>Ga0082207_1001346_pt1 | contig 11796 bp, 13 predicted proteins | sample LakMenEpi10Aug09_FD_71540 | JGI IMG/M metagenome (GOLD analysis project Ga0082207, IMG submission 71540) | reverse complement strand
AAAAGGCCAACCGATCGCTGCCGATGATGCCAAAAAAGTCGGGATTTTTCATCTCTGGGAATTCCCCCAACCTTTATGCTTTGATCACGATCGCATTCTCAATGATTATCGTCGTTATCGGGATTATCAAATTCGTCCCACACATTAGAAAAACGCCGCTATTAAAGCAATCCTTGCCAAAAACGTCCCCGAAAAGAAGTTAAAAAATTATACACTTCTGAGGGCGACAATCGGTTGCAATTTAGAGGCACGATAAGCGGGAAAAACGCCAAAAAAGAGACCAATACCCGTGGAAACACTCAAAGACAGGGCGACGGCGCTGGCGGAAACAGTGGCAGCCAGGGGAGAGAAACTGGAGACTAGAACGATCGCTCCTGCACCGACGAGAATACCAAGCGCACCGCCGGCGATGGAAACGAGAGTTGATTCAATCAGAAATTGTAAGAGAATATCCTGTTCTCTGGCTCCGATCGCTTTTCTTAGTCCGATTTCCCCAGTTCTTTCCGAAACCGAAACGAGCATAATATTCATCACCCCGATACCACCGACAATCAGGGAAATACCGGCGATTAAAGCCAAAAGTAGGGTTAGACCCCGGGTAATCGTGCCGAAGATTTCGATCATCTGTTTAGCAGTTTCGACGCGAAAATCATCCTCAGCCACGATTTTATGGCGTAAACGCAGGAGATTCTGGATTTGGAACTTAGCAGCGCGGATTTCCTCCCCCGATCGGGCTGTGAGACTAATCCAACTCAACTCGACACCGTAGGGTCCGGTTTTGCCCACCAGTTGCGAGTTCATGGTGCTAAGGGGAATAATCAGCATTTCATCCTGATTATTGCCAAAAAAGGAGCCTTTCGCCTCTAAAATCCCGATCACCTCAAAACTGAGATTTTTGATCCGCAGCTGTTGACCGAGGGGATTTTGGGTGGGAAAAAGTTGCGCTGCCACTTCAGTGCCGATCACCGTTACCCGTTTGTTGCGGGCTAGATCGATATTATTGATAAAACGACCTTTTTCTAGGGTAAAATTGCGGACAGAAGCGTATTCTGGGGTGCTTCCCGTGACTAGAGCCGTCATGTTGCGATTACGATAGGAAATCAGGAAACGAGCGTTTATTTCCGGGGCGACTTCAGCGACAGTGGGAACCTGTTCGGCGATCGCCTGAGCATCGGCTAAAACCAAGGTTTTCGGTAAATTAACGGTGGTATTGCGTGCTTGTCGCGACCCGGGCACCACAAAAATGGTATTGGGTCCCAAGTTAGCAAACTGGTCATTGGCTAAAGTTTGCGCCCCTTGGCCAATACCGATCATTGCCACTACTGAAGCGTTACCGATGATAATCCCTAACATGGTCAGGCCGCTACGCACTTTATTGGCCGCTAGGGTGGAGACGGCCATTTTTAAACTTTCGATGATAAACATATCAGTTATCAGTTATCAGATTTTAGTTTTCGAGGTATCTTGGGCTCCTTCGGGGAGATCGATAAAGACCTTTTCTCCGACTTCCAAACCTGATAAAATTTGGGTTTTATCGTCTAAGACCAAACCGATCGAAACGGGTTTAAAACTGGGTTTATTTTCGGCATCGGCAACTAAAACCCCTGACTTGCCTTCCCGGGTGACAATGGCGACAGTCGGCACGACGAGGGCATTATCTAACTGCTGGCCGACAAAAGTTACATCCACATTCATTTTCGATTTGAGTTTGTCCTGTCCCGTCACCAAACCGATTCTCACTTCAAAAGAAGTAACATTATCCTCGATAATCGCTTCGGGAGCCACGAGAATAACTCGACCTTCAAAGACTTCTTCAGGAAAAGCATCGGCGACAATTCGCACTGGTTGGCCGCGCTGCAATAAACCCACATCTACTTCCGGCACTTTAGCAATCACTTCCAATCCCGATGCTAGGGCGATAATCGAGGTGGAAGTGGCGGAAGCGGTACTGGAGGCCGAAGTGGTGGGAGTGACAAAAGAACCCTCGGTGGCGTATTTTTGGGTGATGATGCCATCAAAGGGAGCAGTAATGACTGTATCGCGGTATTGAATCTTGATTTGCTCTAAATCGGCCCTGGCGGCCGCTACAGATGATTCTAGTCGAGCAAGCTCGGTTTCTTGGGTTTTTTGGCGTTGTTCGAGGGCAAATTTCGCTTCTGCGATCGCTGCTGCCGCTCGGATCATTTCCTGCTCAATTCCGGCCACTTCTGGGGAAGCGGTTTTATCTGCTTGTTCCAAACGGCGGACCGATTCCTCTAAATTAGCTTTGGCATTGAGATATTCATTGAGGACGGCATCAAATTGGTCTTGGGCGATCGCACCTTCCTGGACTAAATTTTCATTGCGTTTAACCCGATTTTCTGCTAGTCGAAAACGGGATTGGGCTGCTTGTACCTGAGCTTGCAGTTGGTCTAAATCTTTCGGAATTCTTTCTTTGGCCTGAGCTAAACGGGCTTCTAATTGCTTATAACTGGCCTGGGCCTGATAAAATCGGGCTTGTAATTGCCGGATATCTTCGGGAATGCTGCGTTTAGCCTGTTCCAGATTGGCTAGAGCTTCCCGTAGATGCGCTTCTGACTGCATTCCCCGGGCATACACCTCTAAATTATCCATGACGGCGAGGGTTTGTCCCTTTTTAACAATCATGCCCTGATCCACCAATAATCGCACTAATCGGCCAGGGTTTTTCGGGCTAATGTTGACACTTTGGATTGGTTCCACCCTACCACTAGCTTTAATTTCCACAGCCAGGGTTTCCCGTCGAGCAGGAACGGTCATTTTCGCCAATTCTAGGCTAGGAGGAGGTGTTTGCAGCAAGCGATAAGAAACCACTCCCACCGCCAGAAAACCACTAGCCATGAGTCCGAATATCCAAAATAGGGGGCGATTTGATTTTCCCAACACGGTTATTGCCATCGATCAGCCAAAAGTTAATTGGTTATATACTAACGTCTCTAGAGTTGCCTTTGTTGTTTCTTTAGCCAACAACTCCCAAGCGAGATAGACTGATTAAAAAAGGCCTATCGCGGGGGTAAACTGTGCCAAAACTTCAATTAATCATTTCTTTGCTCATTTTTTTCGTCGCTGGCAGCCCGCCGGCTTTTTCCCAAGCGCTACTCCCCTACGCCATCGAACCGGAGTTAGAACAGATGGAACAAGCGGGAATTGAAATGGCCGAAGATGCCATCCAATTAGCTCGTTTTCGCCGTACCGATGCGGCCCTTGGACGAGCTAAGTTAGCGGTGCAGTTAGCCCCCCATCTCTATCAAACTTGGTTTATTCTCGGTAGTTTATATCTGCAAGACAATCAGGTGCAACTCGGTATCGAGGCATTAAATCAATCTTTGTCCCTTGCTCCCGCCGATGCCCACGCTAATATTAAATTTTCCCTCGGTAGTGCCTATTTTCAGAATCAAGATTACCAGTCTGCTATTGCCCAGATTGAAGCGGGTTTGCAAATGAAACCCGATATCTCCCCCGCTCTTTTTGATCTCGGTAATTCCTATCTCAAGTTAGACCAATATCCTGCGGCGATTGCAGCTTACGAAAAAGCTGTTACTCAAGATAAAAATTTTTGGCCTGCTATTAATAATATTGGTTTAGTTAAATACGAACAGGGCAATAAGGAAGCAGCCCTTAAAGATTGGCGCGCCGCTTTGAAAATTGATCCTAAACAGCCGGAACCTCAGTTAGCTATTGCGGTGGCTATTTATAGTCAAGGAAAAACCGAGGAGGGCATCAAATTAGCTCAGGCCGCTCTCACTAGCGATAGTCGTTATGTCAGTCTAAAATTTTTAGAGGAAAATCTCTGGGGTCAACGTCTTCTGCAAGACACGGAGAAAATGTTTAATCATCCCAAAATGAAAGATTTTATCGCTCGTTTACCACAACCAACCCCAGAAGTGGAGGAAGAAAATTAAGCTTATGCAGCAAGCATTAAGATAACCCCTTAGTTAATTTGCTAGGAATTCTTGAGGCTTGCTCTAGCTAATTAAGGCTGGCTGAATATCGGTAGCAGCTTTGCTAAAAAATGGTTTTGGGACTTTATTAGCAAAACAACAAACTTTTTGCCGCAAACCCCAAATACAGTACAATTATTATAGTTAAGGGTTTAAAAAGACTGGGATGATGGCAAAGCAATCAAGGGCAATTGAGGTGACAGAACATGATAATAAATGTCCCGAATGTCTGCACTTGGAGATTTCGGGAGAACCTGTTGCGTCTGAGTCGAAGGGACATTTTTCGCTTTTCAAACAGTCTGAACCAGAGGCGTTTGCCCTATCGGTGCGGATTAATTTTAGGGACTTCCAGAGAATAAAATACCCAACAAAAAAATAGAAAAGTGTTTTTTTGAAAAAGTAATTATTTTTGTCCAGGAAAACAAAGAGTCTCCCATTACAACCTATTTTTCCGAAAAAATAGGCAGCACAAACTCTTATACTTCCGAGCTTTTTCGAGTATAACAAGGACAAGTTAAAGAATCAAAGACAGTTTTTAGCTAACCATCTTAGTTAACTACAAACTAGGTCTTATCATAATAGATATCAATAAACCATTGTCCCAAATCGGGAAAGTCTTGATTCGTTGATTCTGTGAGACGTTCGATTTTTTCTTCGATTTTTTCCCTGGCTTTTTTAGTAAGCTTTACTCCTTTTTCATAAGTTTCAGTAATCAACTTAACAATCGGGTGTTTTCCTTTCCAAGTCATAGTTTGGGCGAATTTCAAAGCGGTTTCGATTTCATCTAAAATACTCCCATTCCAAGGGTTTTCTAACACAGCCCAGGTTCGTTCAATAGGATTATATTTACTATGGTAAGGGGGATAGTAAGCCAAACGTATATTAACTTGATATTTTTGGGAAAACTCAACTATACGTTTCCTGAACTGAGTTCGTCTCGAATTATTTTCTGGGCCATTATCTTGATTAATTATCAAAGTTTTAATTTTCTCAAAACGAGATTTTTCCGACTCCCAGAAATCTTCTAATATATCAACAATAAAGTCACGGGTGACTGTGGAGGCAGTGAAATACAAAAACAACTCATCAAATTCTGGAATAAATATTCCGTAAGGGGTTAGGGTTGTTTTCGGATTAAAATCATGATCGTTTGTTTCGACAGTTATTCTATTCTTACCTCCTCGATCAAATAGTCCAATATTAACACGGGCTTTGGCATCTAAACTAAGACGTAACATCGTAGGGTCTTCATCCGCTTCCCGATTAATGTTAGCTAATTCCTCAAAGATTGCCTCGGTTTCTGGAATTTTTTTTGAGGTAAAACTTTAGCGACTCTTTTCAGACGATAACCTAAGTTATTTAATTTAACCCGAATAGTTTCCTCGCTCGGTAAATCCTCATCACTGTACCCATATTTAGAGATTAATTGCTTTCGGACTTCGGCCGCACTCAGTCTCACATAAAGCCTTTGGCTTTTAAAACTTGGGTCAGTTTGGCTTTGAGAATCCACTAAACTTTTGATGTTTTCCAATAGAAAAGGTAAATGTTCTTCTGCTTTTTTCCGCCCCTTAGCTGAATGATTATCAACACAAATAATACCTCTTTTTAGTTCTTTAATTCCTTGACGAATAGTAGTTCGATTCCAGCCTAACTCCTGTGCAGCAAGGGTTTGTCCCCCATAGCCTAATTCTAAGACTGTTTGCGCCATGAATCTTCTTTTAGCTGCACCTTTTAATTGAAGTGCAGTTTCACTGAGCAATTTCTTGAGGGAATCAGTTAATTCCATATATTCTTAAAAAGAAAAACTTGATTAATAATGTACAGGATTAATTCTACTACAAAATTGGAAGGAGGGGGCAACCATCGATCCCTACCTCCCACACTCCGAGAATGATTATTATTCTTGAGAATGAATAGTTTATTTTTTGGAAGTCCCTTAATGAGCAGTGGCTTGATTTTCGCTTTGGACGGGTTAAGTTTGGTTTGCGGGGGGGAGAGTTACGCTTAAAACTGGAGAATGGCCAAATGCCTTCTGAGTTAAGAAATGAGGCGTTGAAAAAGATTTTAGCAAGGGAGTTGGAGATTGAACGTCAGTCAGGGGGAGAACAGGAAAGCAAGTCTCAAGTAGAAGCATCAGTAACTCCTGATTTATCGAAAGCAAGCTTAAAGGGAGTTGGAGGACAGCGTCAAAAAAAGTCCCAGGTAGATAAGTTTCAGCTTAAAATAGCGCAAGTTAGTCATAAGGGAGCAAATAATCAGCCTGTGTGGGTGTTCGAGAATAGGACGGGTGAGCCTGTTTTGATTGGGGAATTAGCTGATTCCCTGGGTAAAATGTTAATTGCGGGTGTTCCCTGGAGCGTTGAAGCGACATTTACTCCTGAAATGCGTCAGGTTGTGATTACGGGTTTAGAAAATTTATTTAAAGATGATATTTCTGGACACAAATTGAACGTATTTGAGTTAGCAGTAGCTAAGTTATTTTTAAAGCATAAAACCCAACCCTATCTAAGTCGTCAGGTATTACGTTATGAGTGATGCAGATTTTATTCGAGAAGTTGAAGAACTGTACCTGCGTCTTGCTAATGCAGATACAGATGATCTGGTTGAGTTAGCTAAACTTGCGGGTTTAGACCCTAAAACAGATTTAGCCGACTCTGTTTGGGTTCCCTATCCCAGCTTTGGGGAACTGATTCGTCAGAACACCTTAGCGGCGGCGGTGCTGACATATTATCTAGAAGAACATGGGATAGAGGTAGATGCTGCGGCGGCTGATAATGCTCAAGTGGTGCTACCTAAACTTGGTAAACTGGAAGCTTTATTAGTTCCCCAAGACTCTGGTGCAGAACCGTTGGATTTAAGCCAAGTTAAGGTCAAGATTGACCTAAATCCGGCAACCCTAGCCTATATTTTAGTCGAGTTAGGGGAAGGAGGAGCTTGGTTAACTGGGGTTCTGTTGAGTTCGGACCTGCGCCAAGATTTCCCAGAAGGCGGCGCGGTGTCTTTGGCCATGAGGAAACCTATGTCGGCGCTGTGGGAAGCTTACCGTCGGTGGGAAAACTGTCAGCAAATCATGGCGCAGTATATCGATAAACAAGGCTGGTCAGCGCAACAACGAACCGAGACGATCACATTTTTGAACTGGCTCTTGACAAATAGCTCAGAGTATGAACGTCCGACGCTATTAAAGGACTTTTTAGCAGAGAAGGCCAGCGAGAATCATGAGAATTTTAAACCCTTAGCCTCGAATCTCCAAGAGGTAAGGGAAGCAACGCCTGAGCCGTCTTCAGAGGGTGCGGTGGACTGGCTAGAGGTGGCGATGGATTTGCTTGATGAATTGGGAAAATGTATTTAAAAAATAATCATGAAAAGCATTAAAATAATTGTCGAAAAACACCCAGATGGCTATATTGCTTATCCTTTAGGTATTGAAGGTGTTGTCATTGGCGAAGGCGAATCATATCAAGAAGCGCTAGAAGATGCGAAATCAGCACTCCGTTTTCATATTGAAACCTTTGGAGTAGAAGTTTTAGATACTGAATATTCTGTCTTAGAAGCGTCTATTATAGTAAGGTGATCATTAACAAAGAGGTCAACAGATGCAAAACTTACGTCAGGTTTCTTTACTAACAAGTGGACAAGAGCAAGTCTTAACTATTCCTCCTGAACTTGTCCTATCAAGCACAGAGGTTTTGTTACGCAAAGAAGGTCATCGCTTAATCATTGAGCCGATTTCTTCCGGTTCTCTAATTTCTTTGCTGACTACTTTGCCAGACATTACAGACAATTTTCCTGATATAGATGAAGGGTTGCTTCCCCTTGATGACATTACATTTTAGTACCACCCAATGACCTATCAATATCTGCTTGATACTAACATCCTATCACATTTGATCAGGTATCCCCAAGGTCAGGTTTTCCAGCATATTGTGGATGTCGGCGAAGAAAGCGTTTGTACGAGCATCATTGTGGCGTGTGAATTAAGATTTGGAGTGGTTAAAAGTGGTTCCTCCCGTCTGGTGCAGCAACTAGAACGCATCCTGGAGTTCTTGACAGTTTTGCCATTAGAATCAACTGTAGATAAGCACTATGCCCTAATTCGTAAACATTTGGAGCAAGCAGGAACCCCAATCGGTCCAAATGATTTACTGATTGCTGCTCATTCTCTAGCGCTTGATCTGACTCTTGTTACCGCAAATACTCGTGAATTTGAGCGTGTGCCTGCTTTGAAGTTAGAGAATTGGTTGATTGATTCTGTAATAATTTTTGGGGGATAATTTGTCATAAATGATGTTGCTGATGATGGTTTTGTATATATTCTGCCACTACTTTTTTGCGGTTTTCTCGCAATGACAAATCAGGTGGAGCATTTTCTAAAAGATGCTGAGGATGACCTCCCCGGCGTTGTAATAAAGTTTTACGCGGTTTTAAGCTTTGCCAATGTTCGTAAATGAGTTTTTTTAGAAGTTCTTCTGAGCTAATATTCTCTTCAGAAATGATGTCCGCTAGATAGTTCTCGGTTTCTCGATCTAGATTAATGGATAACATTGTTACCTCATAGGATAAATCAACATCTTTGATTATAGTAGAATGTAGGGTGCGTATTTACGGCGATAATCTTTGCTTAAACTTAAATCTAACAATCCGTCGTAACGCACCACATCTATCATTAATTTAACTACTACTTGGTGCGTTAAGCTATCGAAGAGCGCACCCTACTAAAAACTCTAGATATTACCATCCTACGGACAATCCAGGGTTATTAAATCAATCACCGTTAGGCTGCTGGGAACTTCTACTATCTACGACTTTTCCAGTATCCAGGTTCTCGGCTGCAATGCATAACCGCCAAAATGAGAATGTAGTCTTGCTCGATTGTATAGAGAATTGCATAGGGAAATCTGCGTGCCATGCATCGTCGGACAGCATCATCAATAACAACATAATGAGTAGGAGATGCTCTAATTCGATAAACCGTATCCTCGATAGCATTGATAAATGCCTGTGCAACCTCAACCCGTTGCCCTGTATAGTATTGAACCGCTTCAGCATATTCAGTGAGAGCTTCAGGGTGAAATACATACCTCATGGCTCAATCAGTCGTCTAACTTGAGCCAGAGCTTCTTCCCCCGAAATTGGCTGCACAGAGCCATCCCGAACCTCGCCTCTTCGTCTTTTTGCTTCAGTTACCCAAACTGCCTGAATTGTTGAATCGGTATCGAATTCTAAGCTTTCTACCAACTTGTCTGCAAGCAGCGCCCTTGATACACTAGGTAAGGACAATATCTCTTCTGTCAGTTGCTCAATTGATCCCATAGCCCGTCGCAGAATAATAAACTCTAAGTATTATCATTCTATAGCAAAATCGACTAAGTTAGTTCTTTTTTGATAAATCTTTAATTAATCTGCTATGGGCAGTGCGTTAAGCTATCGAAGAGCGCACCCTACTAAAAACAATCATGAACGAAGCAAGAATAGAAGCTTACTTAGCACTAATCCAGGCACTACTCCAGTGCGAAAATGGTCAAGAACCAGCGCTATTACAGGCTAACGCGGAATTAGTTGATGCCGGCTTAGTCGCTGTGATGGGTCAGTATGCAGATTTTTTGCAACAGCAGGGAGAAGATAATAACGCGGGATGGTTGAGGAATATGGCGCAACAGTTAGGACAATTTTTAGACGCGCCAAGGGATAATCAAAACCCCTACATCAGTTTTTTACAAACCCTACTGCAAACCGTCGAGGAAAGTGACGGAAACCGCCAAGTAATTTATCCCCTGCTCGACAATAACCTCCATCTCTTAGATGAAAACTTACTTAACCTCCTCCGTGCTTCGGGAAATCAAACCAAGGAACAAGCCAGTCCAGAGGAAACCAACCAACTAGGAAGATTATTCTATTCTCTTGCTTATGCTTTTCATGAGTTTCCTAGAGGTAATCCACGCATTAACCTGGACATCGCCATCTATGGATACGAATTTTGCGCCACAACTGAACGCCGCCAACCCGGATTAGAAAGGGATTTAGCCAAAACCCTCAATAATCTGGGCCTAGCCTACAGCACCCAAGCCGAATTGGGTCAAGAGCCGGTAGCCAACCTAGAACGGGCGATCGCCAACCACACCGAAGCCGCCACCATCTTCCGCCAACCCGGATTAGAAAGGGAATTAGCCGCAACCCTCAATAATCTGGGCCTAGCCTACAGTACCCAAGCCCAATTGGGTCAAGAGCCGGTAGCCAACCTAGAACGGGCGATCGCCTTTTATCGAGAGGCACTTTCCTTTCTCAACCCCACTCTCTTACCGGCTGACACCCTCAGAACTGGACGGAACCTCGGCAACTTGGGCTTTAAGCAGGGCTGGTGGGACATTGCCTTAGAAGGCTACAGGGTTGCCGTGGAAGCCGTTGAACAAAGCCGCGCCTGGGCTACCAGCGAAGCCCTGCGCCAAGAAATTGTCCGCGAGTCTATCGACGTTTATGAAAACCTAATCCAAGCCGCCGTTAACCAGGGCGACCTCTCCCTGGCGCTGCGAACCGTCGAACGTTCCCGCTCCAAACGCCTTGCCGACCTAATCGCCATCAGCGACCTCTACGCCGATGGGCGCATCCCCCCAGAAATACAAGCCTGGTATCAGCAACTTCAGGACAGCCGCCGCAGCAAATCCCAACTCGCTCAAGACCGTCCTGAACTGTCCAAAGACGATAGACCATCCTTGACCCCTGCACTAAGCCGCAACACCCGCGCTAGCTTTGCCTCTGAACAACTCCTCGCCGCCGAAGCCGCTGAACGTCAAGCCTGGGAAGCTCTCTACCGCTTTGATGCCATTACCGCCCAACTTCAGCAACCCCAACCCCAACCTCGCCTTGATGAGTTAATGGCGCTGCTCCCCTCTCCCCAGACCGCCCTCCTCAGCTTCTACACCACCGCCACCCATACCCACATCTTTGTCCTGCGTCGCCCCTCCCGGGATGGCGGGGAATCGGTCAACTGCCACACTATTCCCAATCCCCCGGAGTCCGCCAACGACCTGCAAAACTGGCTGGTCGAAAACTGGACTATCCCCTACATTGCGATTAATCAAGCAGAGACCGCCCAATCCCGCCAGCAGCGTCGGGATGAGTGGCACCAAGCTATGGCCGCTCGTCTGCAAGAATTGGCAACCCGCCTGCAATTCGATACCCTCATCCAACAGCACCTCCAGGGCATCACTGACTTAATCCTGATTCCCCACCTCTTTCTGCACCAAATTCCCTTCGACCTTCTACCCACCGCCGAAGGTCAACTACTAGGCGATCGCTTTCGCCTTCAGTTTGTCCCCAGTACCAAAATTCTGGGACTGTGCCAAGAGCGATCGCAACCGACTCCCGACACCCTGGGGATTGTGGAAAACACCACAGAGGATTTGCCCTATACTCCCCTAGAGTGTGAGTGGGTCGCCCAAACCTGGAATGTGCCTCGCCAACGGCGGCTACAGGGGCGCACAGTCACCCCCGACTCTTATCTGCAACTGCTCAAACAAGTGCAAGCCCTACTTTCCAGCCACCACGCCACCAGTCGCCCCGATGATCCTCTCAACTCCCACCTCGTCCTAGACGGGGAGCAAAAAGTCACCTTGCGGGATTTAATTAGTCCCTCGTGGCGCTTTCCCGAATTGTCGGAAGTGTTTCTCTCCTGTTGTGAAACTGGTCTCAGTTTTGCCAGTTTCCGAGATGAGGAAGGAAACCTGCGACGGGAATTACTGGACGAACCCCTCAGCTTAGGTACAGGCTTTCTGCTGGGGGGCGCTCGAAGTGTGATCAGTAGTCATTGGGCCGTGGCTGACCTAGCCACAACGCTGTT
>Ga0082207_1001342_pt1 | contig 11829 bp, 7 predicted proteins | sample LakMenEpi10Aug09_FD_71540 | JGI IMG/M metagenome (GOLD analysis project Ga0082207, IMG submission 71540) | reverse complement strand
ACAGAACGATAGAATAACAGAAGAACTACAGAACTACAGAATTACAGAACTACAGAACTACAGAACTACAGAACCACAGACAGAACTACACAACTATAACTACAGAACGGGCGAACAATGAACACTATAGATCAACAGAACAACAGAACGACAGAACAACGCGAGGCGACAACAGCGAGGCGACGACGGCGAACCGACAATGGCGAGGCGACGACGGCGAACCAACGACTACGAGGCGATGACGGAGAAGCGACGACGGCAAGGCGATGATGGCGAAGCGACGACGGAGAGGTAACGACGGCGAGGCGACGACGGCGGCTATCATTCTGACGTTCTGTCGTTCTGTTGTTCTCTGTCACGCCGCCGCGAGGGGAAGATCACATATAGTCATGAATGAATCCGCCGATGCCCTTTTTACCAACGCGACGAGTGGTAGGGGGTAAATGTTGGGAGTGAAAGTACGTTCTATCGTTCTGTTGTTCTCTGTCGATTTTTGTGAAGGGTAGATAATCTTTAAAATCATGGATGAATCCGCCGATGCCCTACTTAGAGAAATAAATTTTGGGAATGAAAGTACGTTCCAACACTAATGCCATAAGACAACCATTCCTATAAGCCGAATTATATATGCGTGACATTTTCGGTTAGGTGAAACAATTAAAACCGTAAACATAGATATATCCAAACACAGAACATTCATCACAAAATTAGATCAGATCTTCTAAGTCAGAATCAGCCCTTTGAATTGACTCCTGAAATATTGCGTTCCTTGCCTCTTCAAACAAAGCTGTTATAAAATATGAGTCTAAGTCTGCCTCTTGGCCTTCGGTAAGATCAATTTTGATAACGTCAACCTTTTCTCCTTCAAATATGTTATCTTCAATAACAGCTCGAGCTATTTTGTTCGCATATGCGACGTGAGCTGTCATGGGAAAACTGCCTTCGGAATCAGACCTTGAATTGTCAATGTGCAATACCCATAAATTAACACCTAACGAGGAATTCTTGACCCACCTGGTAGTCAAGTTGGTAAAAGGCTTAAATTCTAATCCACCAAAATAGATGTGAGCATCGTTCCTGTTGGATAGGTCTTTGACAAAGTCTTTCGCATTGTAAAAGTTTTCAAATGCCCAACCATATGGCTCGCTATTTGTTCTAACCAATGGTTTAATGATATGAACATTTTTCTTTTCATCGACAATCTTCTTCGTAGATGGGCTGTACGGATTACGATTTTTCAAAGTGTCTTTATTCTTTCCGGGAGACTGTTTCGAATTACTACCAGCAGCAGCTTTAATTGGAGTAGCCTTCGTCATTATATATTTTTGATATCAATGGTATAATTTTATCTGTGCCAAGCTGAATTATGGATGGTAATTGCCTGATAGGATAATACTCTATGATGTAGGAGTAGTCTATAATTTTCAACACCCCAAGCTGTTCTGTCGTTCTATCTCTCTGTAGTTCCTTCGTTCTGTCGTTCTGTCGTTCTGTCATTCTGTCGTTCTGTAGTTCTGTAGTTCTCTTTATATCTGTCGTTCTGGATAGTTGTTCTATCTTTCTGTAGTTCTGTTGTTCTGTCGTTCTGTCGTTCTGTTTGATTGTTTTTCTGATAAAATATTACATGTGTCGTTCTGTTGTTCTATCGTTCTGTCGTTCTGTCGTCCTGTAATTCCTTCATTCAGTCCAATCCCACCATTTCATTCTGGTCAATATTTGCACTTTTACTTTACACTGAATCTCTGTGGCCACGTAAACTACTCTACAATACCAGTTACCTCCCTTACTATGCTGCGTTGTAGTGTACTAGACATATGTACAATTTCAAGTAAACAGATCTTTCTTAAGCTCGGTAGACCACCGATTCCTCAAGATCGATGGTGTCTGCACTCAATACCATTCACCATTCCATGCTATAGCGATCCATTGCATAACCCTGCAATCTGCAATATCGCGATCAGTCATTAATGTCGACATCAAAATCAAAACAGAACTTCATGCGTTGATGGCGATCTTTGTCGTAGCCTTCGAGAACCATCCATAAATAATTATGGGTAACAAACACGCCATTGAAGCAAATGCGAACAAAAAAGATATCATAGATACGTCTAATGACATTGAACGTGTTAAAGGCAATGCCGTTGAGCAGCCTTTTAGAGGGAAGTCTGGTGGTGATCAGATGTGTCGCTTCCCAATTACCGGAGGACTTCACCACACCGCTGGAGATGCACCTCTTTATACACAACAGATGTCGCAGGACGCTATTAACATTGAACGTGTTAAAAGCAATGAAGTTGAGCAGCCCTTTACGGGGAAGTCTAGTGGTTATAAGATGTGTCGCTTCCCAAATACCGGAGGACTTCACCAGACCGCTGGAGATGCACCTCTTGATACACAACTGATGTCGCAGGACGCTATTGTCATTGAATGTGTTAATGGCGCTGCCGTTGAGCAAGATTCTTGGGGGAAATCTAGTGGTGATAAGACGTGTCACTTCCCAAATACCGGAGTACTTCACCATACCGCTGCAGATGCACCCTTCGAATCAAAACTAATGTACAAAGACAATTATAAGAGTGAAAAAAAACCTTCAGAATTGTTACACACGAATGACGTTAGAAATGGAACCACTGATCCATCTTGGTGTCATGTTCATAATTCCGACACGCCTTCGTCATTAAGGACAAAAGTGGCCTCATCTGCATTTAGGATTAAGAAATCAGCGTCTCGAACAACAAAACACAAGAGAAGAATCAATTCTAGTCGGAAACGTAATAAGCAAGTTCGTTTTCTAAAAGAGGTGCAGGTATGTAACATCGCATCTTCAAACAATGTAAAGATGTTTACTTCAGATTATATCGAAACCAACATTGTAGTATGCGATGGAAGTGATAAAATTGAGGATGCAATACAAAAAAGTAAAGTCGGCAGCAAGGTTCAAATTTTAAGTATACGCAATGGTGATTTATGGGTTGCTGATACGTTAAATTCTACACTCGGTTTGCGTTTCACTTCTCCAAGTGACAATTTTCCGATATTCTTAAGACTGCCAAGAACAGAATCATTACGTATAATGAACAATGGACACAAAGCATGCAGTGCCATGAGATCCTGCGCCTCCGCACAAGTGAGTTCGCTGTCGAGGGGAAAACGTAGCCATGTGTTCATCGACTCAGAAAATAAATACTGTTGTGTGGGAGCACAGCCTGGAAGAAATCAAAGGGGTGTACAATCCGGTCAGTACAGGTTGGAACAGGGCTTCGAAAACAAAGATTGGGATACCTTGCATAAACTTCTTAAACGTGCCGAACACGCATTTGACAAATACTTGGACACAGATGTTATACGACACATTGCATGTGCGCGTACAAGAGTACCCTTCAAAACAATGGAGCCATCACCAACATCATTACATCAAGATCCGTCTCGATATTACAATGGAATCGGATTTGGTATAAATGTATTCCTACGATGCCATATAGACAACGATTTCACCATGTCTATCGTTCAAGTTCACATCGACAATTCTTACCAAGTAGACGATAGGATTGTATGTTATTTCGCATTCCCCAGGATTGGTATAGCAGTAGCACTTCGGCCTGGTGATTTTCTGCTATTTAATCCACAAGAACCACATTCAATATCATCTCGTTGCAGGGCAGAAGACGAATTATTTGCCGTCTCATATTATCTTAAGACCGCTGTAGTCGGTCTCAACGATAATAAAAACTTAAGAGTATAAACAATATTGTCCTTCCTCTTTAGACTCCATCCGCGCTTCCAAAGCCACCTGTTGAATATTAGTGCTTTACATCCTCTCCTTAACATTGCATGCCGCGTGCCATTTTTGCGCATCTGTACGCACATTGTATTAAATTTGCATTCGATATCATTTTACGTTCTTTAATTTTATCCGACAAAGTACCCGAACGCAATGTAAAATTCGATAACCACCATAAGCGCGCTGTGTCATTTTTGCGCCTCTATTACGATTCTGTATTGTCCCTAGCAAGTTGACACCCATGAATGAAAGGAGTTTGGTTTTTATCGTGGGATCATTCGAGATCTCCTGCCGTAGTTCTAAGAAGTACGTTCGCCAAATTCTATAAGGGTCATAAAGATTGGGACGCCGTCGTCCTTAATATATTCCAGTCATGATCATGTACGTACCAATTCTATGTTGTTCGACGATCCTCTCCTAATCATTTCTGTCGTTCTGTCGTTCTGTCGTTCTGTCGTTCTGTCGTTCTGTCGTTCTGTCGTTCTGTCGTTCTGTCGTTCTGTCGTTCTGTCGTTCTGTCGTTCTATTGTTCTATTGTTCTGTCGTATCTTCTTTCTTCTGTCACATGCGCAACCAACCATACGGCTGCTTCATACGTACGTGCTAACTTTTTCGTATAGTATTAGATTAAAGGGAGGAATTTTAAGTCCGTCTCTGACGTATGTACATACCAAACTTTTATTCATGTATTAGGTTTAATGGACGCCAGCGAAAATTTGCTGCTTGGGGGCTGCATGCAACCAATAACCAGTAATAATTACCTTATTATTATTGTTGTTCCGCAGTTCTGGAACGACAAACAAAATGGACGACAATCATCAGAATTCACAGGAGTCGGGTGGCAATGCCCTTCCAAATGAGCAAGGTCCGACCAAAAAAACTTACCCACCATCAAAGATATGTAGAGTTCGTGATTGTACTAAAGTGAAACAATCCAATTGCAATGGACGTTGCAAAAGTTGTCACGATCTTAACTTGGAGCCCCGAATCGGTGACGTCTACATCCCCCGCGGCACTAAACGCAAACAGAATAGTGGCGACAAGAATAACATAAATATCCGATCAGAACAGGTAAATCAACATGGAAAGGTTAGTATTTTCGTACAAAACGAAGACTCCGCAGCGACAACGTTTCCTTCTTCCTTTAGCAATATCGGCGTTGAGGGCGACGGAGGTAAAGGCAACGACAAAGGAAGCACCATCGCCTCTGAACAAGAAGAACGACTTGAAACAGAAAAAGATTTACAAAAGTTACATGATCGAGAGTTCGGAATAGGGGACGGTGACGGAGACGGACCGGACAAACATGGCGGCAACGAAGATAAGGGCGGCGAGAGTCTGAAAGAAGTTGTGGAAAGGCTAGAGAATGAAATCTTCAATTTGAAGGAGAAAAATGCTCATCTCGAAGAAGATGTGAAAATATTGAAATCACGTTTTGATTCCATTAACGATCAATTCGACAAGTTAGCGTCAGAAAAAAGCACAACAACTGCATCTATCAAGGATCATATTAGCATTCGAAGGATGCATCAAGAAACGATGAGTGGCCGCTTATCTCTTTTCAAATCTTCTGCAACCGAAAAGGACAATTCACCAACTCGACAGTCACACCGAAACGTCAGAGCTCTTCCGAAAGGACTAAGAAACAATGGACTTATATGCTTTAACAATGCGTTATTACAGTCGTTTGCAAGCCTTCGCCATCTTACAACATTTATGAATGATCCTCCACAATACAACAATAAAGCTTATCCACTCAATCACGCGTTTTGTACAATCTTAAATCTGATGTCATCGCAAGATGAGGGACAAGAATCTACGCTGGATCCTTCTTCCTTCGTTGATCTGTTTATGAAAAAACATCCAAAGTTTATAAGCAGAGAAAGTGAGTTCAGTTGACACAGTTGAAATGACTTCAATGATATATCATATATTTTTATAACATTTCAATTATCTCGTTCCAGACGACGTGAATGAATACCTTACTTTGTTAAAAGAAGATCTAATTGAGGAGATGAGTAACGAACACCCAACAGACGACAACAGTGTCCGTATGTATAAACAGACCATCACCGCCTTCTGGGATATGTTTGAGCATGGAAAATCTACAGTTACCCTTAAGTGCAAGTGTGGAAATACATCTCCTACAGAGGATTTATTCGAAACATTATTTTTGCACTTTGAGGACAAATTTCATACGGACTTAGGTAAAAGAGAAAATCATTGCGCTCTTAGCAATATGATGTCGCACTACCAAGGTTATATTACAGCAGATTGGCCTTGCACAGAGTGTAACGCAAGAGAAGTGAATGCAATTAGAAATTGTCTCATTACTCAGTACCCGAAGATTTTATACATCGTTCTAAAACGTGCATCTTTTGGTGGGGCCCTGGTCGAGACGAAAGTTAATTTTCCCGTGGAAGACTTTTATCCGTACAAATCGTCAGGACAAATTGACAATTCAAATTGTGATGTTAGATACGACCTCGTCGCATCGATCTATCGGGACTCGACAACGCATCATAATGGTCACTTTTATGCGGTATGTAAAGACGACAGTTCAGGCGTGTGGCACGAATATGACGATGACCAAGTTTCACTGTCGTATTTTCAAGGAAACACGAAACGTCCTACAATAAGAGCAGAATATCAGCGCAATGTAGATTTGTTGGTTTATGTACAAAAAAATCCTCAGATAAATCAGGATGACACATCATCAGTATTTTCTGGCATAAGTACAACTATACAGCAAGTCGATAGTAATTCTACGGGGAAAATATCATCAGTAACGGGTTGTGACTACAGTACTAACAACAATTCAAGGGGAGATAATATGACGGTATGTAATCAATAGAGTTTGGCCAACATTTTTTATATAAATCCTAACGTTGTATCTCAAAAGACTATTATGTGAATGAAAATTGCAGCCTTTGGATTTCAGACCGTATGGTGAATATGGCATCAATTGTAACGATAGTTCAGTAGTCGTTCATGATTTGATTGACAATTCGGATTCCGTTGCATCTTTACAAACTAATGGTTATGCAACAAATCCTAAAGGTAAAACAAACATCGGAGCCTAAATATAGTACATAATGCTCCGTGATTGTTACGCATTTATACGATTCATTCGAAATTATACTCATCAATGTATTGCATACCACTCTTATGCTAGGTCATGATGTCATTGTGCATACACCTACCTTACTCAATGACCATGACGACAATGGATTGTGGTTTGCGCCAATGTGTCCCTCAACGAATGATACACCAAGCAAATGCTTCAATACAAGTCTCGTAAAAAAATGCTTACATATGATTCGAAAGGTGTCGTTATGTCAACTTGGACAGTACGTAATTTTTCCATCGAGATGGTGGCACAGAGGATACTACACCATTAATTCAGGACTAATGTACGTCACAGCGCAGCTATTTTGCACTGCAGCCATGAGTATGGACAGTTCTTCTAGACATACTAGAACACAGAATGCAGAGTTGAAACAAGGGAAATTAGGAATGAAGAAAATGATGGGTCTATCGGATGACTTATACAATAACTGGGACAGTAAGTATTCCAATTTGAAGTTCCGTCCATCTAAAGCTTTTAATGGTGAAGCAATCGATCCCTGTAACAACAGACATTTGAGAGAGAACACATTTCGGAATATACCCGAATTGAATGTATTAGTCCGAACTTTTGAGGCTGCCCATAGTGAACTGAATGTTCATAGCGTTTGGATAATAAGAAAGACCAAATGTAACATGGGATTTCAGGATTGGCATAGAGACTTTTATTTGAGCACAAGCGGTATCATTGCAACAATAGTCGTCAACGTTGGAGTATATAATCTTGATAACTGAAGTCATGACTTAACGTTTATTTAAGATCTTTCTTCCAATGAAAAAGTTTTGAACAATATGAAGAATGTAATAGCCAATATTTCATTTTTTTAGTTATGACACATAAGAAAATGCACTATGATCATCATCATCTAATTCTGCCTCATTCAAGTTGTAATTTGCACAGTGAGCGTTATTGACAGGAGTTAAGAAAGACAAAACGCCTGGAACAATTATATTGACCTTTGCAATTGAATCAGTACGAGACTGCACCTTTAGTCGAGTATTGCAAAATGCATTGCTGAGCCTCAAGTGATTGATTATTTCTGATTTCCAAATGATTAGCTCCAACAACATGGGATAAAGGTTGATTCTTTCGTACAAGGTAAGTATGGATTCGATGATGGAGAATTGTAGCGTCAAACTTTCTGCAGAAATTCTTGGTATTAAGTTCAGCATACGATAAATATCAGCCCGCCAAGTTGGGGCTATAACATGACCCAATCGATCTGGAATGTTGAACTTCATTAAAAAGGAATATGTCCTTGGGCATCGTTTATGTACGCCACGATCCCACCAAGTAAGCCTTGATACGAAATCTTCGACTTGAAAACAGAACTGCACATTCGTCAAATTAGAGCAACTTTGGAATGCATTGTCATCAATTTCCCTGACAGATTGAGGGATCAGGATGTATACCAACGATGTACACTGCTTGAATGCACTTGCCCATATCTTCTCCAGTCCATTGTTTAGGATGACAGTTGTCAACCCGCTGCACTGCCTGAACGCACCCCTATAAATTGCCCTGACAGAGTTAGGTATGACAATTTGACTCAGCAATTGGCATTGTCTGAAAGCATAAACGCCAATTTCTTCCAGGCCATCGTGAAGTGTCACAGTCGTCAAGCCACTGCAATTACGGAAGGTCCCACTTTTAATTGCTCTGACACGGTTGGGTATGACGATTTCACGCAAAAAATAGCATCGACTGAACGCATTCGCGTCAATCAACCTGACAGAGAGAGGGATATGAATGTGTTCTATTGATGTCAATCGAAATGCTTCATAACCTATCTCCTCAAGCCCATCGCAAAGAGTAACATTTGTCAACCTACTGCATGACAAGAATGTATATTCATGAATTTTTTTGATGGCATTCGGAATGATTATTTCATGCAGAAATTTGCAATAGGAGAACGCAGACCCTCCGATATCCTCTAGCCCACTTCCTAAGGTCACTCTAGTCAAGCCTGAACCATGGAATGCAGATTCCCCAATCACCTTGACGGCGTTGGGTATAAAAATTTCATGTATCGATGTGCAGTTAGTAAATGAACCTTCCCCTATCTCCTCCAGCCCTGTGCCAAAGATCACTCTATTCAGCCCACTGCAATTAGCGAATGCCTTATACCCAATCACTCTGACAGCGTGGGGTATATCAATCTCTTCCAAAGAAAAGCAATCTATAAACGCATGCCTACCGATCTCCTCTAAATCTTCTTTGAGTATCACATGCCTCAAATCAGGGTGGAAACTGAATGTGCCATAGTCAAGCACCCTCCTTCTGATAGATGAAGCCATTCTGACAAAAGTCACATCTTTCGGAATCGTCTGATTCCTCCTACCATGATAGACAAAGTAATTTGACGAAGCGTCATTGTCTGGTCTTTGCCGCCGAGGCCTAAGTCGCGGTGGCATTACAATTATGCTTAGCAGATTCTGTTCTTACTTATGTAGAATGTTGATTCGTCCGGGATATCAGTAGTGTACATGGCAATAAGATCACGGTGAAGAAGAACTGCAACAATTGGAAATTATATAATTGGGGATATCAGTGAGGTGTACATGGCCAAAAAGATAAAAGATCACAGTAAAGCAGAACTGTAACAATTGACAAACAGACCATAGAATGGCGGGATTGAACAGAGAGGGACAGGCCAGACAGAATGGCATTAGTACTACAGAACTACAGAACTACAAACTACAGAACTACAGAACTACAGAATAACAGAACAACAGAACAACAGAACAACAGAACGACAGAACGACAGAACGAAAAAAACGACATAGATCTGTGTCGATCTGTTGTTCTGTCGTTCTATCGTTCTGTCGTTCTATCGTTCTGTCGTTCTGTCGTTCTGTTGTTCCGTCGGCCCACAGAAGCAACCATCTCCATCGGCCTACGCAGGCCTATCCCCATCCAGGCGTAAAAAGAAAACAAAACATGTAGAGTATATCGCCTATGAAGAAACTCCAAATGGACGCGATGGCAAACTTGCCCAAGCGTTTAGCCAAAATCGATGATAGAATTACGCACGTCACATCATCGCATCGCAGCTGAATGAAATCACAAAAAAATCCAACCACGATGGATGAAGTGATAAACGTCGATAGCAGTGATGCTGAAGATGACAGTGACGATGTGAGCCTGTTTTCAGATGAAGATTTCGCACGCCTATTATGTGAGGAAGCTCAAGATCCAATTGAGGCGGAGGCGGAGGCGGATACAATTATCTATCCTATTGCATCCTTCCTTTGTCCCATCTCTTGTGCTCTATTTAAGGACCCGGTTGTATGCCAAGATGGGGTCACTTATGAGCGTCAGTATATCGACCAATGGCTCCAGAACAGCAATACGAGTCCCATCACTCGAGAGGAGATCAGCGATACAACCCAATATCGCAACATTGCACTAAAGAGCGCAATGGATGAATTCAAAGAATTCACTCGCGACAAAAAGGACACCCTGAATAAGTTGAAGAAAAGTGAGGATGCCCAGAACAAGTTGCTCTTGGCGATGACAACAACAAAACAGATGTTGAATGCAGCTATTAAAATGAATACTAAATTGAAGTCGGATAACGTGGTGCTCAAGGAGACCCAGAATAAGTTGGAGATCGAGAAAGCCGCGTTGGCCGAAGAGTTGCGGAGGGAAGAAGCCGGATATATGAATGGCTTTAATAAAATCTTCAGGGAGAACGAGGTGTTGAAGAGGAAGTTAGAAAAGGCAAAGAAGGAACTGAAGGAAGAACAAGCGAAGAGGATGTCAATCGTGGAGAAGATGAGCGATATTGTCAAGAACGAGATGGCGCTAACGAACCCCAAGTCAAATAAAAAAGCAAAGCGTTAGAAGGTAAACCGAGTAATGTAGGTAGAAGGGAATAAAGATATTAGGGAATATTTTTCGTAATTCTATCGCATTACATTAATTCTATGGAACTATCCCCCCCCTCTGTTCTCTCCCCCCACCTTTATTCGTATTCTCCTACAATTAAAAGTAGGACAAAATCTTAAACACAATGTCATTGTTTGGTATGATTTGCGACAATAATGTAGGAACCTGACGCCAACTTTCATACAACGAAATCCTGCAATCGATTGAATCAAAATGGTGATCCATTTCATAACTGTAGAGGGTAGGTATGATTGATAACGTTACACTGTTTAATGAACGGGTAGACCTCACTCGTTCCAGATAGGCTTGCGGAGGATTTGATAATTGCCAATCACATCCGACTGCTTTTTCAGCATTACATTACATAAAACATACTTTTTACTCTATTTATTTACGCACACCTACATAAAACACGTTGGTAGTACTCAATATGTTGATGTAGTAATTACTTACTACTAGTACATCATACAATATTGATACTTATGTAAAACTACGATATGTACTATTATGTATCTATTAATATTATGTCGAATTTTATGTTAACCATCACTGACTCTGTCTCTAAAAGTGCCGAAGGCCCGATCGGCTTGTATATATAAATGATTTAAACTTGTCGTCGTCGTCGTCGTCCGTGTACCATAAAAAATCGTCCATGTACTGATTCCGCTGTCTAAAAAGAAATGGGGTAGGTAGGTAGCGATTCCCGCCATTTTGTTATCGATTCCCGCCATTTTGAAATCTACTCTTTATCCCTAATGCCGATGTTGAGATCAAAATATTCTTAGAGATGTTGTCGTCCGGTGTCGTCTTCGTGCATGTACCATAAATATGGAGCCGTACATCATGTACGTACGAGGATACCATTCCTTACGTAGGAATAGTACCATAAAATCTACCTACATGGTAGTAGAACGACAGAATGGCAGAACTACAGAACTACAGAACTACAGAACTACAGAACTACAGAACTACAGAACTACAGAACTACAGAACTACAGAACTACAGAACTACAGAACTACAGAACTACAG
>Ga0082207_1001341_pt1 | contig 11830 bp, 5 predicted proteins | sample LakMenEpi10Aug09_FD_71540 | JGI IMG/M metagenome (GOLD analysis project Ga0082207, IMG submission 71540) | reverse complement strand
CAGAACGACCGAAGGATCCGGTCTCGAACTCCCTTTGCCCTGGATTTTCGTGCTCTTGCGAAATCGACTTCTCAGAAAAGGTTCCTTATCAGGGTCTGCCCGGGGAGCGAGTTCGATAAGCATCGTCCAGAAGTGGTCGTCGGTAGCTCTCGCGGTGGTGCACTTGCGATGAATCTCGATCGCTCCGAGAGCAAACTGGTTCTTTTGTGCCCGGCCTGGAAGAAATGGGGACTTGCTACCAAAGTTCGCTCCGACACGATCATCCTCCACAGCAGAGCCGATGATGTTATCCCCTACGAGGATTCCGTCGAGCTTGCTCGAACGTCGAATGCTACACTGATCGAATGTGGACACGATCATCGACTTGCCGATGATGAATCGCTTGCGGTCATGCTTTGGGCTTGTCAATTGTCCGCGTCGGGCGAAAAACTACCTTGGACTGAGGACGATCCAGAGTCGAGTTCAAAAAACAAACCAATCGGAGACGACGCAACTTACATTTGCGATTCCTGCGGTGAGGAAATCGTTATCCCGTTAGATTTGACTGAAGGAGTCCATCAGCGGTACGTCGAGGATTGTCCCGTTTGCTGCAACGCCAATGTCATCTTTGTGGATGTTGACGATCGAGGGAATGTCTCGGTTCATGCCCAACCCGAGCAAGATCGCGATGAACATTCATGATGATCGAACTAGAGCAAGCCCATATCCTTTTGGCTGCTTCCAAACTTGCCCGTATCGACATCGTGCTTGTGGAGTAACTCCAGGTACAGATTGCACAGCGGAGTGGCCTGCTCGAATGCACGGTAACCTTGGTGTCGGTAGCCTCCACCCGCAACGATGATGGGCAAATGATCGCAAGTATGATCGGACGAGTTGCCGAAGTTGCTCCCAAAAACAATTGTCGTATGATCCAACAAACTCCCACCTGGCTCTTGGATTTGCTCAATGTCCCAAAGGAACTGATCGAAGTGCTTCAAGATATCTCGCTCAACACAACTGAGATTCGAAAGCACTTCGGGGTTTCCCCCGTGATGGGATAACGTATGCCAACCGCCAATCGCTCCGGGCACCTTGATCGCACCGTAGATCCAGTCCATCGACAAAGTGATGATCCGTGTCGAATCAGTACGAAAGGCAAGTTTGGCAAGCTCGAAGAGATTCTGAATCTTGGTCGAGAACTCGTATTCTTTATCCGTGCTAAGCGAATTGGCCACCTTGGGTTTTTCAGCGTTCAACCAAAACTTCTCTCGCTCTAACTGAGTTTCAAGTTCGCGGATTACCTTGGTGTAAGTCTCAAGTTTTTCAGAACCGCTGGAATCTCTTCTAAGTGTATCAAGATCTCGGCGGAGGGCTTCTAGTACCAGCGTGTCGCTGGCCAGTTGCTGGCGTTTGGCCTGCAGATCTTCAGGCCCAAAGAGCATATCGAAAATCTCTTCCTCGTTGTGCATCGGTGGAATCGCAACGCCGCGATCGTTCCAGCTACAGCCCCAACCTCGGTTGTATATGCTGAAACTCAGAAACGGGAATCGCGTTTGAGAGCCCATGGAGCTTACGAGCACTTGATCCAAGGAGATTCCGTTGACAAAATTCGAGGCCTCGGGATTCGGCTTGCCCGTTAAAAAAGATTTCTCCGAATCGTGGTTACTCGTTTGCATGCCAGGATGAAATACATTTCCAAACACGGTCAACTTGTTAAGCAAGCGCAGACCGCGTAGGTATTCGGAGGTCGATAAGTCCGAGGGATTCTTTGGGAAGAAGTAAGGAGCGTGGAATCCGAGTGAATTGCAGATGAACAAGATACGACGCGGAGCGGGCTTGGGTATCTCCCGAGCCTTCAGCAACGATCCCCGCAATGCAAGCGACTCGATCGCAAGCGGTAGTGCAACACCGAACTTGAGGAGCCTTCGGCGGATCGGATCGGGTCTTTCCAACTCTCCACACGATTCGCTTTGACTGGGGTATTGCGTCGGTTTGCTGTGAGTCATGGCGTTTTCTCGAAGATAGAATAAACGAGGACCCTTGCGATGAGATCCTTCAATCCGCAATCTTCAGGATTCTCTGGAATCATCCTATAGAGGGCAATTCGTTGCTGCAAGCTTGGCTCGTACCCATTCGCATACTCAAAGAATTTCCTAGCCAGATTGTAAGCGATGTTTTTGTGCTTCGACAAAAGCACTTTCTTCAACTCAACGACATTCTCAAATGGGACTCCTGCAATCTCCCCGGATGCATCGACTTCGGACGCCTCCTGAAAGTAACCTTCGATTCTGTACGAAAACGTTCCTCTGTGCGGCAACTCGGCTCGGTACCTCGTGCGCCATTGCCCAGTGGCATCAAAGCTCTCTAATGCGAACCCATACGGATCGATGCTCTTGTGACAAGCATTGCAGGCCCCGTTTTGCTTGTGCTCCTGGATCTGCTCCTTGAGCGTCGTTGCATGGTTCGAATTGGGTTCAATCGCTTTGATGTTCGGTGGCGGAGGCGAGAGCGTGTTGCCGGCGATGTTCTTCGAGACCCATGCTCCTCGGAGGATCGGAGAGGTTTGAAATCCGTCGGAGGTGACTTTGAGAATACTTCCCATCGTCAGCAGTCCACCTCGTGGGCTTCCTTGGGGAAGCACGACCGGTCGCAACTCTTGGCCAACGATTCCATCGATACCATAGTGCTCAGCAAGTCGTTGATTCAAGATCGCGAAATTGGAATCGATCAGCCTTGAGACGGGCAGGTTTTCCGTCAAGCAATGGTGGATGTACTGCTCGGTCTCAAGCGGCAGGTAGTGATTTAGCAAGTCGTTGTACTCTGGGTACAGCTTCAATGAAGGTGATACTTTATTGAAACCTTGCAGGCTCAGCCATTGATCGCAAAACGAATGGATCATCCGCTTGGTTCGAGGATCCTCGAGCATCCGATCGATCTCAAGCCGAATCGTATCGGCATCGATTCGATCGTCTTTTGCGAGCTCCAAAAGTCGCTCGTCGGGCACCGATAGCCACAGGCATCGCGCAAGATCAGCAGCTCTTGCATACGAACCATTTCGGTGAACTCCAGGTACAAGCACAAATCGGTGCGAGCAGACGATCGCTTTGAATGCAGCGCGACAAGCGTCGATGAAATCGGGGCGATCTTGCCAGGTATCCAAGCCGACGCGATAGTAGGGTTCCAGCTCTTGATCGGACAGTTCCGATGAAAAAGCTCGCTCGGCAAATCGCCGGATAACCTGCTTTAAATCGCGATCGGAATTCGAATCGACAGTAATTTTTAAAGGCGCTTCGGTGAGACTGGGTTGGACTTCAGAAGTTTCGAGGATCACATCCAGACCGCCAATCGACGCAAGTGATTTGCCATCGAGCATGAGAGAATCGGTAACGAGAAATCGAAGATAGGGCTCGTGCACGGTTTGCGGAAATCGGATCTCTTGCTCAGCCGCATGCATGACCTCTAAGGTGCCTTGGACGATCGGCTCGCTCCACTGCTTACCGTCCTGGGATACGGAGACCTCATAAGCCTTGACCTGTCCGTTTCCATTCCCTCCGGTCCATGTCGAGTAAGCTAAACCCGAGAGGGCTCGGCGATTGGGGTTTGCGATCACCACGTAGTGAGGAGGCTTGGCAACATCGGGCGTAAACCGAGTGTGCCAAAAGGTTTTGCTCGAACGATCGAGCATCTTCTCCATTTCCATACCGATTTGAAAACTACTAACCGAAACCGCTGCTCCGATCTGCTCCAAAGCGGTTGGTCCCGATGCAACGATCTTGGTCTCGCGGGTTGGGTATTGAATCGGAAGTCCATCGAAGTTCTGACCGATGGATTTTGGTGGCCAGCTTTCAAGCAACGGCCCACGGATAATCACTCGCTCGATATAGGCTCCTTGATTGCCCCCTTGTTGCCGCCAAGTGTGCCTAGAATAGCAGTGAACCGAAACATTCTCGCCAGGGTAGAGCCAGCCTTCGAGTTTGAAAGACTGAACCTCTGTATTGCCGACCGATAGTGCACCTAAAAGGCGTTGGGGTTGAGGCCGGTCGTCGGCGTAATAGTACTTTCCTGCATAGACCAAGATGCTCACATCCCCATCGAAGTCACCGACTTTGGCCGCATCGAAGGTCAATTCGTACCAAGCGGCGGTGGGAGGTTCAAAGTTATCGTAGAAATACGAGTAGCTATTGCCGTTATTTGCACGAGTCCAGGAGTAGAGCAATCCTTTCTTATAATCGCGCGCGTAGATATTGTAAGTTTCGTGACTGTCTTTAATGGTGCTTGTGGTCCACAGTTGCTCTTGGGGGAATCCAGCTCCTGGCAGTGCGAATTCGAGTAGTTGTTCCGCAGTGTTGAAGTAGGACCCGAGCTGCTCCTTCGAGAGCATGATTCGCCTGTCTGTGTCAAACAGATTTGTGCCGCGATCCTCCGGAATCTGGTCTGCAAGTTCGACACGGACTCCGAGCAGATCGTTGAGGCTCTGTACGAACTCATGTCGACTCAAGCGTCGGTAGGAACCTGTGGGACGTTGTTTCGAGTGACTTGCCAGCCAGTCCAAAATCGTTTGCCGTTCGGAGGCTGTGGGCTGCTCGGCATCCGATGGAGGCATCTGCTGGGTGATGATTCTTTCGAACGCCAAAGTCCCATCGAAGGGCGAATGAGAGAGCATCGCATCGATATCCAGGCCAGCTTCTTTAGAGCTCTCCGAGTGGCAATCGGAGCAGTATTTGGAGATCAATTGCCTTGCTGGCCGGTTTGCAGGATCCGATGCTTGCTCGTCAGATTCTTGGGCGCAGGAACAAGCGGCTAGCAGCGATGCGATACAAAGAGTGTAGAATCTGGCGATGCGCATCTGGCCGTCATGTTAAGCGAAACAACTTCATGCAGTCTTTCGACTATTCTATCCACAGCCAAGCCCCTAACAAATCGCAATAGCCACTAAATTACCTGAAGAACCCGGAAATTGGGTAGGATCTACGAAACGCCCCCATGTTCTCAAGCACACAAACAACACGATGAATCCAGACGGAACACCTTCGAACCCACTGCCACCTAAAGACGCACACAAGCGAGGTTTGCATCGAACGATGACGCTCGGTGGCTCTTACGCTACGCGAAACTATACCGTTAAGCACCTGCAAGACTTAAAGGGAAAAAGGGTTCTGACAGAGACTATGCCCTTTACGACCAGCGAAGCGGCAGCCGCCGAACAAGCAGGTATCGATCTGATGAAAGTCAAATTTGATCCAAACAACCCGGCCTCTGCCATCGCGATACGAAAAGCAGCTCCTCATACGTTCATGACGTTCTGCATCGGGTTAACCAAGATTGCTACGCCGGCAGAAGCGGTTCGCGCTGGATACGACGCGATGGAAATCGGGGCCGATGGAATCATGTGCCAATGGGGCCCGGAATTCATACAAGCGGTTTCAAGTGTAGGGATCCCTGTCGAAGCCCACGCGGGACTCGTGCCACGATTGTCCACCTGGACAGGTGGACTCAAAGCCGTTGGAAAAACTCTCGATGAGGCCCTATGGGTCTTCCGACAAATCCGTGCATTCGAGGACGCAGGTGCTTGGGCTGTCGAAGTCGAAGTCGTACCGGCGGAACTGCTTGTACAAATCTCAAGTCGCACGCGTTTGGTGACCTCGTCGATCGGTGCCGGTAGTGGCGGTGACATTCAATTCATGTTCGCCGAAGATATCCTAGGCAATCACGCTCCGCCTTTCCCACGACACACCAAGCAATACCGAAACCTTTTCAAGTTGGAGCAAGCACTTCAAGAAGAGCGAATTGGAGGTTTTCGGGACTACATTGAGGATGTCAAAAACGGAAGATTCCCAGGGCCCGAACACATCGTCAAAGCTCCCGAGGGCCTGATCGAACAGTTCCTAGCCTCGGTGGATGATAACCAGCCCAAGTAACTGGCCCATTGATAAAACCATGCCGATGAATCGTCCAAGCCGTTCGCTTCGATAGGCTAATGCTGATTTCGGATTCGTTGTAATAGGTTCGCTTACTCGCTAGACTAGCAAGTCACGCAGCAACCACCGATGACTGGTCTAGTTTTCAAATCCAAGGCATTTTTGATGCGATCCCTTCTTGGTCTCTCTTTGTTATTGTCCTTACAACTCTGCAATCTTTGGGCGCAAGAAAACGGGGCCAATCAAACACCCGAGCGACGACCCCAGGCACCGCGAGGTTTCGGCGGCCCAATCGAACTTGGGCCTGACGACAAACAAATCTTTGATGATCCGCCAAAAAGCATCACCGACCGACGAGATGGCATCGAGCATGGCAAACTCGAGATGATCGAGTACGAGTCCAAGACCGTCGGAACCACCCGAAAAATGAATGTGTATACGCCACCTGGCTACTCCAAGGACCGAAAATATCCAGTCCTCTATCTGCTTCACGGTATCGGGGGGGATGAAACCGAGTGGCAACGATTCGCAACTCCTGACATGCTATTTGACAACCTCATTGCCGATGGCAAAGCGATTCCAATGATTGTCGTTATGCCTAACGGACGGGCTCAAAAAAACGATCGAGCAGAAGGGAACGTGATGGCCTCTGCACCAGCCTTTGCTGTTTTCGAAAAGGATCTACTCGATGATGTGATTCCCGCGATCGAGTCTCGTTACTCTGTCATAGCCGATCGAGAGCACCGGGCTTTGGCAGGTCTATCGATGGGCGGCGGACAATCGCTGAATTTCGGATTGACCCATTTAGATAGATTCGCCTGGATCGGAGGCTTTTCTTCTGCTCCTAACACGAAAGCCCCCGAGGAATTGATACCCGATGCGCAAGTAGCAAAGGATCAACTCAAACTGCTTTGGTTATCTTGCGGCAATAAAGACGGACTGATCCGTGTGAGTCAGCGAATGCAAAGATATTTGAAAGAAAAGAATGTACCTCATATTTGGAATGTTGACTCCCATGGGCATGATGCAACGCATTGGCGAAACAATTTGTACTACTTCTCCCAGAAGGTATTCCAGCAAGGTTTCTAGTTAACAATTCAACCGCTTATAGACACTGATAAACGCTAATGGGGAACAGCCAAACCACTTTGCTCTTGGGCTGTTCGCCTAATGCCTAATGCCTAATGCCTAATGCCTAATGCCTAATGCCTAATGCCGACCGAATCGAACCGATGCACTTAACTTACGGGGCGTGCCTTGGTATTAGTTTGCAACAACCTGACAGTGCACCGAGTAATTCTGGCCATCTCGAGTTTCCCAAGCGGCCACGACTGGTCCGCGACCTTTTGGAGCCGCCGCAATGACCGGATCGAACCCGTGCTTTACTAACTCAATCGGTGATGTGCTCTCCGGCATTAGAAGGTACGCAATGTCACCTCGCCTCTTGAGCCAAACGACAACTGGCCCAGCCTCGGTCGCGGCAATCCAAGGTTGCTCGCCTACGCCAAGATTCCGCTCTTCATTTTCGCCTTCAATCGTTAGAAAAACCATTTTGTCACGGCGCCATGCAGATGCGAGTGTGTTATTGCCACCCACTGCAATCGCTCCTCCGTCCATCGGGCATGCATTGAGCGGCCAAGTTCCGAATCCAATTTTCGTTGCCTCACCGAATGTACTTCCACCATCGGTTGACGATGCTACATAGATGTCACGGTTCCCGCGAAGGGAATTACGCCATTGAGCGTGGATTCGACCAAGACTGTCCATGGCGACGCTTGGATGACAGCATTCGCAGACGCTTCCGGTGGGCGATCTATAAACGAGAACATTCTTGCTCCAAGAGCCACCGCCGTCCTTGGAAACGCTTGCCATCACTTCCGTCTTGCGGTTTCGCAGATCAAGCCAGATGCAACACAGTTCACCATTTGGACCGGCACACATCGCATGCAATCCTTCTCTCGCTGAATCGGCAGTATCGTTGACGGGCACTGGGGCAGTCCATGTCTTGCCGTTATCCGTCGAACGCATCGCCAAAAGGTCCCCGTCTCGCCCTTTGCCTTGCTTACCGCCGATGACCGTGACGCATATCGATTTTTCCGAGACCGCGATACGGGGCCCACGCCGCATACCGAGCGACATCTCCTGGGCCGACGGCAAATCGACTGCATTGCTGTAACTCTTTCCACCATCATCCGATCGACGGTATCGCACGAGCCCTCCCATGTCATAGACAACGTGAATCGTTCCTTGCACGCCGACGGCCACCTGAGGTTGTTGCGGATTGTGCGGAGCGACTCCGCGTTCAAGTTCAATCGGTTCTCCAGCGAACCCTTGAACGGGAAAACTCGCGATTAGAAGTGCAAAGCTGGCAACTATCCAGCAGATGTTCAAATTTCTACGCATTGGTTGTTGACGGTGGGAGGGTGTTACGAGTTGAATCACTCCGTGCGAAAGTCTACTCCAACCTCAATCGCATTACTATGTGCCGTGACATTTCGAGGTATGGAATGCAAATATTTGCCATGACTGCTTTGGTCGGGGTTGCATCCAATGTAGCAGTCTTTGATCTTCGTGAAACATTCCTCATCTGATGAAAAAAGCTTACGAACAAGAGCCCTTAAATTACATTAACGAAGGCTGTGCTCTTCTTCTGATCCGCAGTGTAATCGGTTGTCGCAAAGTCATTGGCCACCGTGCCACCAATAAACCAATCGGTGTCGGCTTGGCCAAACAACCGGTCGACCGCATTGTCGTCGTTGAGCGTACGCCCTGTCGTGAACTCTAGCCCTCGCAAGAAGAAAGTGCCATTGAGGCGGCTGGCAGAGGGATTTACGTTCGAGAGGTTGTTGTAGCGTTCTTCAAGACTGGTTCCCGATCCTGTCCTTGTCCATTCACTGAGGACTCCTACCATCGCTGTCAAATTGGTGTCAAAAGTCGTTCGACCACCAATGACAATGTCTTCGCCGCTACCACCCTCAAGTCGATCTAGCCCAAGTCCCCCAACGAGGACATCGCGTTGATTTCCACCGTAGAGCAGATCATTGCCTCCAGTGCCCATCACCAACATGCCCCGAGTATTACTTGCCCGAAGCGTATCGGCCGCGGTTCCACCAACGACCGCGGTGAAGCGATCCAAAACGCTGCCGATACGTGTAGCACTGCCGATTTCCGTTCTAAGATCGACTACTACCGCAGATGTTGAGAGGGAGTAATCGAGAATGTTCGCTCCTAATCCTGCATCGATACGGCCCGAAATATTCGCTGCCTGACGCACTACGAACCGATCCACTCCATCGGAACCCTGCAGGTTTTCGAATTGCGAGAACGGATTGGTTCCCATTAGATTTCCCGCGTCCGCTCCAGAAAGATCCCAGGTCGCACCGTTGGAGGGTCCTACCAAGGTAGCAATACCTCCACCGCCAAAAATTCCAAGCGACTGCCCCGATGAGCTGACTACAAATCGGTCTGACATCGCCCCTCCATAAAGCGTCCCAAATCCACTGAACACAATCGTGCGTGAAACTCCCGATTCAAGATACGAGAGGCTTCCTGATTGATTGCCCGAGAGCGTCCACTGGGTATCGAGTCCAGGCCCATCAAACCTTCCAGCATTCGACGTAAAGGACTCAATTCCAAGAAATCCTCCGAGGACAGAAGATGTTTGACGGTTGGCCAAGTTGACGAAACCTGCGCCCGATGTGTAACGCAACTGGTCTTGATCGCTCGTCCCACGAGCGTTGATCGAACCAGAGAGAGATCCACCTGAGATTAAGTACACATCGGTCTGACCATCCCGACCCAGCAAACTTTCCGTTGAAGCAAATACGATCCGGTCTATGGTTTCTGTTCCAACCCTCAAGCTTCCAGAGTTCAAACCATTGATGGTCCAAGTGTTGGTCGAGACTCCTCCAGTCGACTCAATCGTGTCTGAACCGTTACCACCTTCCAAGTTGATCGCAACGGATTGATCGACTCTAAAATTGTCGTTTCCGTCCAATCCCGAAAGCCGGCGAGATGAGGCACTTGGCATTTGAACCGACCAAGTTGTATTGAGGGCAATGGAATTAGCATCCACCACAAACAGGTCGGCTGCTGCTGTACCGAAGACGTTCAGTTGATCGGAATTTCCATCGCTAAAAATTCGTATTACACCCGTTGCGCTGAAGTCGAAGGGAGTCCCAGTGTTGATCGTCGCTCGGAATTGTCCCGTGCTGTTTAATGCCTCAATACTGACCGTATCGCTTTGACTACCGCTATCAGTTCCAGCGATCGCAACAAACGAGCCTTGATTCTCAACCAGTCCTATGGTGAAACTCGTCAGCGTAATACTTGTCGTTCTTCCAAGTGAATCCGTCACGGTAAAGACAGGTGCAAAATTGCCGACAGTCAGATACCGATGCGTAACCGTATAGCTACTTCCAACACCGCTAAGAGGTTCTATTCCGCTACCATCTTTCCAATCGATGCTGTAATTGAAAAGCCCTGAGGAACCCGGGGATGTAGCCAGCAACGAAAAATCGCGAAGCTGTCCAGCAACGCCCACGTAGCCATCAGCAGGTCCATTGACAACCAGCGTTAGCGGATCTCTGACCTGGAAGTCTTGAGTATCTACCGCCGAAACCCCACCATCATCATCGTAGGCCGTCACGCGAGCCGTGTAAGCCCCAATTTGCGTTGGTGTAAAACCAAGTGCTTTGCTTGCCGAATTGCTACTTGCTACGACACTACCGTCCCGAAGAACTTCAATTAAATAAGTCAACGGGTCATTAGCCCCCGCAGGATCGCTTCCGTCGACACTTACCATAACAGATTGGTCGACAATCGCTGGCGTAGTAATCGACACAATAGAGGCCGTCGGATTTGCATTGGTTACCGAAATCGTAGTTTGATAGGTCGAATAACCGTTGTCTTTGTCAAAGACACGTGCATACACAATGCACGGTGCATTCGGACTTTGGCTATCTTCATCAAAGACGAACGACTTGCTTGGTATTGCAGTCGTAGAGTTGTCAGCGCCAGAGATAGCCAATTGGCTCATGCTGCGAGCAAAGGAGTATCTGAAACCAGCTACCGTATCCACCGAGGATGGGTCGATAACACTGCTGAGTTCCACCAGGACCGGTGTACCTTCTGCAACGGGGCCGGAATTAGAAATCGTAGCCGTTGGAGCGACGTTCTCAACTACTAGTGTCGTGGTGTAATCGGTGTAGGCACCGTCCTTGTCCATGACCCGAACGTATAATTCTCGTGTGATGCTGTCGCTAAAAGATTCATGATACGTGTTGCTTGGCGATGATGTGGCATAAGTGGCAGCGTTTCGAAGTAGGAAACTCGTGCCGATGTAGTAGCGCAATCCCGCGGCGATATCACCTGTAGAATCGGCTCCTATCGCGGTTAACTTGGCTGTTGATCCTTCGACCGCGTCCTGTGTATTAAACGTCGATGTCGGCTGTGAATTCGAAATAGTCACTGGGAATTGACCGCTTAGCGTCGAACCATCCTCATTGCTGATCACAAAGTACAAGCTATAAGTCCCATTATCACTGTACACATGAGAGATCACGAGCCCAGTACCCGGAGTGAAATTCGTCAACGTTTCATCGACAACGCCATCGTTGTTGTAATCCATCATGGCTGTCCACTCTGTACCGACGGTGTCATTGAATGGAATCGTCACGGTCAAACCAGCGGACTCCGTTGTCGATGCGGCATTTGGAATCGCGCCAGAGGGGAAAGACATTGCGTAGTTTTCATCGGCTGTTCCGATGTACGTATCGGCACCTCCACGACCTACGAGCGTATTTCGGACATCTCTCGCATTTTCCCTAGCGAATCGATAAACGAATAATTCGTAGTTTCCGACGTCGGTGTCATTGATAATGTCGTTGTAAAGTTTGCGGCCAATCTCCGAGAGGGTGGTTGGGTCTGGATCC
>Ga0082207_1001340_pt1 | contig 11832 bp, 6 predicted proteins | sample LakMenEpi10Aug09_FD_71540 | JGI IMG/M metagenome (GOLD analysis project Ga0082207, IMG submission 71540) | reverse complement strand
CACACGCGCGAGCTCAGTGTAGGAAGCGATCACTTTTGGATCAAGGAGCGAAAGCTCCAACTGTGACTTCCGCAACCCGAGACGCTCAAGATCTGCATCAACCGCGGCGCGGCGGCGGCGCGCCTGCTCCTTGCTGAGCGCTGGCCCCTTCTTCCCTTTCGCTGGTGCGGGTGCGGCGGGACGCGACGGAGCGCTGCCAGTTGCGCGGGGTGCAGGTGCTCGCTTCGCGGCGTCAAGCACGCCCGCGTTGGCAACCGTCCACCCTGCAGCAACAGCGCTCCGCCATGCACGCCATCCACCATCAAATCGCACGATCGCTCCTTCGCTAACCACCCAGAGCTGCGTGCAGATGCGTTCGAGCAGGCGACGATCGTGACTGACCAAGAGGACCGTTCGCTCCCCGTCAAGGAGGAATCGTTCAAGCGACTCACAAGCATCCACGTCCAAGTGGTTTGTCGGCTCGTCCAGGAGAAGGAGGTTCGATGGAAGAAGTCCGAGGATGGCCAGTTCGAGTCGACTCCGCTCGCCACCCGAGAGCACGGCCACCTCCTTATCCACCTCGTCGCCGCGGAAGAGGAAGCGAGCGAGGTGCCCGCGTGCAACCGATGCTTCAACGGGGACCGCGGTGCGAAGCGCTTCGATCACGGTGGCGCCATGGAGACCAGCGGCGCGTACCTGCGCGAGATAGGCAGGGATTACACCTTGCGCAACCTGAATCTCGCCGCTGAGTGGGGCAAGGATCCCAGCGATGCTCTTCAGAAGCGTGGTCTTCCCCGCACCATTCGGACCGACGATGCCGACTCTCTCGCCACGTCGGAGTGCAATGCTCTCCGCACGGGCGATGACGCGTCGCGCCGGCTCGCGATATCCAACCTCTGCCTCCACCAGGCGCACGGGCTCTGCGGGACCTCGACCCGCACCTGCGGCAGAGATCGCGAGGCTTGCCCGGCGCTTCGGTGCGACCACTGGCTCAATCGCCGCCAACCGGCGCTCATGCTCGTGCATCTTGCTGTACTTCCGATGGCTTCGATACGTCTGGATCAACTCGCGCTCTCGTGCGATCTCCTTTGTACGTCGCTCGGCGTCTCGCTCTGCGTCCAGCTCCCCAGATTCGCGCTGTTGCGCGTATGCCGAGTAGTTCCCACGGAATCGCGTGACGGTATGGTTGCGAACCTCCCAGACTCGATCCACAACGGCATCAAGGAATGAACGATCGTGACTCGCCACAACGAGTGCCCCGCCGCGAGCACGCAGCGCCCCTTCGAGCCATTCGATCGCTTCTACATCCAGATGATTCGTCGGCTCGTCGAGGAGGAGGAGGTCTGGATCAGCTATGACGAGTCGCGCCAGGGCAACTCGGGTCTGCTCTCCTCCAGAGAGTCGCGAGGGGGACTCTCCGTGTCGCGAGGTTGGGAACCCGAGACCCCGAAGTGCTGACGCCACTCGGTCGTCAATGGTGTATCCCTCAAGCGCATCAAAGCGTTGGCGTGCGGCGGCATACTCAGGCGTCGCAACGCTCCCGGCCGCCTCAGCCTCCTGCAACGCGTTGGCGATCCTTGTGATCTCTTCCGCACCACTTCGGACCGCATCGGTGAGCGTCGCCGCGCCAAGAAGCCTTGGGTCATGGGACGACTCTTGCGCCAACACTTCAATGTTGACGCCGCGCGCGCGATCCACGCGACCTCGATCCGGTTCGTCTCGGCCAATCATCATGCGCAGCAGCGTTGTCTTCCCCGCTCCGTTCGGTCCCACGAGTCCAATCCTCTCGCCAGCGGCCACACTCACACTGACGTTCTCAAGGATGGTGACCGCGCCAATCTCGCGTCCAACGTCGCTCAGCGAGAGAATGCTCATCGCGCACCGCCAGACCGGACTGCCCGACGTCGCGCCGCCGCGCGCTCCGTTGCGGTCGCCCCAAGGCTCCCCTCTTCAAGTGACTCGCTCCACCGTGGACCTCGACGCAACGTTGAGGACTGCTTCAGGTCTCCCGCCGAACCGGCTGCGCGACGCCCCCGTGGAAGCGGCTGGCAGCGGGGACAGTAGTGCGTGCCGCGCCCTCCAAGTGTCACGCGCCGAATCGTGGTGCCACATCGCATGCACGGGGCACCGCCGCGCTGATAGACGGCGAGGCGCTCCTGCATCTCACCGTCGCCATCCGGTCCCGTGTAATCGTCAATTGACGAGCCGCGTGCGGCCACCGCCTCGCGAAGCAACGAGACGATCGCATGGTGGAGCCGCTCCGCCTCCGCTGCTCGGAGCGCTGCAGCCGTCGCGAGGGGGTGCAGGCGAGCGCGCCAGAGTGCTTCGTCGACATAGATGTTGCCGAGCCCAGCGATGAATCGCTGATCGAGGAGGAGGCTCTTTAGTCGGCCACGGCGACCCTTCAAATCACTCGCAAACCTTGACGCCGTGAAGGTCGCCTCTAACGGCTCTGGCCCGTGGTCGCCAAGTGCCGCTTCGCCGTTCGGATCGAGCGAACGTGAAGGACTCCCGTCCTCTCTCCGTGCGACAAGTGCAAGCCTGCCGAACGCGCGAACGTCACGGAATCGAATCACTCGCTGATCGCTGAGCTGCAGCTCTGCTCGAACATACGGATCTAGAGTCGACGTAGCCGGAAGCACCACGAGTTGGCCCGTCATGCGCAGGTGGACCATCAAGATCAGACCACCCTCCAGATCGACAAGCACCCACTTTGCGCGACGGCGCACCCCTTCAATCCTCCGACCGGCAATCGCTCGCGTGAACGTTTCAGGATCTGGCGTGCTGAGATTTGCGGTGCGAAGGATTCGCCCTGTGCGGATCGTTGCGCCGCCCACAAGGCGCGCAAGATCACGCGCAACCGTTTCTACCTCTGGGAGTTCAGGCATGCCCGGTCCACCTCTCCATCTCATCCCAGCGGGGGCCAACCTTCGCCTCCACGGTGAGCGGAACGTCGAGGGCGAGCGCCCCCTCCATGGTCTCAATGAGCAGCGGAACGAGACGATCAACTTCACCGTGCGGTGCCTCAAGGAGGAGTTCGTCATGTACTTGCAGAATGAGTCGCGCCGTAAGCCCAGCTTCGCGGAGGCGAGGACTGAGTCGAATCATCGCCACCTTGATGATGTCGGCCGCAGTTCCCTGGATCGGATGATTGATCGCCGCTCGCTCTCCTGCGGCGCGAAGCGCAGGATTCGCTGCACGGAGTTCTGGGATCGGCCGGCGGCGACCGAGCTGCGTCGTCACCGCCCCGTGAGCGCGTGCCTCCTCCTTAATCATGTCGATATACCGCTTGATGCCAGGGTACCGCTCAAAGTATCCAGCGATAAATGACTTTGCCGCATCACGAGAGATCCCAGCGCGTGTCGCCAGGCCAAAGTCACCCATCCCGTATGCAATTCCGAAGTTGACCATTTTTGCCATTGCTCGCTCGTCGTCGTTCACCTGATCGAGTGGCTTCTCAAGGACGCGTGACGCCGTAGCACGATGGATATCCTCACCCGCCGCAAACGCTTCAATCAGATGAGGGTCTCGTGTCACGTGTGCAAGGATGCGCAGCTCAATCTGGCTGTAATCGGCGGCAACCAGCAGGTGTCCAGGCTCCGCCACAAACGCGTGCCGAATCTTTCTTCCTAGCTCGGATCGGATCGGGATGTTCTGGAGGTTCGGATCCACACTACTCAGGCGACCAGTGGCGGCAACCGACTGCTGGAAGGTGGTGTGAATCCTGCCGTCCGCCTCGACAAGTTTCGGTAGCGCCTCAACGTAGGTGCTCTGGAGCTTGGAAACGGTGCGCCACTCCAAAGCAATGCCCACGATCGGATGCTCCCCTTGGATCTCCTCGAGCACACTCGCATCGGTTGACCACGCCCCCGTCTTCGTCTTCTTGCCGCGTGAGAGTCCGAGCTCGCCAAAGAGCAGTTCGCCAAGTTGTTTCGGTGATCCGAGCGCGACTGCACGACCAACCGACGATGCCGCAGCCGCCTCAAGCCGTGTGATCTCACGCCCGAACGCATCACCAAGTTGTGCAAGCGCCTGCTGATCAACGGCGATCCCTGCCCCCTCCATGCGCGCCAACACTTCCGTCAATGGCAGTTCAATCTCTCGGTAGAGCCGTTCGCTCCCAATCGAGCGCAGCTCACGATCAAGTCCTGCGCGCGAGGCGAGCGCAACCACCGCGCAGAGTGATGCTGTCTGCAACGGCGTACGCCGTTCGGGAATGTCGGCCCCGAGGCGGGCGGCGGCGACCTCAACAAGCCCAGGATTGCGCAGCGTCACATTCCCAATCCAGCTCCCTAGCGCCACGTCATCGACGAGGCGGAGGGGGCGGTCAGCACCGATCGCAAGCAGCGCGCCGAAGATCTCTTTGATACCGAGTCCAACGAGATCACGACCAGCGCCCGCGAGGAGCGTGAGCAGTCGATGAATCACGGCTGGGTCGTCGGCTGTGATCAGTCCCCCCTCTTCATCAGCGATCGCAAGGGCCATCGGTCCTGATGGACCTCGGCGGTTAACCCCCTCCCCGCCAAGTGCGAGGACACCGTGCGTCCGTAGCGCTCCAAAGAGACGGGCTGCATCTTCTGGTGACTGGACGTGGAGCACACCCGCTGCGGCTAAATCACCGCGCTTGATTGCTTCGATCTGTGCGCTCTGGTCGGCGGATGTTTCGAGAAGCGGGGCCGCTCCTGTCGCCGTGTCCCCACGCTGGCCTGCGGCGCGATTCCCCTCGCTCACCGCATTGAAGTCGAAGCCGAGCTGCAGGTCGCCGCTCATCACGCGCGGCGGTGCGCTGACCTGCGTAGAAGGGCGCTCTTTCACGCCACGGATTGCTGCACCTGCAGTCGCTGCGGCCACCGCCTCAGCCGCGGTCTCTCGATCCTCCCCCTGCAGTGGTGGAAGGCGTCCGATAAGTGCGCGGAATTCAAGCTCACGCAAGAGTGCAAGCGCAAGGTCTCGATCGTACTCACCGATGGTGCCCCCCTCGCCAGGTAGCTGCAGCGGTGCATCACGGTCAATGGTCATCAACCCTTGTCCGGCGAAGGCGGCGTCCTGATTCTGGCGAAGCAGCTCCCGAATTCGCACGGGTTCCACTTCATCGAGCCGCTGATACAGCGCCTCAAGGGAGCCAAATGCTGCAATCAGTTTCGCCGCTGTCTTCTCCCCCACTCCAGGGACACCAGGAATGTTGTCTGAGCTATCCCCCTTCAGCGCCTTGAAATCTACAATCTGCTCTGGGGTCAATCCGTATCGCTCAAAGATCTTCGCGGGGTCATAGATCACCATCGCATCAGCGCCACCCTTCGCCGTGTGAAGCAGGGAGACGTTCGGTCCGACGAGCTGAAGCATGTCTAGGTCACCGGAGACGATCATGACCTCCCACCCGTCAGCGCGCGCCTGTTCTGCGATCGTGCCAATTACATCGTCCGCCTCATATCCAGGCGCCTCAAGCAGCGGAAGGCCGAGCGCGGCGACAAGGTCTCGCACAAGTGGGACCTGCGACCGGAGTTCATCCGGCATGGAGGGTCGCTGCGCCTTGTATGCAGGGAAGCGCTCATGGCGGTGGGTTGCCCCAGGCGCATCGAAGGCAACGATGGCGCGCGCTGGCTTTGCGTCGGCGATCGCGCGAAGCAGGATGCTTGTAAACCCAAATGCCGCGTTGGTCAGGATCCCGCGACTGTTCGTCAGCGGCGGGATGGCGTGAAAGGCGCGGTAGATCAGACCATACGCATCAACGAGAAGAAGTCGCTTCGGTTCCACAAACGGAGCGTAGCGCAGCGGGGCGCGACCTCGGCGAGCGCCGAAGGCTTACGTGCGTCGGCGGCGGCGCACACTCTCAGCGGCGAGAAGACTGGCGGCGAGTCCGACTCCGCCTGCAATCAGGAGCCACGGGGTCTCTGTGACCGCCCCGACGGACTCTGCGGCGGCGGCGTCATCCGCGGCGCGGCTTTCAAGGGGCTCGGCTCCAGGAAGCTCACTCATGACGGCGGCAGGGTCGCTTCGCACTGCTGACTCTACTGTTGGCTGCAGGGAGGCGAGCGGTACGCCTGTGACAAGGAGGGCCAGCGAGAGTGCCGCTCCAGCGAGTGCTGGGCGCGGTGCGCTCCTGAGCCAGCGTGCGAGCCACGCGATCGGTCCGCCGTGCTGCCGAGTTGCACGAGCGCTCGCCTCTTCTGCGATGAGTTGCTGGAGCGCCGCTCCGTGGAACGGGTCACGCTGACGGACCGGCTCCTCGCTGCGATAGGAAGCCAGGGCTGCCGCCTCAGCAGACTCCACTGATGCGTCATGCGGCGTAGTTGGGCGGCGCTCGTCACTCATCTCTACCCCCTAACGAGCGCTCGCCGCCGCGGGTTCCCGGCCGCAGATCGGCGAGAAGGCCCCTCAGCTCCTCGCGGCCACGGCTGATTCGACTCTTTACCGTTCCAAGGGAGCTCCCCGTAATCTCGGCAATCTCGGCATAGGTGTATCCGTCGACATCAAAGAGGAGGATGGCGGTTCGCCTCTCCTCCGGGATCTCCCTCAGAGCCGCACGTAGGTGTGCCGCGAGTTCGCGCCCCTCAACCACCCCTGCCGGATCACTCGCGCGCCCAGCGGGCAGCTCGGCGGCACCCCTTCGCTCGGCTCCGCCCCCCTCTTCCTCGTGCGTCTGAATCTGGATCGTGGGGTGACGCCGCCCCCGGCGGCCCGCATCGCGCGCCGCATTTTGAACGATCCGAACGAACCAGCCGCGCAGGTTACGAGGCTCCACCCGATCGAGAGCTCGGTAGGCGGAGACCAGCCCCTCCTGCAGCGCATCGTCGGCGCTCGCAGGCTCACCAGTGATCCGAAGTGCCATCCTCCAAGCGAGGTCAAGATCGGGGGTGAAGAGGGCACGGAAGGCCTCCGCGTCACCTGCCCGCGCGGCACCAAGGAGGCGTAGACGCTCCTCCGGCTCGTGCTGCGACTGCCCCTTCAACTCACCCATGCCGTAATGATGCCGCACCGCTAGGATTCAGGAGCGCCGAAGTGGCGAAATGGCAGACGCAACCGACTCAAAATCGGTCGACTGAAAGGTCATGTGGGTTCGACTCCCACCTTCGGTACCAAGCCCCTCCTCGCGCTACGATGTGCGTGCCGGAGTGGCGGAATGGCAGACGCATCCGACTTAAAATCGGCCGACTGTAAAAGGTCATGTGGGTTCGACTCCCACCTTCGGCACCAACAGGGGGAAGCAATGACGGAGCAGCAGGGAGCACGAGCAGATCGCGAGACACTGATGCGTGAGCATGCGCAGGCACGCGTCGAACGTGCATCACTCACGCCTGGGTCGCCCGAGTGGCGAACCGCCGCCGCGCGCGTCGCCGCCATTGAAGTTGAGATTGCGAAGATCACCGCGCTGAGCACTCCCCCTGCGCGCGTTGCGCGACCCGAGGCGAAGACGAAGTAGAGCCGAAGACGGAACTACTGCTCGCTCGGCTAGACGCCGAGGAGCGTGCCGAGAATCAGCCCCACGAAGAGCGCACCCATCGCTGGTCGTCCAGCAAGGAATGCAGCGCCAACATGCCAGAGCGGCCAGAGCGGATATCCAGCCGGCGGAGCACTCGGACGCGGAGCGGCAACAATCTTCATTGCGGGAAGTGCTGAGAGCGCACCGAGCCCAGCGAGCGGCGCAACGATCCACGGAAAGATTCCGAGGAGGCCGAAGAGCGCCACGCTGATGTAGCCGACACTGAGAAGTAGGAGCGTTCCGGCGCGCGCGCGGCGTTCACCGATTCGCACCACAAACGTGCCAACTCCGCGCGAGCTGTCTGCCTCAATCTTGTCGAGGTGCTTCCCGAAGAGCACTGCGGTTGCAATCGCACCCCATGGAAGTGTTGCGAGCAGCACTGTGCCGTCAATCGTCCCCGTTGCTGCAAGGTACGTGCCGCCGCCCATGAGCGGCCCCCATACGAGGAGGACGGAGAGTTCGCCGAGTCCGCGTCGCTTTAGGCGGAGCGGTGGATCGGTGTACCCCCACGAAAGGATCAGCCCAGCAACTGCAAAGACTCCAAGGAGTGGCTCACTGCGCATCACCATTGCGAAGCCACCAAGGAGGGCGGCGAGGCCAGTGATGATTGCGATCGTGAGGAAGAGCGTCCGGCTGGACATCGCGCCCGATGCGATTGGATGCGGTGAGTAATCTGCGCGCGGATACCCTGGTCGATCAAGGCCATCGTGATAATCGCGCCAATCGTTCGCCAAGTTGTTCGCTGCATGCGCAAGGTTTGCGCCAACAAATGCGGCAAGTCCGAGGAGGAGTCCGCTCACCCCTGCGCTCGTGTCACTGATACTCCCCTTCCACCATGCGTAGAGAAGCCCCTGTCCGGAGCCGACAACGGTGAGTGGAAGGACCGAGGCGCGGGCGAGGAGTAGTGCGCGTGCGAGGCGCGGCATGCTCTTCCAATCAACGCCAGCAGGTGCGGACTGCCGGAGGAGGACAGAGGCGTACGTCTTCAAAGCCATGCCCCTATTCTGCCGTGTTTCGGTGGAGCGTGCCTTAGGCGGCAGGGAGTGATTCGCCCTCAGAAAGGATGTCAAAGCGCACGGCGGTTGCGCCAACGCGGCCTCGAATCGCCGCAGGGAAGCTCGGATCCCAGGCTACGCCGCTACGGATCTCCATGGGTAGCTGCTGCGCCCCTCCAGCCTGCGGGATATAGATAACAACCTTGGTGCTCCCGGGGCGCGAGCGGAGTTCAGACTTCACGACCTCCATTGCGCGCACCGTCTCCTCCACCGTCTGCCCAGGGCTGAATCGAATGTGGAGCGCCGCCCCCGCTGGCGCTTCAACAGGATCCGCCGCCGCCTCGCCGGCAGGTGGCGCTGGACGCGGCGTCGCGATCTCTCCTTCGCGCTCCTCAGGGACGAGGCCTCGGGGCAGCGCGCCAGACGGGGTGCTGTTGCGAGGTGCGAAGCGACGCGTCCCCCCTGTGCTCTTCGCCAAGTGCGCGGCGATTCCCTCTGGCGTGAGCGCTTGCGCCTCTTCCCACGGGAGAACGGATTCACAGATGATTGACCACGTTTCACCACGCAGCTCAGGGCGGCCGGCGACGAGCAGTGGTTCGCCCTCAACCCATGCGTCGCGCGTGGCCTCCCAGGTTTTCGGGAAGGCAACGACCTCAATACTCCCCGTCAGATCTTCAATGGTGAGAATTCCCATCGCCGCCCCCGCCTTCGTCACCAGCGTTCGGACGTTCGTCACGATTGCACCGAGCGTCACACGCTCCTCACTGGCAGGTGAATCATCAGAGAAGTCGCCCACGAAGGCGGTGACATGCGGAGCAAGGAGTGGCGCGAGTGAATTCATTGGATGGTCGGAGAGGTAGACGCCAAGAAGCTCCCGCTCCCAGCGGAGCCGCTCCCGTGTTGGTGCCTCCACGACGTGAGGCAGCGTTGGAGCCAGCGAGAGCGCGAGGCCTGGAGCCGAGTCAAAGAGTGAGACCTGCCCTGCGGCTCGCTCGCGTTGCGCGCTCGACCCGGCTGAGAGCACATCATCGAGTGCCAGAAGGATCTGGGCAGGATGACCAAACTTCTGCAAGGCTCCAACCTTTGCGAGCGCCTCAAAGACGCGCTTGTTTGCAAGTCGAAGATCAATCCGCTCGCACAGGTCTTGCAAACTTCTGAAGTCACCGTCGCGAGTGCGCGCCGCCACGATTGATTCCGCCGCCCCAGCACCAACATTCTTGACCGCAAGGAGACCGAATCGAATCGCGCCCCCCTCCGGCTCAAAGTCGAGTTGCGATCGTTCAACGTCGGGCGGCAGAATGGCAATGCCGAGCCTGCGGCACTCCGCAATTGCCGTGGCGACCTTGTCTTCCTTGTTGCGGAAGGCATTGAGGACGCTCGTCATGTACTCAACGGTGTAATTCGCCTTCAAATAGGCCGTTTGGTAGGCAATAAGGCCGTAACAGGTGGCGTGCGCCTTGTTGAACCCGTAGTTTGCAAACGGCTCAAACGCCTGGAACACCTGCTCGATCACGCTCGGGGCTACGCCACGCCCTGCTGCGCTCGTGATGAACTCCTGTTTGAGCCCAGCGAGCACATCCTCCTTCTTCTTGCGCACCGCATACCCCAAGGTGTCAGCCTTCGGCCCCGAGAAGCCACCGAGTGCCGATGCAGCCGCCATGATGTCTTCCTGGTACACGAACACGCCGTACGTTCGCTTCAGGAATGGCTCAAGAAGCGGGTGTAGATATGTGACCGCCTCTGTTCCGTGCTTGCGACGAATATATGAGGGGATGTTCGCCATAGGTCCAGGCCGATACAGCGCAACCATCGCGGCGAGATCGAACACGCTCGTTGGACGCAGCTCCTTGATGTAGCGCCGCATTCCAGCGGATTCCAGCTGGAAGATCCCGCTCGTTTCGCCTGAGGCCAGGAGTGCGAAGGTCTTCGCGTCATCCAGCGGGATCGTGTCAAGGTCGATCGCCACCCCGTAGGCTGCCTTGATGCGATCAACGGCCGTACGAAGGATGGTGAGGTTCGCCAGGCCAAGGAAGTCGAACTTGAGGAGGCCGAGCGCCTCCACACCGTGCATCTCGATCTGCGTCATGACGCCGTCCGAGTTGGTGGCGCGCTGTAGCGCCATGATCTCTGTGAGCGGCTCGCGACTGATCACCACGCCGGCCGCATGGGTGGAGGCATTCCGCACCACCCCCTCAAGCTGCTCGGCGAGTCCGACGAGTGGGGCGTAATCCGGGCTCTCCGCGAGCGCCTTGAAGTCGGAGTCCTTGCGAGCCTGCGCGAGCGTGGTCCCCAGTTTCTCTGGTACCGCCTTCGCAAGGCGATCAACATCGCCGTAACTCTTCCCAAGAACGCGTCCGACATCACGAATCGCCGCACGTGCCGCCATCGTCCCGAACGTGATGATCTGCGCGACTTGGCTCTCGCCATACTTCTGCGCAACGTAGCGGATCACCTCTTCTCGTCGTCCATCTTCAAAGTCAATGTCAATGTCTGGCATCGTGACGCGGTCTTCGTTCAAGAAGCGTTCGAATGGAAGGTCGTAGTGGAGTGGGTCTACGGGGGTGATCCCGAGCGCATAGGTGACGATCGAGCCTGGGGCACTCCCTCTGCACGTGGTAGCAATCCCCTGCTCTCGAGCGAATCGAACGAAGTCGGCAACGATCAGGAAGTAGGCGCCATACCCCATCTTGAGGATCACGCCGAGTTCGTAATCCATTCGCTGACGTGCTGCGTCCGAAGGGCTCCCATAGCGACGTGCAAGCCCTCGCTCCGCCTCTTTGCGCAACCAGCTGTCGACGCTCTCCCCCTTTGGCACCTCAACGTCGGGCATGCGAAGTTGACCGAGGGGAAGGTTGAAATCGACCGCATCGCTGATCACTCGGGTGTTGCGGAGCAACTCAGGCCGATCAGGGAAGAGCGCGGCCATTTGTGCTGGTGATTTCAGGTAGAAGTCGCCGCTATTGAAGCGCATCCGATTCGGAGTTTCTAGATTGGACGCGGTGCCGATGCATAGAAGTACGTCGTGCGCCTCTTGCTGCGTTGCCTTCACGTAGTGGAGGTCGTTCGTCAACACGAGCGGGAGTCCAACTTCGGGGGCGAGCTTGAAGAGCTGCTCGTTCAGTCGCCTCTGCTCCGGAAGGCCGTGATCCTGCACCTCAAGATAGAAGCGCTCCTTCCCAAAGATGTCACCGTAACGCCCAGCGAGTGCGCGGGCGTGTTCCCAGTCATCAACCTCTAGAGCACGCGCGATCTCACCGTTCAGACAACCGGAGAGTCCGATCAGCCCTTCCGAATACTTCGCCAGGTGTTCAAGGTCAATACGCGGCTTGTAGTACATGCCGTCAAGGTGCGCATCGGAGACGAGTCGGCAGAGGGTGC
>Ga0082207_1001337_pt1 | contig 11842 bp, 13 predicted proteins | sample LakMenEpi10Aug09_FD_71540 | JGI IMG/M metagenome (GOLD analysis project Ga0082207, IMG submission 71540) | reverse complement strand
AATTTAAGGGATCAGCCGGAGCCGGGCCCCGAAAAAGGAATAGGAAGAGGCGCTCGAAAAAACAAACACCCGACTTAATTTACCCTTGATCAAGTCCCAACACAATACAGTGTGTTGGAAATATCCTTTACCGATGATCAATTGTTTTCACGGTATACGCGATACAGCGCCTGACAAGTCTTATCTAGTGACTTGAATTCTTTCAAATCAAAATCAGCCGCTCTCGCCATATCAGTCAATTTTATCACCGAATCGTAAAGCTCGGCATTGTCTTTTTTAGCTACCCGTTCAATGAAATGAATGGTTTTACTTCCCTTGGGTGACTCGGATACGATCACTTCCTCCGTCTTCTCGTCGATTGCAAACAATTTATTCATGATTATGAATTTTGACCTGCCAAAGATTCCTTGACAGTTGATGTCCTATCAGTGGTGTTGAATACTTTTATCAGTGTAAATAACATCGTCCGCTCGAATTCGTTGTTCTGTTTCGGCACCGGGCCCCTTTCTTGGTTGTACCAGTGCATTGCTGAGTAGTAGAGATTCGGCTACCGGAAGAGGATTTGATCGTATTGCTCTTACCATCACAGCAATTGACCCCAACCTTCCGGTTATGTATTTTACAAAAACAGCTATTCGATTTGCTTCGGTTGCATTTTAAACACAACAATTGAATATTCGACCGATCACTGCTTCCGCCGCAGGAAAAAGGAATGATGTGGTCGTATTCGATGCTGGAAGTGCTGCCACAGCACTGACACCTTCCGCCATCTCGCGAAAAAACGATCTTCTTTGTAGTGGCAGAAATATAACGGCTCTGGGTAAAGCAGCTAAGACTGAGAAAAAGTATCGAGAGGAATAAAATGAGCTTCTTCATTCTAGTGGTTTAGATGTACCCTATCCGTATTGGCGCATAGTCTGATCTATGATAAATTTCCGTATTTGTTCCGAGCGTACAAAATGAAATTCCTATATTTATTCAAGACATCGCTACACGAAGCCGATTGCAAAATTGATTTCGATATAGATTCAAAATATCAACTATACTTTTGTCCCATAACATGTTAATATGAGCGATCAATCTGGCTTTTTTAAAAAATACCGAAAGGAGATAATTATTGGCATACTCGTTTTTTTATTTTTTCTGTTCAAGGACCTAATCAAAACATTGTTGCAATAACTGTCCATGACACCAAGGATCGAAACCATGCCCGAGAAGAAATTCATTGGCATGCGCATGACGCTGAGCTATGCCGACTACCGGATCGGTGAACTTTGGAGCGGCTTCATGCCTAAGCGAAATAAATGGAGGTCCTAAGAATCGCCGTTCGCACCAACTAGATCTGTTAACCTTTATGTAAAGGCAGCTTGCCTAATTAGAATAAGAACGTCTGCCTAGAGCATTAAACCACTAAAGCCTTTTGCATTTGCCGAACCAATACTGCTAAAAAGGCAGCGGTGGCATGAATTGGTTTTTCTCCAAATGCACCACTCATTTCCGTTAATGTAGACAAGAAGCTGTAGTTCATAAACGACTTATGCTTGGGAAGCACTTTTTTCAATTTATAGCTTTTGCCTTCAATGGTAGCAGATATAGACGCCTCATCGGTAGCGATGAGTTTTCCTCTCCTCATTAGTTTCAGAAAAGTGTCGTCGTATTCATCTTTATTTAAAATACCGACCTCATTGTAGTAGTCGGCTATCGCCATAAACAGTTTGACCTTTTCCCCTTGAATTTGAATGCCAACCGAACATTTAAATTGCACTTTCTTCGATAGTTTTTTACGGTCAACAATAGGTTGATCAATCGGAACATTTTCACTGATTATAATGTCCATTACAGGGTCCCCACTATTTGACGAGCCGGCACTCACTGAAATCCTGAGATCCTGTTGATTTAATTCGTCACGCAAAAGGGAAGCAAGTACACGGAGATATTCCGCAGCGCCGAACTTGTTTGATTCATATTTCTCAAACTGCCCGTTTAATTCTTTCTGCCAAACAGCTGACTGGCCATGAAGAAACTGAATATAACGAAGTGCAATAATCTCTTGATGCGCTTCAGCCGAATGAATGGACGTCAGCTTCTGCTCAGCCTGTTTCAGGCTTTCAATATCCTCTAAAAGATCACCATAAGTTATAGTTAACCAGGGATTTTTATTATTGCAAGAGAGCTTCGCTGAGAATGTATTATACTCATTCACGTTAAACGACTCACCCAAGTTCTCGCACCAAGTCTCAATAGAAGATTTATTGACTTTTGCCGGAATCAGAAAAATAAAATGACAATCTTCTCTCCGAATGATTAAAGAAGGCGCCTCTCCATTTTTTTTCTTTTTGGATTCAACAGTTTCCGCATTTACAATTTCAATACTGGAATATCCAAGATCACTGTACCGCTGATCTGTCAATACCTTTTGGGTTTTTTTTCGAAGAAAATAAAACTCAGTCTGAGAGAGTGCATACGTATCACCCTTTAGCCGGTCAGTAATAAGAGTCAGGTCACTTTCATTAAAGTATTGCTTCGCCTTTTGGGTTGAAGAAATTATTCTTACTCCTTCGGCTGCTTTAACCTTATTTTCAATTATGACCGCCCTGTCTTTACCGCCTGCAGTGTAGTAGAGTACTAAATCAAGTTGATCGAGTTCTGTAAATGCCTTTTGAAAATCTATATCATGGTTAAATTGCGGGTCCTTAGTTAATTCAATTTGACATATAAAGTTTTGAGCATATTCCGGAAACTCATTAAATAGCCAAGCCAGGCACTCCGAGTGAAAGCGCTCAAGATTGTGGTTGGCAACTGAAACAAAAAAATTATTGTTTGATGTATTTCCCATTTTTTACAGATGCTTATTTACGTGGAAACCTAAGAGTACATTATTCGATCTCCGGCCAAAAAGCTTGAGCATGATGCTGATATAATTTCAATGCGTCTGGATGGACCTGAAAGGGAGGGTTCTCTGACAGTACCTCCAATTGAATATCGGTTAACAGATCGTAGCGATTCTCTTCGTAGGCTTCGTTAGACTCATAAAGTCCTTTTAGATCATGCTCGCCCAGAACAATACTGGCATGAATTAAGTAGCCCAATATAAGTTCGTATCCCTCGATTTCATATATATAAGAGATTTCATCATCCTCCTGATTCCGGTGACTGACAGCGAGATCAGTGATTTTTAATAGTATGTCTTGAATTTGCATTTGGATAGTTTATGGAACAGGTGTTATGATCATTGAAATTCAGCAATAAATCCCAAATAATTGTCATTTGAATATTGTAAAAGTTGCCGCTCCAAGGTGCTTACGGTTTTTGAGAGCCCGTTTCCCACCAGCAGCTGGATAAAATCCGGGTGCTCAAATAAAGCCCAAATGCCATCTGTACAAAGAACGAACCGGTCATCAGGTTGCAGCATCAGTATTTGATGATCAATTCGGATTGCATCACTAAAAGAATTTATGGAACCGGTCAGATAAGATGTTTCAGATAACCTTGCTTCCACTAAAGTAAGAACCCCTTTCCTGTAAAGGTCAAATGACCAGTTATGGGGATGTGAATCCCAAAGGCAAGCTCCGTTCCGAAACAAATAGAATCTTGAATCCCCGGACCAGCTGACAAATACCCTGTTCCCATAAAATATAGCCATACAGACTGTACAGCCCATTTCCGCCAGGACTGCATCCTCTCGTATTCTTTCAGATAACCGATCAACCACAATAGCAACCCCATCTTTGTAAAACCCTTCCTTTTCAAGCTGCGATACCTTAGATAAATGTTTTTTGAAATAGTCATTCAGTGTGCTAACTGTTACTTCGGCAGCAATTGCACCTCCGGGCTTTCCTCCGATACCATCCGATACAATGAACCAAAAAAATTGCCCATCTGCAGAGGCGTCGGATGTGCCGAAATCTTCCATGGTTTTCCTCGGACCCATGCCCTTTATACACTGATTTGTAATACGATTAGCTTTCATTAGACGATTCCTATCAACAATCAAGATACAAACCCGTTAATCAATCCCTTTTTGAAGCGGCAAGTCCTCTATTGAGGCCGAAAAAGCGGTCGGATCGATCACCACTCCTCTTCCTTCCGCCTCACGCCGCACCTTCTCCGTATCCTTCTCCAACTCCGCTACTGGAATGGACTTAGTTCGTTTTTCCATCGGCGGATTCAGTTTCTCCGCTCGCTCATATTCTTTCACTTGCTCCAAAATATCCTCCGGTAAATAATTCTCACAGGCATAGGCCAGCTCAATGGTCTGCGTAGCAAAAAAATGATCGACCTGAATCCGACGTTTGGCCAGATGCGCAAATCGTCCGATCACCCGGCAGATATTGGCCCGCTGATCCGGTGTCAGTTCCTCTGCAAATTCATAGGCCTCGATTTTTTGCAAGCTTAGCAATATCGGCTCGATCGCATCCGCAGCAATGATATACACATCATGATCGGCATGCGGATATACAAATTGAGTCAGGTGCTCGATTGTGTTTGACGGTACCACGAAATAGATATCCTTTTTTACATTTTCCTGCTTAGCATACTTGATCGCTTTTTCTGCTTGCCCCTTCAGATAGATTGGAAAATTGCTGAGGTCATCGCCAGCCGGACTTTTGGCATCGAATACAATGAATTCATCACAAATACTCACCGTATTATCCGGATCACCCTTGAACGGAACCTTATCGATGTAAGCAATGGTATGTTTCTGACAGATCGCCTTGATCCGTTCGGCAGTTGAAAGCTGATGAACCGACCAGGTCTCTTTCATCCGCTGTAGCTTATCTAACTCTTTTTGTTTTTCTGCTTGCAGAAACGCATCCTGATCCCGTTCAATCTTTCGCTTTGTCTCCGTCAGGCCATTAACCGCCAGATCCCGTTCGCGGATCCGCTGCTCTTCTTGTTGTGTTAGCCGAGTATTTTCCTGACGCAGTATGCTTACCTCATTGCGCAGTTGAGTCAGCTCCGTATCAAGTCCGACTCGCTCTTTTTCCAATTGAATAACACGCTGCTGGGTCGACTTCAACTCAACTTGAGTGATGCCGGATGTAGCCTTCAAGTCGGTCAGCTCTTTTTCAACACGCTCCGAACGATCCAATAACAGATCCAATTCGATCATCGCATCCGCTAAGACCTTGCGAATTTTACTCCAACCAAAAATGCGTCCCCAAAAGCCGATGGCATTCAGGTCGCGGAGAAACTGTTTCAGTGTATTCATAAAAATCAATTAACCGGGTTTAAAAAGGTTTCTTCTTCAATCAGATGTCGCATGGATTCCAAGAACATCCTCATCTCCTTTAATGTTTTCTGTTCTTTTCTCCAGAGCGCGGGGAGCGTTGTGAGTCGCCCTACCCCCTGCTCCAAGTCTGTATAAAAATCATCTTGCGGTTCTTCGAGACTCAGATCGTTCACAACGATCCGCTCCCCATCGAAATCAAACAAATACCAGGTGTCCTCCGGATAACCCATGGCCATCTGAAACCGCGCCGTAAATTCACTGGGTGGTTCCTCCGATACTGGACGAAATCGCCCTAGGGCCATGCACTGACCGTTTCGGTGGATCACTACATCCGTAATACCATGCAGCGTGCTGCAATGGAAATAAGTAACGGACAACTCCGACTGAATAGTGTCCGGAAGAGAAGACAGCAGGCGATCTAACTGGGACCGCAACTCAAACGTACTTAGCATATAGCAGGGTTTTAATGATAGAGCAAACATAAAATGACACTACGCAAGTATGTTGCGTAGATTTTTGGTAAGTTTGTTTATGCCCAATCGAAACCAGTTATACCTTGAAACGCAGCGCATCCGTCAGGTCTGCGCATTTTTATCCGCCGGCGGCGGCACACTGAAAGAAATGCACCAGGCGGTGAATGCGGGGTTAGAGGAGCGGGGATTGGAATCGATCGGTTTGCGCACGTTGCAGGCCTGCATCGAACGATTACGGGCAGGCGATTTCGATCACGGGAAACAAGAATTGGCGCCCCGAGTTCGTGGTCGGTTATTTAAGGTTGTATTTAAGCATAAGGTATACAAGTGGGCCCCTGATACCGAGCTGCCCGAATTTGGCGACCTCGATGAGGATGAGCGGTTCACGCTCCCTTTTTTGGCGGGGATCCTGAAGCGATTTGAGTCCATTCCGGCCGTACAAAAGATCTTATATCAGTTGCCGGAGATCTTCAATATAACGGAGAGCGAGATGGAGAGCCGGGCAGCGATCTTTCAGACCGGTCCGGTTTTGTATGATGCGCAGAATGCTGATTTTGAATCGAAGGTCATTAAGTGCGTGATCAAGATCTTATCGCATATCCATCGCGGGGAAGCCATTGAATTCAATTACACATCGGTAAATGTGTATGATAATAAGGTAGAGAACTTGACCATGCAGCAAGTAGCCCCCTTGCATATTCGGTTTTACGAACACTTTTATTATCTCACAGCAGCTGATCTGGAGGGGAAGAAGATCCTGAATTTTCGGATCGATCAGATCCACCGGCTGAATGTGATGGCAATGGAAGATGAACAGGGTCGTGTGATCATGTTCGATCGGTCTGATTTCGAACAACGGCTAGGGGTAAAGAACAAATTCAAGGATTCATTGGGTGTTTGGATCCATTCAGACAAAGAGAAACTGCATGAATTACATATTTCCTTCCGAAAATGGGCGGCGAGTTACGTGAAACGGTTGCGCCTGCATCCGAGTCAACGTATCGTGAGCGAGAATAAGGCGGAGCAAACGCTGGTGATCAGCATGAAATTGCGGTTGGGAGAAGAAACGGAGAGCAGAAAAAACATCACCGATCGAAATCCAGAGCTCGCTTTTCTGTTGGGACGATTCGGGGAGGACTGCAAAATCCTATCGGCTACCCCAATCCGGTAAATTTCACATGAAAGCAATCTGTATTTTCTACATTCGCGCTGTTTGTGATTTAATTATTGTTAAGGTCAATAAATGAAAAAACACAAAATCTTGGTTCTTTGTACCGGCAACAGTTGCCGCAGTCAGATCGCTCATGGGTATTTGCAGACTTTTGCCGGGGAGCGGGCGGAGGTGTACAGTGCGGGTGTTGAAACCCATGGGGTGAACCCGAAGGCGATCGCGACGATGGCCGAAGATGGTATCGATCTTTCGGATCACACGTCCAATAACATCACGGAGTATCAGGGCATCGATTTTGATTTTGTGATCACCGTTTGCGACAATGCTCGGGAGCGCTGCCCATTCTTTCCGAGTCAGGCTCAAAAATTCCACCATAATTTTCCCGATCCGGCAAAAGCAACCGGTTCTGAAGAAGACGTAAAATTGGAGTTCGGGCGGGTTCGGGCCCAAATAAAAGATTATTGTGAGGCGTTTGTGGAGGGTCACTTGGGTTAAAAAAGAGGCAGAAGATAGCACTTCAGGCGATGGTTTATTTGGCCACTTTTTATTAGGATGAATGAGTACTATATTTTTGCCTTTAACTAGATAAACAATTTTCATGTCCCATCAGATCATAATTAAAAATGCCTATCTCGTCAACGAGGGCCAAATTTTTCAAAATGATCTGCTGATCAGTGACGGAAAAATCGAAAAAATCGGCGCACTCGGAGACGTTACAGCAGAAGCGATCATTGATGGAACAGGCAAGTTCTTGTTTCCGGGTATCATCGACGGACAGGTGCATTTCCGCGAACCCGGACTCACGCACAAAGCAGATCTCTATTCTGAAAGCAAGGCAGCTATCGCCGGCGGTGTGACTTCCTTCATCGATATGCCCAACACCGTTCCGAATGTCCTGAACATGGAGATCCTGAATGAGAAATACCGGATCGCCGCAGAAAAATCGCTGGCCAACTTCGGATTTTTTTTAGGTGTTAACGGTGATAATCTAGACGAAGTGCTACAACTCGATACATCCAAACTACTCGCGGTATCAGACGACGGACTTTACTTTACCAAAAAAGGCAACTTGCTGGCCGACAATCCGCAAACTCTCGAAAAGCTTTTTGCTAATTGCAAATCCCTGATCGCGATCCATTCCGAAAAAGAACAGATCATCGAGGCGAATGAGGAGCTGTTCCGCGAGAAATATGGAGAAAATATTCCGGCTGAATGTCACCCACTGATCAGAAGTGAACAAGCTTGCTTCGAGGCGACAGAACGGGCGATCGGACTCGCAAATAAATACGGCGCACGCCTGCATATACTGCATCTGACCACCGAAGCCGAAACGCATTTATTTCGCAACGACATCCCACTGAAAGAAAAAAAGATCACCACAGAGGTTTCGGTACAACATCTTTGGTTCAGTGATGTAGATTATGCCCAATTGGGTATGTTGATCAAATGGAATCCAGCCATCAAAACTGAAAAAGATAAAAAAGGGTTGCTGAAGGCGTTGGTCGACGATCGAATTGACATCATTACCACCGACCATGCACCGCATGCCATGGAGGAAAAGCAAAAGCCATATTTCCAATCCATGTCGGGCGCGCCCATGGTGCAACATGCCCTGAACGTGATGCTTGAGTTTTATAGACAGGGTCAGATTTCGCTGGAGAAGATCGTAGAAAAAATGTGTCACAATCCGGCCACGCTATATGGGATGGAAAATAGAGGATTCATTCGGGAAGGATATCATGCCGACCTGACGCTGGTCGACCTGAACAACGACTGGCAAGTAGATAAATCCAACATTCTGTATAAATGTGGATGGTCGCCATTAGAAGGAACAACGTTTCATTCAAAGGTCACGCATACGTTTGTCAATGGCAATCTGGTATACGAGAACGGAACATTTCATGAGAACCACAGAGGCGTCGCCCTGCATCGGAAGCCCGCTAGCTAAACAATTACGTTAGAAGTCAGTACACGACGCATCAAGATGTCTGTCTGGGCATCATCACCCAGTTGAAAAACATGCGACCCAAACGTTGTAAATCCATTTTTCTCGTAGAAACGTATCGCGCGGGGATTTTTCTCCCATACGGCCAGCCAGATAAACTTGTATTTTTCCTGCATCGCAAGATCGATGGCATAATTGAGTAAGGTAAGGCCCACGGAAGTGCCATGATATTCTCTCTTCACATAGATCCGTTGGATTTCGAATCCGCCCGGATCGACCTGCTCTGTCTGCGCGGAACGCACATTCAACTTCATATATCCGATCGTTTCCCCATCTGTCTGAATGAAAAATGTTTTCGAATCGGGGTTGAGTAATTCGGTTCGTAATTTCTCCTCGGAAAGATCTGTAGACAGATACTGTTCCATATTTTCCGCGGTATTCATTTCCGCGAACGTGTCGTAGAAGGTTGTTCTAGCGAGTTGTTGAAGCTCATTCAAGTCATGAATCGTCACCGATCTTATTACTGTAGCTAGCATTTTTAGTCAGAATAAATGAAAGGTGACAAGATCGATCTGATGTTGAAATAAGTTACCCTTATTTCTTTTTGGACTGACTCAGCAACGATTTAACCAACTGCTTCGAACCGATATACATCGGAGTGGTCTGATGTAATCCGTTCGGTTCCATTTCGAGAATTCGTTTACTGCCATTGCTGGCAAGTCCACCCGCTTGCTCAACGATCATCGCAAGGGCATTACACTCAAACAGGAGGCGGAGTTTGCCGTTCGGATACTTACTGGTAGCCGGATAAAGGAAGATCCCTCCCTTGATCATATTGCGATGAATATCCGCCACCAGTGATCCGATGTAGCGAGCGGTGAAGCCCTCTTTTTTGCATTGCGTGAGATATCGTTCGATGGACGAATCAGAATATTGATGTAAGCCGGCTTCGTTGATCGAATAGATCTTTCCGTCGGTCGGACATTTCATTTGGGGATGGGATAAAACATATTCACCCAGTGTTGTTTCATAGGTGAATCCATTGACGCCCTTGCCTGTGGTGTAGACCAACATGGTAGATGAGCCGTACAATACATAACCGGCAGCGACCTGCTCAGTACCTTTTTGCAAAAAATCCTTTTTGGTGAGCTTGGTGCCCGGCTTCGTCTTTCGTTTGTAAATGGAAAAGATGGTGCCGATGGAAACATTCACATCAATATTGGACGATCCATCGAGCGGGTCGATCGCCACTACATATTTTCCTTTGTTCTTGAAATCTGTGAAGGTTTCGGTTTCTTCTGAAATAATGCCGGCGGCTTCACCCCCTTTTGATAAGGCGCGACTGAAGCGTATATGCGCCAGTACATCCAGTTTTTGCTGCTCATCTCCTGCTTCGTTCTGCTGCCCGATATATCCCATGATATCGACCAGCCCGGCTTTATTGATCTCCCTATTTACCACCTTGGAGGCCAGCGCGATGTCGCGCAGTAATTGTGAAAGCTCACCGGCTGCATTCGGGTACTCCTCCTGCTTGCTCTTTATGAAACGATCCAAGGTGATGCCGATAGGTAGGGCGATGCGAGAGCGTTCCATAAACAAGGGTTTGTGAGTCAAAATTACCGGATACGTACGGCATGATTGCTCCATTGATGTCTAAAAAGAAATTGGCGAGGGAAGTTTTGAATGCTTACTAAGATTTTAGTAAAAGACCCACTTGGTACCGAAAAGGCCGCGCAGCAACGGAATTTTAACCTCCGCCTGCGCAATGACACCCAGCCAAAAAGCATGGCGTAACAGACTGGTAATGATTTGATTAGGAATGTTTCTGACTTTTCCCCTGAATGAATTATCATTTTCTTTTGTATATTAAGTATGCTCTATCGACTTTTATAAAAGAACCTATTCAATGAGGCTAAATCACTCAACATCCCTCGTGCGCATATTTCATTATTGCTCTCTGCTCATTTTTTTGTCGGCCTGTGGTGGTATAACGCAGACGCCCGACACCACCGATCCGGCAGAGGAGTTGCGCAAGGAAATCCAACAGCAGCTAAGTCAGTTGAAAGAAAATAGCGACCAACTCGACGATTCTACTCGCTTGCTGACGCCGGAAGAAATAAGAAAATTTTACTCCACAGAGGGTTTTGGTGCCGTTTGGTCCACTGGTAACAATAACATCTCAGCATCCGACTCATTGTTAACATTCATCCGCGAATCAAGAGCGTATGGTCTCTACCCATCCAGCTATCATCTCCGTGAGCTAGAGCAGTTCCAATCACAATTTGTTTTAGACACCCTTGCCGCTGGTATCCGAAAAGATTATAAGGCAATTGCACGAAGAGATCTGCTGCTGACCGATGCATTTTTAACAATGGCTCGAAGAATACACCGGGGGCATATTTCGATGGATAGTCTTCTGAAAGATGAATCGTATGGGCCGGATATTTATGTGAAGGCGTTGAAAGAGGTTGTTAAATCAAATAATCTTGTTGCAGTCCTGTCTACCCTTGAGCCGAAACATCCAGGATACAAAAAGTTGAAAGAAGCTCTGCCTTCATTTCTTTCACTGGCTGACTTCTCGCGTCAGTTCACCTACATTGAATTTCCTTATCGAGATTCAACGAATTTCATCCGGACGCTGATGAGACGATTGAAGGAGGAAAATTATTTGGACTCATCCGTCTCAAGCTTAGACACTACTCAACTGGCTATACTATTAAGAAAAGTGCAAACGGAAAGAGGACTAAAAGTGGATGGAAAATATGGCCCACAATTGATCAACGCCCTTAATAAGACGGATCAAGAAATATTTTTAAAAGCAGCCGTAAACCTCGATCGATATCGAATGAAATCCGATGCGCTTGAAAGCCGATATCTTTTTGTCAATCTTCCTGCCTACGAATTAGAGAGGAGCGACCAAGGTAACGGTGCGCTCGAGTCAAGGGAAATCATCGGAAAACCAAAAAGACCAACGCCCCCCATAAGCAGACGGATGAATCAGACTATCGTGTTTCCGTCTT
>Ga0082207_1001336_pt1 | contig 11849 bp, 10 predicted proteins | sample LakMenEpi10Aug09_FD_71540 | JGI IMG/M metagenome (GOLD analysis project Ga0082207, IMG submission 71540) | reverse complement strand
ATTAACGATGATCCTAAATGGTACGCAGATAACACTGGCAAGTTGACGATTGCTTATTCTGTTACTGCTAAAGCAACGGAAATTAGACCTCCTGCGCGAAGCGTGATCGCTAACCTCTACAATACGGGGGTTGACGATGCCCGTCAGGTTTTAGGCGATAGCATTCCCGACCCCCACTATAAGTTAACAACCTATCCGGCGGGGACAGTAACTCCTGGTGTTACCACTCCCAACAAATATTTCCAGAATAGTGGGGGTCGTGTTGGTTGGGTTGCAAATACCAAGACAGCCCGGTGGATTGGTCCCAACACCGACTCTGCCATGGGTCCGGTTGGAGACTATAGCTATACAACGACCTTTACACTTCCTCGTTTTTCTGAAGCTTTGATTGTTGGTGAACTTTCTGCAGATGATAGGATTACAGATATTCTAATTAATGGTGTTTCCTTGGGCAATCCTCTCCCCCTGAGTTCTTGGACAACCATTAGTATACTCTCAATTTCCAAAGGCTTTGTAGTTGGTACTAACACCATCGAGTTCAAACTCCATAATAGCGACGGACCAACAGGTTTGAGAATTGATGGTATTAGTGGAACTTACCGCCGACATTCCATGGAATAAATGGGTTGGAACACGGCTTGACAATCAAAAACCGGAAGTTTTTACCTGGGTGGATCCTTTTTGGCACGAGATTATCGATGGTCAAAAGGAAATTTCGGGGGTAAATAATCTCCTCTAGGCTGGTGGGGCATCACTAATTACTAATGGTGATGCTCTTAATTGTTAGAAAAGTGCGATCGCTATTCTGTTATTTATGAAAATAGCGATCACTTTCCAAGCAACAAAACACAATATTTGTCACCGATAAATTGCCATTTCACTCCACCGGGGACTTTTCTTTAACAAAATATATTTAGTCCACTATAAATCTATAATTGTTTAAGTTCAGCAGCCAGTCTGATTGTTTTGAGTGAGCTATCAGCAAATCTTCCTGTGCTTGTTGAATCCCTAAAAAATAATTGAAATTCTTCCGTTAAAAGCGAATAGATAATCAGTTTTTAATAACTGGATTTAGTATTAATCACGGTATTAAAAATTAATTTGGTATAACATTGAATTGATAATTTTTACTAATATATTACCGAGAACTCATTGCCAGTAAAGGTTATAGCTACAATCATTAATTTTTGTTAAGGTGAAAAATTGTAATTAGTTTTCTCAGAAAACAATCAATTATTAAAAACGTTTTTAATAGTAATTTCTCTAATAAAAACTTTTTGTAAAAATATATCAAGGAATGTAAAAATATATAAAATCATCTGAATATTTAGGGAATGTCTGTAAAATCTTGGCAAAAAGATAGCCCAACGCAATTATTGGTATGGGCTGTTTAATCATTAACTTTTGTATATTTTGTTGCCATCTGTACTTGACAAGTTCATCAATAGAATTTACAATCACTGCGAGCTTAAGAGCGAAATAACTGCCTTGGCTTTATACGTCAATTGAAACGAGGTATCTCTTTTTATGGTTTTAGCTTCTGTTGTCTCAACATCTCAGACTGGCTCTCTTGAATTACTGGCTACCCAGCTTAATAATCCCCCGGCTCTGGCTAATAATTCTGGTAGCACGGTGACAGTCTCCCTGACAGCAACAGGTCAGTGGACTTTAATTAACTTTGCCACATCTGATCCTAGCCTCGTCAAATACAAAACCCCAGTGGATGGCAATGGTCATGTCCGGGACAAAAACGATGAAAAATTTGGGTTTAAGTATCCCAATTTGAATCCAGGGGCCCTAGTTGGCGAAATTAAAGATGCCAAGGGCAACACAAAATCTACGGTGAGCGGCAAACAACAAAGCTTTGAATTACAACCGGGAGATACAATTTCTTTCGTCATTAACGATGATCCTAAATGGTACGCAGATAACACTGGCAAGTTGACGATTGCTTATTCTGCTACTGCTAAAACAACGCAAATTGTCCCCACTGCGCCAGGAGTGATCGCTAACCTCTACAATACGGGGGTTGACGATGCCCGTCAGGTTTTAGGCGATAGCATTCCCGACCCCCACTATAAGTTAGCAACCTATCCAGCGGGGACAGTAACTCCTGGTGTTACCACTCCCAACAAGGATTTAGCACCAATTAACTGGGTTGCGAATACCAAGACCGCCCGATGGATTGGTCCCAACACCGCCTCTGCCGTAGGTCCGGTTGGCAACTATAGCTATATAACCACCTTTACTTTACCCAATTTTTCTGAAGCTTCCATTGTCGGTGAACTTTCCGTGGATGACAACATTACTGATATTGTGCTTAACGGGGTATCAGTGGGTAAACCTGTTGCTTTAAGCTCTTGGTGGACAAAGATTAGTCGTTTTTCAATTTCGACGGGATTTGTCGTCGGAACTAACACCCTGGAGTTTAAACTGCATAGTATCGGTGGGCCCACTGGTCTGCGAATTGATAGTATTAGCGGAACCTATAAACCCGTAGTCACTCCTGCTAATGCGGCACTCAAAGATCTGACTAATAAGACAGTTTTCATTGAAAACCTAGAAACCAAGCGTTATCTGTTCTCTGATGGTAATCCCATCAAGGGTGATCGAGGAGCCGAAGGGGGTTGGTTAGCTTCTAGTGGTTTTGCAAGTCCTAACGTGGTTGGGGCTGATGCTAACTACTATAATCGGGCTTATTGGAAGATTATTCCCTCTGGTGAATATTTCCTGATTGAAAACCTAGAAACAAAACGTTACCTATTTTCCGATGGGTCTGCAATTACAGGAAACCGAGGAGCCGAAGGGGGTTGGTTAGCTTCTAGTGGTTTTGCAAGTCCTAAAGTAGTAGGGGCCGATGCTAATTACTATAATCGGGCTCTCTGGAAGATTATTCCCACCAATGGTGGTTTTCTCATTGAAAACCTAGAAACTAAGCGTTATTTGTTCTCTGATGGTAATCCCATCGGGGGCAATCGAGGAGCCGAAGGGGGTTGGTTAGCTTCTAGTGGTTTTGCAAGTCCTAACGTGGTTGGGGCCGACGCTAACTACTATAATCGTGCTATCTGGAAGATTTACACGGCTTAGTCATTATCCTTAAGTTGGGGACTTGCGCTTTGATAATGTACCATTTATGGCTGGTCTGATTCTTCTACAGAGCGAGTGTCTGGCTGGGATATTATTCCTACGCAGGTCCCTTGTTGAGCTAAATCAACCAAAATGCGATCGCTATTCTGTTATTTATGAGAATAGCGATCGCTTTTTTAAAATTGACCTTGAGATTAAGCAAGAGGAGTAAATTTGACAGGAAGAGTTTTTAATCTTCTTGAAATCTTGCTTTCGCACCAGTCTAATTTATCTGTATTGAGGCAAATATCTGGCAAACGTTGCACCATGGCATTTAGGGCGATTTGCACTTGAAGCCTGGCTAAAAACATTCCTATGCAATAGTGAAGGCCACCGCCAAAACCCAAATTAGGTTTGCGACGACTGAAATCCAGTTGTTGGGGATTAGAAAAGTATTCAGGGTCATGGTTTACTGCACCGAGATAGATAACGACATACTCCCCACGATGAATAATTTTTCCTGAAACCTCAACGTCTTCTATTGCTCGACGAGAGACATACTGAATAGGACTATCATAACGTAGCAATTCTTCGACAATATTTTCAATATTACCAGGATTTTGTCTTACATATTCTAAACTTTGTGGGTGTTTTAAAAGGGCTAAAAGACCATTACTCAGTAGTCCTTTCATTGATTCCTGGGATGTGGCAATTAACAGAATAGAAGTGCTAATTATTTCATCTTCTGTTAGGGCATTGATATTATCGTTATAATTAGCTAACTGGCTGATCAAACCGTCGTTTGGTTGTCTTTTATATTCAGCTACTTTTTGAGCAAAATAGGCTCTATGTTCAATGAGAATTTGATTTTGCTCTTTATATTCTTCCAAAGATACTGGTTGATCAAAAATGAAAACGGTCTTAGCAGACCATCGAATTAATTGTTGATAATCTTCAATCGGTAAACCTAATATTTTAGTAATCGCAAAAGCAGGAAGAGGGGTCGCAAAATCTGCTATGATTTCCATCTCTCCCCTTGGGGCAAATCTATCCAGTAAATCGTCAACAATTGCCTGAATTTTAGGACGCATAGCATTGAGCGAGGCTCTAGAAAAGGATGAAATTAGTGCGTTTTTAATTCGAGTATGATCGGGTGGTTCCAAAAAAAACAACCATTTATCAGTAGTTTGTGCAAGAATGTCTAGATTATCTTCTTTGAGATAGGCACTTTTTAGCTGAAGGCGTTCAGGAAAATTATCTACTTGGAATCGCTTATCATTTAAAATAGTAAGGGCATCAGCATAACGAGTAATAATCCATGTTCCAAAAATACTTTTGTGGATAGGATCTTCTTGACGAAGCTGAGCAAACACAGGATAGGGATTAGCCTGAAATTCTGCATCAAAAGGATTAAATAAAACTTTGTTCCTATTCATGATTAAAGTAACCCCTATTTTTTAGCCAATTCATCTACTAAATATTCAGATAATTCACTAATTTTGGGATATTCCCAAAATAAAATTGGGTCTAGCTCTAAACCAAGCATAGCTTCTAACTCGCCAGTAAGACTCAATGCAACGGAAGAATCTAGTCCATAGGTGAAAATAGATTTTTCTAAATCAATGTCTTCCCTATCTACACCTAGAAGACTTGCCAGCCTATCTGTTAGCCACTGTTCAATTTTTTCTCGACTCATAAAAACAAGTTACCACCAAAACATTTGCAAAGAAAAACAAATACCTGTCATGATAACTTATTTTGTTGCCATTGTGCAACAATCGCCAGCCTGTTTGTGAGAAAAGCATGACGACAAGCCTGGCGTTGAATTTTACCGCTAGAGGTTTTGAGAATACTTGCGGGTTTAATTAATGCGATCGCATAAACCTGTAAGGCATGATGGAGAGCAACGGCTTCACGAATAGCCGAGAAAACTTCATTGACATTTAACTTGCTTAAATAGGTACGCTCTACTTCCTGAACAATCACCAATTTGTCTTGATTATCTACTTCTATTGTAAAAGCTGCCCCAGAATCTAAACGCAGAGCCTGATGACTTTGTTGTACAGAATATTCAATGTCTTGGGGGTAATGATTTCGTCCCCAAATAATGATGACATCTTTGATTCTTCCCGTGATAAATAGTTCTCCTTCTCGCCTAAAACCTAAATCGCCTGTTCGGAGAAAATTTCCTTGATCCCCATCAGCTAATTTAGCCTGAAAATTTGTGATCGTTTTTTCTTCTTGTTGCCAATATCCTTGGGCAACACTAGAACCCGAAACCCAAATTTCTCCCACTTGATTTTCATCACATTCTAAACAACTTTCAGGATCGACAATTTTTACTGCCATATTTTCCCAGACATGGCCGCAACCGACAAGTTCCTGATAATTTTTACTGTCTTTCTCCGCTTCTACTACCTGATTATTCTCTAAGGATTCTGATTGAACATTTAAGTAAACTGGCTCATCTTCGATATTACCTCCAGAAATCATTAGTGTGGCTTCTGCCATGCCGTAACAGGGATAAAAATATCGAGATTGAAACCCAGAAGATTGAAACTTGTTAATAAAGTTTTCCATCGTTTTTCGTCGTATTGGCTCGGCTCCATTGTAGGCACTGATCCAACTACTGAGATCAAGCATTTCTTGTTGTTCAGACGTAATTCTCTGCACACATAATTCATAGCCTAAATTTGGACCGCCGCTATGAGTAGCTTGATATTTAGTAATTGCTTCCAACCAAAGAATTGGATTTTTTAAAAAAGATTCAGGCGACATAACAACACCTAAAAAACCTGTATAAAGCGGTTGAATAATACCATCAATTAAACCCATGTCATGGAAACTGGGCAACCAGGTCATAGAAACACTTTTTCCTGTCAGTTGAAATGCTTTTTGAATATAAGCAGAATTATGGGCAACGTTGTCATGGGAAATCATGACTCCTTTCGGCGCACCAGTTGAACCTGATGTGTATTGAAGAAATGCTAGGGTATCACCGCTAATCCTGGGAAGATGCAATTTAAAGTCTTGGTTATTATTCACATTGTCTGTCACCAAAAGTCTGGTTACTGATAAGTCTAAAAAAGATTCAAGTGTTGACTTAATTTTCTCTAAAAGTGAACTGGTTGTCAGAATAATTTGAGGGCGAGAATCTTCAATAATTGCTAGTAATCGAGACATTTTTTGATTACGCTTTGGTGGGTAAGCGGGAACCGCAACAATCCCAGCATATAGACACCCCAAAAAAGCTGTAATAAATTCTAAACCTTGGGGATAAAGTAATAAAGCGCGATCACCTTGGCGGCAAAGAGAAAGTAAGCTATCAGCGATCGCCTTTGATTCTTGTTCTAAGGTTTTGTAGTCAATGGATGATTCTTGATTTTGGCCATCCTTAAGAAAGATGTAGGCTAACTGATTGGGGGTTTGCTCGGCTCTGGTGTCAAGAATTGAGGTTATTGCTTTCATTGTCGCTTCAATATGAAATTGCAAGGGTTGATTTAATTTGATTGTGTTCCAAGTAGAACATAACTAAACTTTCCCCCTATGAATGTACTAGCTATAGCCGAAAGTCTTACAGAGACTCAGTTAAAGCAATTCAAAGCTAATGTACTACTGGGTGCCAACTCCTGAAATCCTTACGCCGATAGGGTTGGAAGCAAAATTTTTCAAATTTGACTTTTCGACCATTATAGCTTGTTTCGCAGCAGAAAACCATCAAAAACATCGCTACAGAGGGAATCGCTGACTATAGAGACTAATGACATCATCGGTGATCATCAGGTTAGCGATCACTATACAGCCAACTCTACTGTCTGTTTTGCCAATTTCTCCCAAGTACTGCCTCCCAACTCCAGTGCTCAGATTGCGGCTTTTTCGATGTCCTCAGTCATCGACAATCAGCGAAAATCCTCGGGGTATTTGCGTCTGGCGGCATTGGTTCATCACTTGCAAGCGACATTCACGTTCACAGCTGACCAAGGAGATTTCGCTAAAAAGTGGTGTAATCGGTTATTCTATGACCCCACCGACAAACTTTTTCAGCCAACCCTAATTACTATTGATGCGACTTAAAAAAGCTTGTAGGCGCTCGCTGTGGGGATTATTAAAAAAGGTGTCGGGATCGCCTGCTTCTTCGATCACACCTTGATTAAAGAACAAAACCTTGTTAGAGACTTCCTTAGCGAACTGCATTTCGTGGGTGACGACCACCATAGTCATACCCTCATCGGCCAATTGACGCATAACGTTTAACACTTCCCCGACTAATTCCGGATCCAGGGCCGAAGTGGGTTCATCAAATAAAATCACCTCTGGTTTCATGCAGAGACTGCGAGCGATCGCCACCCGTTGTTTTTGTCCTCCCGATAACTGGTCAGGATAAACATCGGCTTTTGGGGCCAATCCCACCTTTTCCAGATAATGAATTGCCGTATCTTTAGCCTCATTTTCCGAGTGGTGTAACACTTGCTTGGGGGCCAACATCAAGTTTTGTAAAACGGTGAGATGGGGAAAAAGATTAAAGTGTTGAAACACCATGCTTACCCGGCTGCGTAACTTGCGGAGAACCGATTGATTTAACTTCGGGGAAGAGATGTCAATTCCCATCACCTCCAAGCGGCCGCCGTTAATTGTTTCCAAACGATTGAGACAGCGTAAAAAGGTACTTTTGCCGCAGCCAGAGGGACCGATTACCGATACCACATCCCCTTGATAAAGAGTGCCTGTAACTCCTTTAAGTACCTCTAAAGGGCCGTAACTTTTGCGTAAACCTTCACTGACAATCACAGGGGTAGTAGTGGTCATGATATCCTCTCGTAAAAAATTTTACATTCTGTATAAAGGTATCGAGATTAGTTTCTGCCAGATTGTATCCTTGACGACATTTTATCAAAGGTAATAATCATAATACTCAAATAGTCTCTCTACATCTGCCTTAAGTGAGAAGTAGGTCAGAGTTTCTAGCTTAATTGAGCAAAAAAATCAAGGAGTAAAACTTAAAAAATGATTAAATTTTGGCGAGGGCGGGCGGTGCAGAGAGGGATCTTTGCCTTGTTAGGATTAGTCTTGGCGATCGGATTAAGTGTTATTCCCGCTTTTTCTCAGACTCCTCCTAATCCTTTTCGAGTCGCCACAGAAGCGACTTTTCCGCCCTTTGAATTTCAACAAGGGGGACAATTAACCGGGTTTGATATCGATTTAATGCGGGCGATTGGCAAGGAAGCCGATCTCAACATTGACTTTAGAAATTTACCCTTTGATGGCATTATTCCGGCTCTACAAGCGAGAACAGTGGAAGCCGCTATTAGTGGCATGACCATCACCTCCGAACGCGCCCAAGCGATTTCTTTTTCTCGACCTTATTTTAGGGCTGGTTTAGCGATCGCTGTTCGGGAAGATAATCGGACGATTAAAAATTTTGAAGACTTAAAAGGCAAAAGAATTGCCGTTCAAATTGGCACTACGGGAGCCTTAGAAGCGACAAAAATACCGGGAGCAACAGTTAGTCAATTTGACTCGGCGGCTTTAGCTTTGCAGGAATTAATTAATGGTCGAGTCGAGGCGGTAGTTAACGATAAACCCGTGACTTTGTATGCAATTAAACAAGCGGGTTTACGGGGAGTAAAAGTGGTCGGAGAATTATTAACGGAAGAATTCTATGGCATTGCTTTACCCAAAAATTCCCCCTATCTCCAATTAATTAATGATGCTCTCGGTCGAGTCATAGAAAGTGGTCAGTACGATGCTATTTTTCGGCAATGGTTTGGAGAAAAACCGCCAGAATTACCTTTAGTTGCCCCAGCTTTAAAGAATTTACAGGAATCGAGTTTTAACTGGGGAGAATTATTCTATAACCTGATTTTTAAAGGGGTTCCTTGGACAATTTTGTTAACGGTTCTGTCTTTTCTGTTCGGGTTAATCGGCGGAACTTTAGTGGCTATTGCCCTGATTTCTCCCTACAAATGGTTAAAAATAATTTGCCGCATCTATGTGGATTTCTTTCGGGGAACACCCATGCTGGTGCAATTATTCTTGATCTATTTTGGTTTGCCCGGGTTGTTCCGAGAAATTGGCTTAAATATCGACTTAGATCGTTTACCGGCGGCCTTATTTGCCCTAAGTTTAAATGTGGCGGCCTATTTAGCTGAAATTATGCGCGGCGGTATTCAATCGATCGATAATGGTCAATGGGAAGCTTGTTCTAGTTTAGGAATGTCCCCGATGCAAACCATGCGCGAGGTGATTTTTCCCCAAGCTTTTCGCCGGATGTTGCCACCGTTGGGGAATGAATTTATCACCCTAATTAAAGATACCAGTTTAGCGGCAGTAATCGGTTTTGAAGAATTATTCCGGCAAGGTCAATTAATGGTAGCCACTACCTATAAAGCTTTCGAGATTTATATCGCTGTTGCTGTAGTTTATTTGGTTTTAACTACCCTTTCCTCTGTGGTATTTAAGCGCTTAGAGATTTATATGGATCCCCTACATAAATCTAAACAGGAACAGAAAGCCTAAGATAGCGATCGAGATGAAAAGTTTTCGGGTATGAATTAGCTTTGATACCCGATTTTTTTGACGATGATCGATATTTCAAGCATTAAACTATAGCAAATCGGGCAAAGGACAGTTAGGGTAGAAAGAAAGAAGTTTTATAGTTGCACACGGGGTTAGAGATAGCGGGGGAATTTACCAGAATGTAGCGCACAAGTCCTAGTTTTTATCAAATACTGGCAACCAACTCTTGAAAAGCTAAAAATATGCCTAGAAATCACCACCGAACTCTTGAGGCAGCGAGCGCAGTATATCCGGCCCCAAAGTTGTCTTACCAGTTTGTACTAACCAACGTTCCAAGTTACGATTGGCATCGATAAACTTCTGGGATGAGTCTCCCTTGTATCCGACCACTAATCCATCCGAACAAACGATCCACTCGAATCCAGCGATCGCACCTTCGGGATTACTGAGGATCACCCCTCGATAACCCAAATTGCCACTAGGTTCACCGGCGTTGGTAGGGGACAAACGCTGCAGTCGTTGGAGTAGTTCCTGACTATCGCGCTCGTTAAGAGTCCAATGGGGATTGGGACGACCACTAAATATATCGAGTTCTACTTGCACAATGGCCTCCACTGTCTGAGTGTAAACTATTAGGCCGAGCAGGCAAAAGAGGGGTATGGCGATCACCACAATTGCTGCCACCTTTCCCCTCCTTCCCTCAGGTTCTATCTTAGCCATCTAACTGACCTGAGTTGAAACGTTTAACGAATTTTTTGGCTCTTACAAGTATAGAAATAGCCGCAAAATTGCGTATAAATTCCGCGATTACAGGTTTGGGGATTTGTAATCACCCGGTTACTATTATCAACATTTCTGACCGGCGTGGAACCAGGTTTATGACTCCAGAAACCCTCTTTATTCAGTCGATACCAGTGGAAATCTCGTCCTGGAGCTATAACTAGGGCCACCAAATAGCGAGGGGCTTCGGAGGCGGGGAAACAATTATAACGTACATGTAAGCCATCACACAGGGAAGCTCGGGTCACTTCCGCACAGGTGAGCGAGCGGTAGATATTACCACAACCGCGTCCGGGTTGGGCAAAGGTATCGGTGCGTTTGTTACTGGCGTAATTGTAGCAGTTATTGTTCCGCAGGATAGTTGCGTTGTTGTTCCAGAAACTGGGATTATAAGCTCCCAATTCGTATTGGCAGGCGGCCTTGGGGGTTTCGAGGGGGATTTCGACAGCTTCGGGGGATAATTCTAATCCTTCCGTATCGAGGAGCGTCAAGCGCTCACCTACATATAATTGTTCCTGCAAAAACCCCTGTAGATCTGCATCTAAAGATAGAGCTTCTTCTTCAGGGGTCATTCTGGTGGTTATTTCGGCACTATTGATTAAACCGACCAGTCTTTCCGCAATAGCATTAGCTTTAGAACTGATAGCATATTGTCCAGCCGCTAAATAAATACTCTCTGGCAGATTGTAATTGCGGCCCACCTCATCGTTGAGGGGTTCTACTAAAAATCCCCGTAATCCTAGACCAGCGTTGGCTGGTGCCGATTTAGCGATGACACTAGCATTATTAGCGATTTCCCGCAGGGTAGCGCGAATTTCCTGTTCATCGCTGATAATCCACTCCGGATTCGCTCGTCCAGAATATAGATCCGCAGTAATTTTTAACATCTTTTTTCCCTTTGTTTGAAGTCAACAATCTTGTCTTAGGTGCTCAGTGACTTGTCCCACGAGTGTCAGATTTATGCACTCGCAAAAGTGACTTGCTCCCAGACACTCCTACCATACATTTAAGAAAATACGGGAGCATCTATCTTAGGTCATAAGTAGAAATATTTAAGGGGTAATACCATTTTTTAAAAAGTATGTTATACTCAGTAACCGGACAATTTATGCAGTAAAAAGGCAATGAGTGGAGTCCCCAATCTTAATATTGCTGAGTCAGTAGAAGACTTAAAATCCTTACTAAAGCAACAAGTAACCTCTTTAAATTGCTAAAGTACAATCCTTATATATACTAAAAATTAGGCTCTTCTAGGTTCTGTATGAGGATGGTATAATGGTAATACAGAACAGGAGGTGGGTTATGTGGATAAATTTTGAGCAAATCCTCGATTTACCAAATGTAACAGTGGTAAATTATCAAACAAAGGAATTATTTCCCAAAGCTAAAATCGTCTTTGACATCCTCACCGCCGTAAACGGACGGTGATTCCCAAACCTCACGATTTAGGTTTCTGCTTCTTTCCCTTGCGGGGTTCCGCACCTGCC
>Ga0082207_1001334_pt1 | contig 11864 bp, 9 predicted proteins | sample LakMenEpi10Aug09_FD_71540 | JGI IMG/M metagenome (GOLD analysis project Ga0082207, IMG submission 71540) | reverse complement strand
CAAGTTAGGTGTAGATGAAGCAGAAGTTACAAACGAAGCTTCATTCACAAATGATTTGGGCGCGGATTCTTTAGATACAGTGGAATTGATCATGGAATTCGAAAAAGAATTCAATATTTCTATTCCAGACGAACAAGCAGAAACTATTACTACTGTTGGTCAAGCTGTTGCTTATTTAGAAGAGCACGCAAAATAATATTGTATTATTTTATAAGCTGAACCTTCGGCATATTTAATCCGCCTTTTTGAGCCTTGCTTTAAAGGCGGATTTTTATTTTAAAAAAATTTCACATGCAAGCTAGACGTATTGTAGTTACAGGAATAGGCGCACTAACACCTATCGGGAATAATGTAGAAACTTATTGGAACAATTTAATCAATGGAGTTTCTGGTGCAGATATGATTACGCAATTTGATGCATCTAAGTTTAAGACAAGATTTGCATGTGAAATCAAAGGCTTTGATCCAACTGAATTTATGGATCGTAAGGAAGCTAGAAAACTAGATCGATTTGCACAGATTGCTTTGGTAGCAAGTGATCAAGCGGTTTTAGATGCGGGCATTACAAAGGAAAACGTAGACCACGATAGAGTGGGTGTGATATTCGCAAGTGGCATTGGGGGCTTAACTACTTTTACAGAAGAGGTGACCAATTTTGTAAATGGGGATGGCACGCCAAGGTTCAATCCTTTCTTTATTCCAAAAATGATTTTAGATATTGCAGCTGGACAGATCTCTATGAAACATGGTTTTAGAGGTCCTAACTACGCAGTGGTGAGTGCTTGTGCATCTAGTACAAACGCTATTATTTCGGCAATGGATAATTTAAAATTAGGCAAAGCAGATATCATTATCACTGGTGGATCTGAAGCTGTGATAGGCATCGCGGGTATGGGTGGATTCAATGCAATGAAAGCGATGAGTGAGCGAAACGATGATCCAAAAACTGCAAGCCGTCCTTATGATAAAGACCGTGATGGTTTTGTTATGGGTGAAGCAAGCGGTGTTTTAGTGTTAGAAGAATTAGAACACGCGATTCGTCGTGGTGCAAAAATATATTGTGAAGTAGTAGGTGGAGGCGCTACAGCCGATGCATACCACTTAACTGCACCACATCCAGAGGGATTGGGCGCAAGAAACGTCATGAATGCAGCATTGAGAGATGCGGGCATGCAGGCCAATGAAATTGACTATATCAATACGCATGGTACATCTACTCCTTTAGGCGACATTGCGGAAGCAAAAGCCATCACAGAAGTGTTTGGACAGCATGCGTACAATTTAAATATTAGTGCAACCAAGTCTATGACAGGTCATTGCTTAGGTGCGGCCGGTGTGATTGAGGCGATTGCATGTATTCAATCAGTGATCCACGACATCATTCCGCCAACCATCAATCACTTTACAGACGATCCAGATTTAGATCCTCGTTTAAATTTCACATTTAACAAAGCCGAAAAGCGCGTTGTCAATGCGGCATTAAGCAACACATTTGGTTTTGGTGGCCACAATGCTTGTGTGATTGTTAAGAAATACAAAGCTTAATAAAGCCTTAGATGAAGCGCTTATACCAACTCCTTTTTTCATTCAGGAAATCTGAATTCGAAAAAAGTGTGGATATGCTCATTGGATATCGTAGTACCAAAATGGTGCTGTTTCATACCGCTTTTAACCATCGATCTTTAAAAGAAAATCCATCAGAGAACAATGAAAGGATGGAATTCTTAGGTGATGCAATTATTAGTTCTGTTGTGGCTGAATACCTATTCAAAAAGTATCCATACAAAGGGGAAGGTTTTTTAACCGAGATGCGCAGTAAGATGGTCAACAGACAACAGTTGAATCATATTGCGATTCAAATGGGCTTAAAAAAAATGACCCGTTTCAATAAATTAGATGGTGGATTAAAGAGTAGTCAAATTTTTGGTAATACGCTAGAAGCCTTAGTGGGCGCTATTTACCTAGATAAGCAATATGAATTTACAAAAAAATGGATCATCGAAAAAATGATTCAACCTTATTTGTTCATGGACGAATTAGAGCAAATAGATATCAATATTAAAAATAAAATAATCGGCTGGGCCTTAAAGCAAGGCAAGCAAATTGACTTTGTTTTAGCCGACGAAACACTAGAAGGAAGAAGAAGATTATTTACCATCAATATTGTGATTGACGGCGAAGTGATTACTTCTCAAAAAGGATTTACTAAAAAAGACGCTAGTCAAATTGCGGCTCAAAAAGCAATTGAGATTTTACAAATCACCTAGACAAATTTATTGGGCCAGTAGGCTAGCAAGATTATTTTGAGCGCCTTATTTTTTCGTTTGACACAATTCAATCAAGACCCCGTTTACATCCTTTGGATGCACAAAACAAACCCATTTGTTATCGGCACCTAATTTTGGGGCTTCATTGAGTAAAGTGAAGCCTTCTTTTTTCAATCTTTCCATTTCGGCGTGTATATCTGGAACTTCAAAAGCGACATGGTGCAGTCCTTCTCCTTTTTTACCAATGAACTTGGCAATCACCCCATCTGGGTTTGTGCTTGCCACCAGTTCTATTTTAGCCCCGTTTTGTAAAAAAAACGCAGTATCTACCGCCTCGCTAGGCACTTGTTCGGTTTTATAACAGGACTCCCCTAAAAGGCGCTCATACAAAGGAATACTTGTTTTTAAGTCATTCACCGCAATGCCAATATGGTCCACCTTATAATCCATTTTTGCTTGTTTTACGAATTGGGAAAAAAATGCCACCTAAAGCTAACGAAATCCTACATATTGCCGTTCTATCTTTAACTTTGTGCCCTTAGACAAATATAAAATAGAACTATGTTAAAATTACCAATTTATCTTGACCATAATGCAACTACTCCAATGGATCCTAGGGTTTTGGAGACGATGATTCCTTATTTCACTGAAAATTTTGGAAATGCGGCAAGTAGGAACCATTCTTTCGGATGGCATGCAGAGGAGGCAGTAGATTATGCACGTGAACAAATCGCGCAATTAATTGGTGCAGATCCAAAAGAAATCATCTTTACTTCTGGTGCAACCGAGGGGGACAATTTAGGGATCAAAGGGGTGTACGAAATGTACGCAAGCAAGGGAAACCATATCATTACTTGTACCACTGAACATAAAGCGGTTTTAGATACTTGTAAGCACTTAGAAAAATTAGGTGCAGAAGTAACTTATTTAGAAGTACAACCTGACGGATTAGTAGACTTAAAAGAATTAGAAGCTGCAATGAGACCAACTACTATTTTAGTGGCGATCATGTATGCAAATAATGAAATTGGTGTAGTACAACCAGTGAAAGAAATTAGTGCCATTGCAAAAAAGCATGGTGCATTATTTTTTACAGATGCAGTGCAAGCTGTTGGTAAAATACCAGTAGATGTAAATGCAGACGGCATTGACTTGATGGCATTCACAGCGCATAAAATGTACGGTCCTAAAGGGGTTGGTGCTTTGTATGTTCGTCGTAAAAATCCAAGAGTAAAAGTAACAGCGCAATTAGATGGTGGTGGACACGAAAGAGGAATGCGTAGTGGTACTTTGAATGTGCCTGGTATTGTGGGCTTTGGTAAAGCTTGTGAATTAGCAAGATTAGAAATGGCTTCTGACACAGAAAGAATTTCTAAATTAAGAGATAAATTAGAAAATGCATTAAAGCAAATCGACGAGTCTTATGTGAATGGAAATCCAGCACATCGTTTGCCACATGTAAGCAATATTTCTTTCAAATATGTAGAAGGTGAAGGTTTGATGATGGGCTTTAACCAAGACATCGCATTGTCTTCTGGTTCGGCTTGTACATCTGCTTCATTAGAGCCTAGCTATGTATTGAAGGCTTTAGGCTTAGGAGATGATTTAGCGCATAGCTCATTACGTTTTGGATTAGGAAGATATACAACCGAAGAACAAATCGATTTTACAATCAAGGCAGTTACAGACACTGTATTGAAATTAAGAGAGATGAGTCCTTTATGGGAAATGTTCAAAGAAGGCATCGATATTGATTCAATTCAATGGGCACATCACTAATAATTAAACGAGACCAAGTCTCATTTTTGAAAATATATAAAATAAACAACCATGGCATACTCAGATAAAGTAATCGATCATTATTCTAATCCTAAAAATGTAGGTACATTAGATAAGTCATCCAACACAGTTGGAACAGGTTTAGTAGGCGCACCAGAATGTGGTGACGTAATGCGTTTGCAAATTCAAGTAGATAATGCTACTGGCATCATCACAGACGCAAAATTCAAAACATTTGGTTGTGGTTCTGCAATCGCTTCTTCTTCTTTAGCTACAGAGTGGTTAAAGGGTAAGTCAGTGGACGAAGCAGTTAAAATTGACAACATGGATTTAGTGGAAGAGTTAAACTTGCCTCCAGTTAAAATTCACTGTTCAGTTTTAGCAGAAGATGCTATCAAAGCAGCAATCAACGACTACCGTTCAAAGAATGGTTTAGAGCAATTGGTATTTGAAGAGCGAATTCACTAATTGAAAGCATGAGCGAAGTTTTAGAAAATACAATTTACGTGAGTGAAAAGGCAAAGGCAAAAGTAAAACAACTTATGCTGGATGCAGGTGTCTCCGATGACCCTAACTATTTTTTAAGAGTAGGTGTGGTGGGCGGAGGCTGTTCCGGATTGAGCTACAAGCTAGACTTTGACAATGAAATAAAGCCGATGGATCAAGTTTTTGAGGACAACGGCGTGAAAATTGTAACTGACCTTAAAAGTTTTTTATACTTAGTCAATACTGAATTAGAATTTTCAGACGGATTGAACGGAAAAGGTTTTTATTTCAACAATCCCAATGCAAGCAGAAGTTGTGGTTGTGGAGAGAGTTTTGCAGTATAACTTTTTTAGTTTTCAAAACGGCTAAAAATTTAACGATTTATCTAAAATGCCCCGGTAAAACCGGGGCATTTTTTATGTAGCTTTGGGTCATGTGGGCAATATGTAAAAAAGAGTGGGCACATTATTTCGGAAGCCTTTCCGGCTATTTAATCATCAGTTTCTATTTACTAGTAAATGGACTATTGTTATTTGTGCTGCCTAACTTCAATGTATTGGATTTTGGATACACAAGCTTGCAAGTGTATTTTGATTTTGCACCATGGATTTTAATTCTTCTAATCCCCGCAATTACCATGCGGAGCTTTTCGGAAGAGTATAAGCAAGGCACTTATGAAATTTTAAAGAGCCTCCCAATTTCAACTAGGTCTATTTTGATTGGGAAATATTTAGGGGTTGTATCAATTACTATTTTAGCAATCCTTCCAACATTTTTTTATGCCATTGTCCTCAATTATTTAAGTGCAATAGGTGGGATAGATTGGGGTGCAACCATTGGTGCGTATATCGGTTTAATTGCATTAGCTGCTGTCTATGTAGCTGTTGGTGTTTATATGAGCACCGCTACAAAACATACTATGATTGCCTTATTGGGTTCGGTCATCATTTGTATTTTTTTATTTAAAGGATTTGATTGGATTGCCGACCTGCAATTTTTTCAAAATGGATATGATTTTTATATTCGTCAATTAGGCCTTGCAGCACATTATCAGAATTTAAATAAAGGAGCGATAAGGTTAGAGGACATCATATACTTTTTTACTATTATACTTTTATTTGGTTTAGGTGCAATCGAACAATTGTCTGGCAAGTTCAAGTATGCATGGGTGCTACTAGTTATGCTTTTATTGAATTTTCTAAGTCATTTGTATCCTTTGCAATTAGATCTTACAAAAGACCAACGCTATACCATCGGTGAACAATCTACGGTATTGATTCAAGAGGTAAAGCAACCTGTAAAAATCCATCTTTATCTTGGAGGCGAATTGCCTGCGCATTATAAAAAATTAGAACTTGCTACTATTCAGTTGCTTGATCAATTAGAACAAATGAATCCCAATTGGATTAGCTGGGAACAAACTGTTCCAGGTGAACTGTTTAAAGACAGCGCCTTGATGCTATTTTATGATAGCCTTCAAAAGCAAGGATTACCTATAGATCGTTTTCAAAATACAGAGACGATTACTGATAAAAAACTAGATCAATTATTGGTGCCAGGACTCTTGATCGAAGTGGAAGGGCAAAAGCCAATTGCGATTGATTTAAGAAGCAGTAAGCAATTTTTTAAGCCATATAATATTGTAAAGGAATTACCAGAAGTTGATATTGAAGCCAGCTTTAATGCTGCGGAGGCACTCTTGGAATATAAAATTGTGCAGGCCATTTATTTAATGAATAGAACTGAAAAGCCAAGTATTGCTTATTTGGTGGGCCATGGAGAACCACTGGATTATACAGTGAACGATTTAGGTCAGTCTATAAAAAACCAGTACAATCTTGGCGTCTTTGATTTAAAGAAAGGATTCCCAGATGCAAGTAAAATCAACACTTTATTAATTGTAAAACCAACTCAGCGTTTTTCGGAATTAGACCAATTAAAGATTGACCAATTTGTGCTTGCTGGTGGTAATGTAATTTGGGCATTGGATCCATTGTATGCAGAATATGATAGTTTACGCCATACAAATGGTGTCTGCCTTGCATTTGATCGTGGACTTGGTCTAGACGCGCTAATGTTTAAATATGGTGTAAGGGTGAATACCAATTTAGTGCAAGATTTAAATTGTGCTAAGTTGCCGATGGTGGTTGGTGTAGATGCAGCAGGTGCGCCAACGATACAAAGAGTGCCTTGGCCATACTATCCCTTTGCGCAAGCTGGATCGGAGCATCCTATGGTACAAAATATGGATAGGGTATTGACAGCTTTTCCTGCAAGTATAGACACCGTAAGGGCTGCAGGGATAACTAAAACCATTTTATTAACCACGGATACTACAAGCAGAATCATTAGCAGTCCAACGATGATTCAATTAAATAGTGGTCAGCAGGAAGGTGAATTAGCAAGTTTTACAAAACAACATATTCCGATTGCAGTCTTATTAGAAGGCGAATTTAAGTCTGCCTTTGCAGGCAGACTTACTCAAGCTTTTATGGACTCGGTTCAATTATCCACTGGCAAAGCTTTTGTGACAATGGGTAGTAAAGCATCAAAACAAATTGTATTATCTGATGCCGATTTAATTACCAATTTTGTAGATGCACAAAAAGGGCCGCTTCCAATGGGGATGATACCTTATGAGGGTGTACAATTTGCGAATCCTGTTTTTTTTCAAAATATGGTTGCTTATTTAAATGAACCAGTTCGTTTATTAGAAGCAAGAAAAAAGAATTTAGTATTAAGAAGGCTGGATCCAGGAAAAGTAGCAGAAAATAGACTTTGGATACAATTGGTATTATTACTTGGTCCACTCTTCTTGCTAGGACTAGGTTATTGGGCAGCTTATGCTTATCGCCAATCTCGATTTGCTGTATCTAAATCATAGCTTATCTTTACAGCATGACAACAGATCAAATAGTATACTTAGTTTTTGGCGTGGTTGTAGTGACTGCATTAATTTTAGACTTAGGCTTTTTAAGTAAAAAAAATACGACTATCACCATTCGTCAAGCACTTCAACAAACTTTTATTTGGGTGATGTTGGCATTAGGCTTCTTTGTATTCATGTGGGTAGAGGAAGGACAGAAATTGGCCTTTGAATATTTAAGCGGCTACTTAATGGAGTGGAGTTTAAGCATTGATAATATTTTTGTATTCATTTTAATTTTTGATGCATTTAAAGTAAAGGAGCAACACCTCTCAAGGGTTTTGTTAATAGGTATTTTGATTGCGATTTTATTTAGGGTTATTTTTATTACAGTCGGAGTTGCATTGGTTGCAAAATTTGCTTGGATTTTATATTTATTTGGAGTGTTTTTATTGTACACTGGTTATAAGATGTTTAGTGCAGGAGAAGACGAAGCCTTTGATCCACATAAGTCTAAGATCTATCTATTCTTAAAAAAGTTTTTGCCTATCACCAATGAAGACGGGGATGGCAAGTTCATGATGCGCATTGGTGGAAAGCCAATGTACACAAGCCTTTTCGTGGTGGTTGTTTTATTAGCTGCAATTGATTTGGTATTTGCTTTAGATTCTATTCCAGCGGTAATGGGTATCTCAATGAGTAGCTTAGTGATTTATACTTCTAATATTTTTGCGATACTAGGTTTGCGTTCATTGTTCTTTTTATTAAGAGGTGCGGTGAATCAATTTGAACATCTTCAACAAGGTATTGCGATTGTGTTGATATTCATTGGCGTTAAAATGCTTGGAGAACATTATATCAATATGGTCATGAGTAAAAATACCCAAGTGCTTATATCTTTATTAGTGATTGTATTTTCAATTACAGGTTCAATCTTATATTCCATCTTTTCAAATCGTCAAAAAAATCTACCAAAGAATTTTGAGGACAATACCATTTAATTTATGCAATTAAAAATGAACGGGAAAAAAGTAGCTGCATTGATCATTGCCATTATTGTCATTGATCAGTTGTTGAAATTTTATATCAAGTTGAATTACTTTTTAGGCGAAGAACATCAAGTGATTGGTTCTTGGTTCAGATTGCATTTTGTAGAAAATGAGGGGATGGCATGGGGCCTCAAATTTGGTGGCGGTTTTGGTAAAATCGCATTGACCTTATTTAGATTGGCTGCGGTGATTTGGGGTACATTTTTAATCAAAGGGTTTATCAAAAAACAATACCACAATGGCTTTATCATTTGTGCTGCTTTAATTTATGCAGGGGCATTGGGTAATTTAATTGATAGTATGTTTTATGGCCTTTTGTTTGATGCAAGTATTCCCTATACTGCCATGGTAGCACAGTTTTTACCAGAAGGCGGCGGGTATGCCAGTTTTTTGCATGGCAAAGTGGTTGACATGTTTTATTTTCCAATCATCACCAATGCGCAGTTTCCAAGCTGGGTGCCTATTTGGGGAGGTGAGTCCTTTGAATTCTTCCGTCCAGTATTCAATTTTGCCGATATGTCCATAAGTACTGGGGTCATTGCATTATTTATATTCCAAAGCAAGTTTTTCCCTTCAGACGAGGCTGCATAATTTCCTTTCCTTTTTTCAGCGCTTATTCGTACCTTCATGGCCTAAAAATCAGATAGGACAAGCGTTTTATGAGTAATCAATATCCAGAATTTAATGGCTTACATCTGCCAACAATTGAGGCAGAAATTTTAGCAGCTTGGAAAAAAGAACAAGCATTTGAGCAATCCGTTCAGTTAAGAGAAGGTAAAACACCATTTGTGTTTTATGAAGGCCCTCCAAGTGCCAATGGCATGCCAGGTATTCACCATGTGATATCACGAACTTTAAAGGATATGGTTTGTCGTTATAAAACCATGCAAGGTTTTCAAGTAAAAAGAAAAGGCGGATGGGATACCCATGGCTTACCAGTTGAGTTAGGGGTAGAAAAAGAATTAGGTATTACAAAGGAAGATATTGGAAAGACAATCACTGTAGAAGCCTACAATCAAAAATGTAGAGAAGCAGTATTGCGTTATAAAAAAGAGTGGGATGATATTACCAATAAGATGGGTTATTGGGTGGACTTAGATAATCCATACATCACATTTGAAAATAATTATATTGAAACATTGTGGTGGATATTAAGTACACTTTATAAAAAAGGATATTTGTATCAAAGTGTAAGCATTCAACCATATTCTCCAGCAGCAGGAACAGGATTGAGTTCACATGAATTGAATCAGCCTGGTACTTACAAAGATGTAAAAGACACTTCGGTGGTGGCGATGTTTAAAGCCATCCCTTCAAAAGAAAGTCAATTTATTTTTGATGCAGCTACAAATAATCCACTTTCTAAGGAAGTATTTTATATGGCATGGACCACTACGCCATGGACTTTACCATCAAATTTAGGATTGACTGTTGGACCAAATATTGAATACGCTTTGATAGCTACTTACAATCCATACACTGCATTGCCAGTGAATGTAGTTGTTGCTAAAGCATTGGTATCAAAGTATTTCAAAGAAGAAGGATTGAGCTTAACAAGCTTTGCAGAAGGTGATAAAATTGTTCCATGGAAGGAATTGGCCACATTTAAAGGAAGTCAATTAGACGGATTACGCTATGAGCAGTTGATGCCATTTGAAGCAAATAATCCTGCGAATATAGAAGGGGATCCATTTAAAATAATCTTAGGCGATTTTGTGACCACAGAAGATGGTACTGGTATTGTGCATACTTCTCCAGCATTTGGTGCAGATGACTATAAGGTGGGACAAAAAAATAATTTAGGTATTATTACTTTAGTTGATAGAGAAGGAAAATTCATTGATGGTGTAGGAGAATTTGCAGGAAGATTCGTAAAGAATTATAAAGATGAAAAAGATTTCCAAGATGTGAACGTAGATATCTCGGTAAAATTAAAAAAAGAAAATCGAGCGTTTAAAGTAGAAAAATACGAACACAATTATCCGCATTGTTGGAGAACAGATAAACCAATTTTATATTATCCATTGGATGCTTGGTTTATCAAAACTACTGCAGTGAAAGATAGAATGGTGGAGTTGAATAAAACCATTAATTGGAAGCCAAAGAGTACAGGTGAAGGTCGTTTTGGTAATTGGTTAGAGAATATGGTGGACTGGAATTTATCTCGAAGCCGTTATTGGGGAACGCCATTGCCAATTTGGAGAACAGAAGACGGAACAGAAGAAACTTGTATTGGTTCTATAGACGAATTGACTGCAGGATTTTTAGCAGCAAAAGAAAAAGGATTTAATAAAGAGGTGCAACTGCAAATTGTGGATGGCAAATTGGATGTGGACTTGCATAAACCATTTGTAGATCAAATAGAAATCTTAAGTCCTTCAGGCAGACCAATGCAACGCGTTTCGGACTTAGTAGACGTATGGTTTGATTCGGGCGCCATGCCTTACGCACAGTGGCATTACCCATTTGAGAACAAAGACTTAGTAGAAAAAGGATTGGCATTCCCTGCAGATTTTATTGCAGAAGGAGTAGACCAAACTAGAGGTTGGTTCTATACATTACATGCATTGGGTGTGTTGCTTTTTGACAAGGTGGCTTATAAAGCTGTGGTGAGTAATGGCTTGGTTTTGGATAAGAATGGCAACAAAATGAGTAAGCGCTTAGGAAATGTGGTGAATCCATTTGAGACCTTAGAGACTTATGGTGCAGATGCGACAAGATGGTATTTGGTCACCAATGCCTCTCCTTGGGATAATTTAAAATTTGATTTATCTGGTATTCAAGAAGTACAAAGAAAATTCTTTGGCACATTGTATAATACTTATCAGTTTTTTATATTGTATGCCAACGTGGATGGATTCAAATTTGAACAGGCTTATATCCCTGTAAAAGATCGTCCAGAGATTGACCGTTGGGTAATTTCATCTTTGAATAGTTTAGTGCAAACAGTGACTGTGGCGATGGATGACTTTGAGCCAACCATTGCTGGACGTGCCATTGAGACTTTTGTAGACGAGCATTTGAGTAACTGGTATGTGCGTTTATGTAGAAGAAGATTCTGGAAAGGTACTTACAGCGAAGATAAAATTGCTGCTTACCAAACTTTGTATGAATGTATCGAAACCATTGCAAGATTAATGGCACCAATTGCACCATTCTTCTGTGATCAATTGTTCAGAAATTTAAATGGACTTACAAAAAGATTCGACGCAACATCCATTCATCATATTGATTTTCCAAAAGCAGATCCATCTAAAATGGACGCAGCTTTAGAAACAAGAATGCAGTTGGCACAAGATATTTGTTCTTTGGTTTTATCTATTCGTAAAAAAGTGAATATCAAAGTTCGTCAGCCATTACAAAAAATCCTTATCCCAGTTTTAGACCCTGCTATGAAGTTGGCCCTTGAACAAATGG
>Ga0082207_1001333_pt1 | contig 11865 bp, 17 predicted proteins | sample LakMenEpi10Aug09_FD_71540 | JGI IMG/M metagenome (GOLD analysis project Ga0082207, IMG submission 71540) | reverse complement strand
CAACAAGACGTAAGACAATATTATAGTCTGCAATACAATCATCATCAACTTACAATCATTACATGTTTGTAGCACAACTTGCATCATTTAGAAGTAAGGATCCTGAAAAAGAAGTTGGAAGTTGTATCCCAAGCAAAGCAAAAATTAATGAAAGATAAATAAATTTCATGGATTTTTAATGAAATCATGAAATAAGCATGAAAAGTGAAAAATTATTCATTGTCTTATGGTTAGTCTAATAAATTGTTAATGAATCACTAATGATTTTAATTTTAAACAAAAATGATGAAAATCAAAGGACTAAATCATTAATTTATTTAAATTTTAGAAAAAAAAGAAAAAAAAATTAAATTTTTATACAACGCTTGATTCAAATAAATACTGTGTTGCTATAAATTGATCTTCAATCTCAAAAAATTTAAGTGGCTGAAATTTTGATTCAAATTTCTTAACATTTGGTTTTTTTATTTTTATTTTTTTATCTTTGACTAATCTTTTTGTCTGCTTTTTTTGTCTCTTCAATAGTTTCTCTGTATTTTGCTCTATTACCAAAAGTTTCATCATTTCCTCATCTGGTATTAACCATCGTTTAATTGACGAATTATTGTTTATTTTAATGTAAGAGTTATTAACTGGCTTCATTTTCTAAGATAATAAAATAATGAATTAGAAAAATAATTTTGAAAAATAGTTCTGGTCCCCATCCTAACGGATTGCCCACCCCACCACCCTTGGACCCCAAAATTTCTTTATATATAAAATATATTTGACTACTAATTATCATAAAAATAAAATTGGCCAATATTATATAAAAAGACCTTAAAAAGTGTTTTTTGGTTTCTATAATATTAATTAACTAGTTTGTTTTCAATTAATCAAGCAAGTGAGAAAATACATTCATAAATAGTATTTCCAATTATAATTAATTTTCATTTAATTATTTAGCCGGTATTACCCTCAATTAAGTTATTTCTTTATTTTACTAAATTTATTTTAATATTGAAGTTATTAATGCTACGATCATTCTCACAAACACATGCTAACACCAATTTAAACCTTAAAATTTTCTAGATTTAAGATAAACAAAAAATAGAGGATAAGAAAATGAACGTCTCTTCAAGATCATTATTAAACGAATCATCGAGTTTTTATAAGAGTCCAGTGTTAAATGAAATATTTGAGTTAAAATCTTGTATAAACAATAAAAGAAGAGCAATTTACAATTTTTCAATCTCAATATTTTCAAGTCTTCAAACAATATTTGTTTTGTCAACAAGTGAACTATTGTTCCAGAAACTCCAACTTAATATCGTGATTGTTCAATCAATTTTAATGAAGAAGAAAGTATGAATAAAAGTATGTTTAAATCAACAACCAGAATGGAATCAGTTCTTGATTTAAGTACTTTAAGAGTTAAAAGGCATTCACCAAATAATACTATTACTTCAGATGAAACATTAACAAATAGTAGCATTAATTTAAAAAGTTATTACTTTGCAACATCCTTATAAAATCAATTTTCAAAAGAAAAATAGTAGAATTTAAAAAAATATTTGAAATAAATATAAACGATGAAATAAACGATGAAACAACACATTTGATTGTTCAAACAGAAAATGATCTATTATGCGGTGTTACAACAAAATATCTTAAAGCTATTTCTAGAAAGCTTTGGATAATATCAATTATATATATTTTCAAGTGTCAATTTAAGATTTTACAGAATTTGAAGTACAAGGTGATCAACTATTTGGAAATCACTTTGGACCTTCAAGAGCAAGAATAAGTAATTCACCTTTACTCGTTAACTATGAAGTAAATAGATTAGAATGCTTGATCCATTGATTTAATATAAAATTTAAATTTTAGTTTCTATGCTTGGGTCGTTTTGAAAATGAATCAATAACAACTGATGTTTTGTGAGCAAAGCAAAAGATTTTAGCGAAAACTCAACAAGAATCGTACTTTTAGATGAAAAATTGAAAAAAATCGATGAAAAAACTGCAAATTTTATGTTTAAAATCGCAAAAATAAGATGTCTTAGTTTACCCTGGTTTTTCGATACTCTAGCAACATTTTCAATTAGAGATATAAAATTGTACACAATTTAAATCTTTTTTTTTCTACTTCACATTTAAATTTACATTTTTGTATCTCGAAAAATCTTTAATTTTTTTGTTACTTTATAATAAACTGTTGATTTATTTGAAGTATTTTGTAAAATTTAATTAAACTAAATAATAGCAAAATCGTTTTTATAAAATAATTTTTCATATTTATTCCATTATATTCCATTCACGAGAGAGAAATATTTAAGATGAGTGAAACAAGATTTAAAAATTTTTATTAACAAATAACTTAAATTTAAATCAAAATATTGTTTTAAAAAAAAAAAAAAAAGCTATTTAATAGGTACTTCATTTGCTTCGAATATTTCTTTACATAGTTGCGAGTCTGAATAAGCAAATAACGAAATTCCAGGCACATAGCTTGCAGGTATCTCAATATGAGAAATTAAATTACTATTTCCACTACATCCTCCATTAGATGAACGAGTATTTGTAAAATGATTAGAATTATTAGTTGTATCATTAACTTTAAATTCTCTTAAAACATTTACTATTTGGCCTAATACATTCATATTTTGCCATCTTTTGTCACTATGTTTAATTAACTCAATTAGATTTGAATTGTCTGGATTATATCGTTTAAATATATCGATACTCCTAATTAAAAGTATGCTGTCACTTGTTAACTCTTTCATTATTAAATCAACTGTCTTGCGTTCAATTGGATTTGTTAAATTAATGCAACTATCTGTACCACATCCGTATATCATTTGATGATGAAAAGCATCAGGTACGAATCCCCATATTGAGACACGTTGTAAATTTAATAATGCGACAGGAATAGCACCTTTTTTAATCCAATAGGAAAGCCAATGTAAAATATTAACATCACGAGATGGATAAAAAGAAAAAAATTCTCAATAAGCTCGTTTGCATTCACGCCAGCAATCGAACATGAAAATAGATACTGTGCGAGTGTACCGGTTTTATTACGTTTATTATATTTAATATTTTCATTTAAAAAATCATAATCAAATTCATAATTCAACGCTTTAAGCACATTTATAATGGCAATCTTGCCACAAGACGACGCTTCCGTCTGTGGTATTTGATTATCATCGTCACAACGATTTTGAATATCATCGTCACAACGAATATCAGGTAATTGATCATCATCAAATTTTATTTGAGAACAACAACAATTATCATCATCAATAGAAGATTCACTGTTTTTGTTATTTATTTCAAAATCTTCATCAATATAACCATCGTCAACTATTTTGTCAATAATATTCATTTCATTGCTGTTGCTATTAATTAACGAGTTATTACGAGTTATTTTTTCCTAAAAACATATTTTGTAACTTAATTTTACTCGTGAAAACTCAAAATGAAGATAATGAAAACTTTGAAAAATCTGGTTTTTATGGTTCGCGCAAAAACTTTTTAATAATATAATATTTAAATGTATTAATTTTGAAAAAAATTTGAAAAGAACTACTTAGAAACAAAAAACTATTAATAGAAATATAAATAATAATACCAATGCCTAAAACAAGAGGAAACTATTTCAGATGGTTATACGACGATAACATACAGATACCAGATCGTACGAGATACCGCTATAAGGCTAAAGAAAGAACTATACAGCCTTTAATAAACGGTGATATTGAAAATGGTCAAAACCAACTAAATTGCGTCAATTTGAATGAAGAGACTTCTTGTAATCCGAAAATTCCTAAAAATAATCAAACTCCAATTCTTTCCCATTTAGAAGTGAATCAAATTGAGGTAAAATTAGAAAAAATTAGAAAAATTATGTTAAACATTCTATTAATAAAAGAGTGGGGAACATTATCACAATGAATACGATGATGAAAATAATGAAACCGATTCTGTTCAATTCCCTGATTTAAATTCTATCACTTACACTGCCGAGGAATTGGCAGCAGCTTATTTAACTCTTTTTTTCAAAGGCAAGTTTACTCAAAGAGCATTATCAGCTACAATTGAATTAGGAAATCTAACTTCGCCTGTAAAACTACCAACAAGTTTTGATGGCCTTGTAAATAAAATAACTAAAAATAATGCTCACAAACATGAAAGAAATCACGATTACGATAAAACATGGTTTTGTGGTTATTGCATAAAATCAACATCAGTACTGGAAAGGGATCGTTTTCAAAGAGAATGTATAAATTGTGGATCTAGGTTGAAAATCGAATATATATTATTGAAAAAAATACACTTTTAATTGTATTTAGATTAAACATGTACTTTCATGCGAATATAGAAACACAGCTTAAAGAAATATTTTTACATACTATTGTCAAGCCTTTTAGAGGTAATGACGTAAATGATTTATACGACATTACTGATGGAAAAATATATAAATCATTATTAGCATCTGAAAACGGAGAGTTATTTAAAAATAGACAAGCTTTTACGTTTATTTTAAATACCGATGGGATAAGTTTGTGCACCAAATCTAATTTGACTATGTGGCCATTTTATTTGGCAATAAATGAAATTCAAAAAGAAGATAGGTTTTTAATTAACAATGTAGTATTGGCAGGTTCATATAAACTTAATTTAATGTATCTACGTCTCATTTTTGTTTTCTAGGGTTATCAATAGGAGATGCCAAACCTAATTTTGAAGTTTTTTTACACCCTCTAGTAGTTCGACTGAAAAAATTAGAATATGGCATTGAAATGAAAATCAATAATTCACTTCAAAATACTAAATTTTTCCTAGTAGCTACTGTTTTCGATAAACCAGCTAAAGCGGCCGTTTTAAATATGAAAGCCAGTAACGGATTTTACGGTTGTACAAAATGCCTTCAGCCAGGGGTCACTTATAAGGAAGGCGAAAGCGGTATTTATCTCTTTTTTTACCACCTATTTGTTTTTATAAATAATTCTCGCATATAGCTGGGTCGGTTCATTTATACCCATTTAATGTCCAAGATCCCAAAGGACCATTACGGAGCGCTAAAGGGTACATACATGACGTTAAGATGAGCATAACCAATAAAATGATAATAAATGGAGTGAAAGGGAATTGTACATTGAATAATTTGAAATATTTTAATAGCGTAGATTCTACATGTATAGATTATATGCATTCAGTTTTAGAAGGTGTCATAAAAAGTCTTTTTAATTATTGGTTCAATGGCAAAATCAATGCTAGTTACTCGTTAGGAAAATATATGCAAGAGTTGGATAGACGTTTATTGAAAATTAAGCCACCAAAATATATTCCGTGCACACCTCGTTCAATATATACACACCATCTATGGCGTGCCCATGAATACTCAACCTTCATTCTGTTTTATTCTTTAACAGTTTTCCATGGCTTAATGAGTCATGATTGTTATGAAAATTTAAAAAAATTTGTGATTTTTCTAGAAGTTCTGCTATCACCTGTTATTAACATCGATGAATTAAAAAAAGTTGACAATTTAATACAAGATTTTGTTAGCGAATTAAGTGAATTGTATGATGAAAAAGTTATGTTATCGGGTACTCACGAATTATTGCATCTTGTAGACTGTACGTTAGCATTTGGACCTTTAAATTTGATAAATTTGTTTCAGTTTGAAGAATTGAATCGAATTTTAGTAAGCTTTTTACATGGATTTGATTTAATTGGGGAAGAAATCTTTAAGATATTTCTAACTGCAAGAACTCTTTTATTCTACTCAGACTGTATTAAAAATTTTCAAATCAAAAACTATATTTTAAAAAATTTACAATTCAAATCATCTAATAAAAAACGATTACATCATAATCAAAATCATGTAAAAATATTGAGCAAAGCTGAAGTTACAGACAACCAATTCTATCAGAATATATTAAAAAATTTCCAAATGAATGAACAACAAACAAACTTCTATTCTAAAATAATTTATAATGGCGTGTATTTCAGTTCTAAGTTTATCCAAACTAAGAGGTGTGATTCTTGCTTTGTTTCTTTAAATGGAAAATATGGCTTAATTGAAAAATTCTTCTACAACAATGAAATTGTTTACGTCATCGCTAGAAAGATTGTTATGATATATAATCCGTTTTTCACACAAAAGTATCCAGAACTTAAGTCTAAATTAAGTATATGTGCTGTCTCAGGTGATTATTTTGTAGAAGAAGTAAGAAACATTAAAAAGAGTTTTATAATTAAACCAGATGACGACAGCTGTTATTTGTCAACTTTCACTACCAGTCACTTATTTAGTTAAATATGAGAGTTTAATTGTGTTTTATGTTAGTATTAGTAAGCTTTTATTTCTTTTAATTATTAAAATCATTATTAAATAAGTAATCATTTACAGTAATAAATAGAAATAAATTATTTGAGAGCGATCTTTTTTTAATATAAGGCCATTAATATTAAAAAATAATTCTCGAGAGTGACCTAAATAAAACATTCAACTATTTAGGCGCTTTTAATGAAGAAATTTTTATGAGTTTTTTCACAAGTTCATTAATTGAATTTTTTTTAAACACAAACAATGGCTAAAAAAACTAAATTTAATAACGGTTTGTTTTAGTTATCGTATAATTTATAAGTATAAAATAAATTTTTCTAAATAGATAATTTGAATTATGGCTTAGTTGAATGGAAAGTTAAAACACCTTGTTTTAATGTTATTCCAATGAGCGATTTTGTCGATTTGGAAATTGATGAAGAATATATTATAGATAGTGAATATAAAGTTCGGTTTATAGATTCGAAATCTAGAAGATGGAAAATTTTTCCTGCTATACTCAAATTTAAAGGTATAAGCATTTTATAATCATTTTAGTTTTTAATAATTTAGAATATTTGAAGGCACCAAAGATGAATGTGATAATCATGAAAAAGTTATCACACAATACATTGTTGATAATAAGTTAAAGGATAAAAAAACAAAAACTCGTCAACCTAATGCTATTCAAAAAGAAACACAAATTATAGTAAATGAAAACAAATTTAAGCTATTGGAAAATGAAGTATTAATATTGCAACAAAAATTGAAAGAATCTGATATAAAATTAGATGAAACAAAAAATAAACTTACGAGTATTGAAATCGAACGTGATAATTTGAGATCAGAATTAGATTCTCATAAAATAGAAAAGAGTAAATCATTAATTATTAAATTATTTTAAAAATTAAGGATATATCCTTATATTTCAAGGATTTTTTGATGTAAATTGTTCTGAAGCCAATCTTTTTGCGATCGCAACTAGTATTATTAAACATATCAAGCCATTATCAACCGATAATACAATTTTTAATACAGACATTGAATCTAAAATGGTAATCTTAAAATAAAATCAATTTTTTTAAAATTAAGTTAAAACTTTTGCAAGGCTCCAATATCGCCAAATTATCCCGATCTAATATCAAGGCAATTATCAAACCAATTAAAAACCATGGTTGCGAACAAAAAATCTGATTCTTCAATTTTAAGATGCTTGGTGAAGGGGATAATTCAAGATCAGAAAATATCTTAAATTCGAGTTGCGAGTAAACGCACATGTGCTTAAAATCGGAAGCGATTAACGTGGGAAAGGTAGTGTGCTTAAACTCGCGTCTCGAAAATAGGCACTGTGCTTATAAGTGTGCTTATAATTTTAATATTATCTATAATATACGAAGTATGTATCTATTTACAGTGAGAAATCATTGATGCTACTACAGTGACGATTGTATGTAGCCGAGGTCAGTCTTTTGCAGGCCGACTACCGGATACAACCGAGTGGTAGTTTTTAAATAATATAACAATTTGACTATTTAAACAATAGTTATACTTAAGCAATGTCTGAATATTTTGAAACGAATTAGCTTTAATTACTAAAAGTTATTTTTGTTATAGCTTAATTAAGATGATACCCATGGACTTATTATTCAATTAATATAATTTTGAAATTTGATTATTATTTGGATAATAAAATTCATTTTAATCAAAACTCTGACAAAGAAACTAATTGTGATTTTATTTTTAAAGGATTATAATTAAATATGCTATCATAAAAGAAAAATTAAAAAAATTTAATGCGCAACTCAAGCATAAGCAAGGAACATGGTAATAAAAATAAATTCTATTCTATTTAATAAAATTAAAAATTGATTCCTTTTCAGTAATTTTATTAGTATATTACCATTTTTAATAGATCAATTATGTATGTTCATTTTCCTTTAGTTGAAAAATTCATTCATTGATTAATATTTATTTATTTTTTATGATAAGCTTTAGATTAGTTTTAATAGAACAATTTTAATTTTTGATAAACGCTTTCTAATCTTCGTTTTTTAAATATTATTCGAATGTCACATTGATTCCAAAAGGGTCAATTTTTTCTTTAAATTTTTTCAAAACGTGATCCTTTTGTTCATTATTGAAATAGTTTTTCCAGTCTCCAATTTCGCCTAATAATGTATATAATTATTTATATTTGAAGACATGGTGATGTATTTAATACCTTTTCGCATTAAGTTTGAATAAATTAGAGGATTATTTTTCATTTTTGAAAAAGAAGACTTGTCGACAACGTCCTCAATTATTGAGTCATCAATGTTTTTAATTTCTAAAAATTCAGCAATACGTCTGTGTTCATATTTTGGATTCTGTATTCAGTATTATAATTTATAGCTCTTTAAATAACTATATTTATATCTATTACTTTTTTTAGAGCCTCATACTCAATAAATAATAATTTAGATGAACTTTTATGCATACACCACTCATCTAAATGATCAATAATGTCTCCGTAAACAACTAGAAATTTTTTATTAAATTTAAGTTAATTTTAGTTTTTGTTTTCCCCACCATAACCGTTTTTAATCATTTCAAAATATTCGTCCCAATAACCATTAAATCCAAATACATCGAAATTTTTATAAAAGTTATAAAATGAAACAATTGCATCCAACGGGTTCCTGTATACAAAAATGATCTGTCCAGGTAGAAATTTTAATTAATTAAATGCAAAATATCAAAACTGTACCTTTGCATTCCATATGCTTGAATTACACATTGAAGGTGGAAAATGAGTTTTAATTAAGCGGATTTGCGTTTCTGGAATAATATTTAATTCATCACAGTAAGGTTTTCCTGTATTAGGATTCACAATCTCTAAGTAAGGTACTCGATCTGCTAAGCTTAAATTCAAGTCAATAGAAGAGTCTTTTAAATAAGCCAATCTTGATGCAACTTCACTAGTCCATGTTGTTCCTATTGATTTTGGGATTTAATTTCATAATAAAGTAATTTGATCAAAATCGAAGATGAAACCTGATTTAGGATATGAGGCGATTATTATATCATTTGAACGAAACTTGAAATTCATAGCACCTTTAATAACATCCGGATTCGTCAAATATGTATATATTTTGTTATCCAAAATGAATCCTTTAGGTAGGTATTTATCTAAAAACTCTTGTTCGCTTAAATCTGTACCCAAAACCATTTCAAAAAAATCTAAAAACGAATTGTTTTGAATTTATTATTAGCATTAAGTTGTAACTAAACGTTTATTTTAAGTTTTAATATACTCTCTCATGATTAATACCATTAAAGTTTAATTCGTCTAAAGTTTTATGTTTTAATAAATTTTTTTTTAAATTTTCAAAATTATTGAATTGAAACTTAATTATAAAGATTATTTCATTTTTTCATTTTAAAATGAAAAATAGTTAAAAAATTTTTAATATCTATTTCAACAGCTATATAAAAATTTCAATTAGATTTTCCTTATCTAAGGACATAATCATATATTCATCAAAATCTGATGAATTCATTAAAATCTGAGGCAAAAAAATTATAAAAATAAGATACAAAGTATGCTCAAAAGAAATTGACATCATTGAGTTGAAATCAATGAAATATTATTTTTAAAAATTAATGGATAATAATGAAATTTATTTCAGTAAGATTTCATTCCAATCTATTGAACAAAAACCATTTAGATTAAATTTGATTATCAAATAAAATTGAAATTAAAAACAAATATATCATCTAAACTCTTAAAAAAGCAAATGCAAATATCAAAATCTTAATGCGAAATCAACAAATCTGTTTCTAAAACAATATACAGTCAACCCTTTTTAATCCGAACCATTTTTTTTGAAAAATTCTGTTCGGATAATCGAAATTCCGGATTAATGAAGGTATTTAACATTCATTAAGACTCAGAATAATTTTGAAATATGTTCGGATTAAGCCCAATTCCGGATTAATGGAGGTTCGGATTAAAGAGGGTTGACTGGTAATAAAATTTCAAATAGAATCTAAAAAAGAATTGCTTTAAATCTATTATTAGCATTAAGTTGTAACTCAACTAAATTTTTACTTTAAGTTTTAAATATACTCTCTCGTCATACTACTTAAGTTTAATTCTTTTTAAATTTTGGTTAAAAAAAAAGAAAATTTTATTTTTCAAAATTAATGAATTATTTTAACTAGTTTCGAATGAATTATAAAATGAATTATAGTTAAACAAAGATTTATTTGACGCGAAAAAAATTATAGTGAAATTTGTGTTTCATAGCTCTCGCATCAATAGTATATCGTTTTGCATGAACAGTTTATTCATTAAAAACAAAAACTAGTTCACTCAAATATAATAAAAAGTCTAAAATTAATTCAAAATTGAGTATTCTTTCAATAAGTAATAGAATATAATAATAAGTAATATTCGCTTTGAATTAATAATAATTTTTCTTAGGACTGCGATCTTACTTATGATTCAATCATGTTAAATTATAAATGTATGTGGGATTCATTGTATCTAGAAAATCCTAATCGGATTCTTAAATCATATGAAAGGTGTATATTTTATAATCTAGTTGATAAGTGCATTGTAGTGTTGGTACTCAAGTATGAAAGGTCGAAAACTCGTGGACTCGAGTACTCGAATGTGTGTTTACTCGAATAGTCGAGTACACGTGTATTCGTATACTCGTCTACACAATTACCCGGCTACTCGATTACTCGCAACACGAATACTCGTCCACTCGAGTACTCGAATATATGTATACTCGAGAAATCGAGTTCACGAGTTTTCGTCGAGTTCACGAGTTTTCGTCGAGTACTCGAGTACTAAAGAATCCCCAAAAGTTTCAGAAATTTAAATTCAAAGAAATTTAAATAATCTTTTTAAATTTATAGAAAGTTTTTTTTTAATTATTAAAATAATACAAATATTTTATTCCCTTTTTTATACCGTAATTACTTGTATAGAGCGGCAGCCGAAAAGTTCTTATAGTCGATTCTCGATTATAGCGGCAATATGCCTCAATGCAATTTTTTTTCGGAAATAGCGGCACGCCGCTATACTCGAGAATCGACTATAAGGTCGTTTTATAATCGAAATTTCGGCCATAAGTACAGTTTTTCGGTTATAAGACCGTTTTATAGTTAAAAAATGAAATTGAACATTTGACAATAAGAACTTGCTTTTTCAAAATGTATTTGTTTTATAACCAAAATTTCAAACATAAGTATTTTGGATAAACGCCTGTTTGAAATGATTTTTCGATTATAAAACCCATTATATAAGGATTATGCAAGATAATAATAAAAAATGCACATGTTAAAAATCTATCAACTAAATAAATCACATCAACTCCAACAAATACCACTGGTATCACTCCAAAATTCTCCAACACCATCAATTCAACAAACAACAAGACGTAAGACAATATTATAGTCTGCAATACAATCATCATCAACTTACAATCATTACATGTTTGTAGCACAACTTGCATCATTTAGAAGTAAGGATCCTGAAAAAGAAGTTGGAAGTTGTAT
>Ga0082207_1001331_pt1 | contig 11871 bp, 8 predicted proteins | sample LakMenEpi10Aug09_FD_71540 | JGI IMG/M metagenome (GOLD analysis project Ga0082207, IMG submission 71540) | reverse complement strand
ACAGCATTGACTCCATTGACGGTATTGACGGCATTGACTGCGGACGTTGTTGACGAGATTGACATCATTGAAGGGGTTGACATTGTTGGCGGGATTGACCTGATGGCCGAGTTGTTCTTCGCTGTCAATGAGGTCAACAATGTCAATCTTGTCCGCTGTCAACACAGTCAATCTTGTCAACACCGTCAATGCCGTCAAAAATGCGGCCGCCCTCAGGCGGCGTGGCAACCAAGTCCGCCGACGGCGGACGTTCTTGACAAGCGAACTATTTGGGATCGAAGCGAATCGAGTCGATGTTCATCAAACCACCACGGTTGGTCGGATTGAGGGTCTCGAAGTACAAATCCGCTCGATCAACGGTCGGCTCGATCTTCATGCTACGCTCGTACCACCCATCCCAATCGCCATTGACGTCGACTTGTATCTTGCCAATGACCGGCCCGTCGATGGCCCCTTGATGAACGACGATCTGGCCACCGGCTCCCGCCGAACAAACCCTAAAGAGTATCGATCCGACTTGATCAAGCCGCACATTTTTGATCACGAAATACGATCCATGGTCGATTGCTCCTAAGAACTTGCCTTGGCTGGCTTTTCCGCCCCCAAGCTCGCTCATGCGGACGACTTGGTCAGCCCGCTCGGCCTCTCGCAATCGGGGCATAAGCTCGATCGTTTTATAGCCCGTCAGGGAGGGTAGCGACGCCCCCCCTAGGTCTTGATATCGAGCCGTTAGACGTATCGCGGCACCGGCGTTTTCGGGCTTAGCGGCCAACTCGATCGTCCCACTCATGCCCTTTACCGTTTGGCTTGTTGGGTCAGGCTTGGCGTCATAGACCCAAGTGACCATCTGGGCGACTTGCTCGCGTGTGTGCTGGCCATGAGGCAACATGGCCACCTTGCCCCAGACACCGGTAGAACCTTTAAGCACCCGGTCGATCGACGCTTCCATCGCCCCGGCTTGCCCTCGATACTTGTTGGCAATATCCAAAAACGAGGGGCCGACGATGGCTCGGTCCAATGCGTGGCAATTGAAACAATCGCTCGATCGCATCAGTTTCAATCCCACCGGTAAACTCTCTGGACTTGCGGCGATTGAACCTCCCGCCAAGAGGTTGGCTTGGATGCTCACCCGATCTGGTGCGGCAGCATCGAGATTATCGAGATCGGTGGTGCTGGTAATCTTCTCGTCCGAACTTCCATCCTCCATGTCCGTTACGGTGACTTGATAACTCACCTTTTGGCCTGCGTCAAAAAAGTCTCCGTCTTTGGGACTGACAAACTCGATCGTTGGAATGGAATTACCCACGATCACAGGAACGACGGCCGTTGTCGATGCCCCTTGAGGATCCTGAGCCTTGAGCTCGACGTTGTAAACACCAGGTTTTTCAAACGTATGCTCGATTTGCATCCCGGTGCCGATCACGACGCGATCATTCGAGTCGGCGGAATTGACTTTGGACCAGGTGAAGCTCAGAGGGTCCTTGTCCTTGTCGCTCGAAGCCTCGGCCGAGAAAGCGAGTTTCAAAGGCTCTTTCCCTGCAAATAGGCCTTCCGCAATCCGAGCCTGAGGGGTTCGGTTACCAGCTTGATAATCGACGCGTACAAGTTTGGCATCGGGGTTTACCCCCCAGGTTTCGCCGTACTCGATGACATAGAGCGATCCATTTTTGTCGAACTGCAAATCGATAGGTCGGATGAATTTTTCGTTGGGCATGAAACGCTCCATCTTGGAGATGTTCGAGTCTTGATCGAGCTTCACCGCAACGATCCAACTTCTAGACCATTCGTAGATGAAAACGGTCTTGTCCATGCCGGATGGAAATTTGGTTTGCGACTTAAGATTCGGATCGTAGTAGTAGGTTGGACCGGCGCATGCGGTTCGACCACCGCTGCCCAAAGCGGGGAACTCTTTGGAGTCTCCGCCGGGGTAGTAGATCCAAGCCGGTTGGGCCGGTGGGAGCTCTTTTGCTCCCGTGTTGAACTTCGAGTAGTTGATGGGCTTGGAAGGGTCGAAGGCGTTTCCGATCGCTCCGGAACTGAAATCGACTTGCAAGTAGGGTCGGTTGTTTCCGATAAACAGGGGCCAACCAAAGAATCCCGCTTTGCGGGCTTGATTGAACTCATCGTAGCCGCGAGGGCCTCTGGGCCCATCCCCTCCGGCATCGGGCCCAACATCTCCCCAGTAGAGGAAACCGCTGCGCTGATCGACGTTCAGTCGCCAAGGGTTTCGGCATCCCATGACGTAGATCTCTGGATGACCGACCGAACCGTCTTTCGGGAAGAGATTGCCCTCGGGGATACTGTAAGTCCCATCGTCATTGGGACGGATACGCAGGATCTTACCATTGTAACTCTTGGTATTGGCGCTGGTGCGCAGGGCATTGAAAGCACTTTTCTCCTCGCGCTCGTCGATGGGCGCAAAACCTTGGGAATCCCCAAAAGGATTGGTGTTGTCTCCGGTGCCAATGTACAAGCAACCGTCGGGTCCAAACTCCATCGATCCGGCATGGTGGCAACATTCCTGACGCTGCTCTTGGTACTTCATGAGGATCTTTTCGCTTTCAAGATCCAGAGTGCCGTCTGAAGCGATTGTAAAGCGACTGATGTGTTGACCGGAAAAATCTGGGGGGGAGTATTGCAAGTACATCCAATGGTTCTGAGCAAACTTCGGGTCCAGCGCGATACCGATCAAACCGTTTTCCTGTTCTGTCGTCACCTTGAGCGATCCGACCGTCTTGACCTCGCCGGTGTTTGGATCGATGGCTTTGAGCTTCCCAGCCAATTCGATCATATAGATCGTTCCATCGGGCGCGATGGCCATTTCCATCGGTTGCGTCAGGCCACCGACGACGAGGGTCTTCTCAAAACGATTCGGATCGTAGGTGCTATCTTGGGCTTGGGCTACCCAGTGGCCACCGGCAAGCACGCTTGCAAAACTAAGGGTACACAAACGAGCAATTCGTTTGCCGGAGGAGCTGAAAGTCCGCTTCATGGTTGGTTGATATAGGCTGGTTAAGGGAGGGAAGGGCAGTGAAGGGAAAATAGGGAAGGGGGGGCGGGGAGTGAATTATACTTGGCGTATTCGGTCGTAGATGCGATTGAGTTCTGAATCTTTGCCCAAGCTTAATTCCGTTCGTTTGCATGCGTGCATGACGGTGGTATGATCGCGTCCAGAGAAATGTTCGCCAATGGCTTCGAACGACTCATCGGTCAGTTGTCGCATCAGGAGCATGGCCAAGCCTCGGGCTCGTACGACTCCGGATTTGCGAGATGGGCCCGTAAGGATATCGAGCGTGATTTGAAATTCCTTGGCGACGACTTTAAGGAGATCCTTGCAAGTGAACTTGCGTCCACTACCAGCGACGATCTTCTCGATGTGCTTGATCGCCGAAGGTTTGTTGGAGGCATTTTTGTGCGAGGCGGACTTTTGGGCGGGGGACTTGAGCATGGTTTCGGCATGGATTTGATGGGCCCAGCGATTCAGGAGTCCACGAAGTTCCAAGGCGGTGGGGCTCTCCCCGATGCGACCACAGAACTTGCTGAGTTCCTCGGTAGTTAGCTCTGGAGCGATCTGAGGTGCAATCATTTCAGCAATCGCAAGGCGTGCTTGAGGACCGGGCAACTTCACAGGCACACTCAAACCTGCTGAAAGGAGGCTCTGCAACGAGGGGTGGTAACCTGTTTGTAGTCTGGGCAATTCCAAGGAAGTGATCACGACCAGTTGCGAAGCTTCGTGGGCTTCTTTCAGAAGAAACACCAGTTCAGACTGGGCAGCGGGTTTGGTGATCAATTCCTGAAGGTTATCGATCAGCAGTCCATCGCATTGGCGATGGATTTGTCGGAAGCGGGCCATGTCATCGGCCTTGATCCCACGCTGGAGGGCTCGACCGAATTCCGTACCGCTGGTGAGAGTCAGCTTGCGGTTGTTTTGATCGCGAGACCATCGCCATAGCAGTTCGTGGGCAAGTGTTGTTTTGCCTGAGCCGTTTGGACCAAAAAGAATGATCGGCGATTTTTCGACGAGGTTTTCGATCGACAGACCGCTGAAGAGTTCTTCGACAGCAGCGTTTTCTTCCCCTAGGATAAATTGAGGGATCAGCACAGCAGGCGGTGAAATAATCTGATGCACACCCCGTTTGATGTGGATGCGGCTTAGATCGATCTTGACGAGTTCCTGCGTTCTGGTCATCAGGTCACTATTCGGCGGTATCCAGATAAGGGTCTTGTCCCATGTCCCTTTGGATTTTAGTCCGTTCTTTTTCGTGATAAAGCAGCGCCATGCGATCGCGAAAATGTTTCCGCTCGACCTTGCGCTGGGCTTTGCGGAAAACCGGTGCCATCGAATCGCTGAAACGACCTTGCTGGCCGAGAAGTTTATATTTTTCTGAGGCTTTTAATCCAAAACCGTTTCGGAGGATTTCGTCATCCAAGGCCAAATACTGGCGGTGCGTGCCCGGATCCCCTTGGCGTCCGCAACGTCCGATCAATTGCCGGTCGATCCGCGCAGCATCGTGAAGTTCGGTGCAAATGACCATCATTCCTCCCAAGGCCCGGACGTTGTCTTGGAGCTTGACGTCCGTACCGCGACCGGCCATGTTCGTTGCGACCGTGATTTGACCTAGCTGACCGGCATCGGCGACGATCTCCGCTTCGCGCTCGATCTCGTTGGCATTGAGGATTTGAACCTTCATGCCTTGCTGTCTGAGCATACTCGCCAGGATATTTGATTTGTCGATCGATCGCGTGCCGATCAAGACCGGTCGGCCTTGCGCGTGGACTTCGCGGACCTCGTGGACAATTCGCTCGAATTTATCCATCATGTCGGCGCAAACAATGTCAGGAAGTTTTTTGCGTTGCGGTGGCCGGTTGGTGGGTACCTGAAGCACTGGCGTTTTGTAGATTTTGCGGAGTTCTCCGGCGCTCGTTGCAGCCGTACCGGTCATACCTGCCAAGTACTTGTATCGCAGAAAAAGATCCTGCACGGTAATTCGAGCGGCCTGACCAGTGGGTATCGAGATTTCCACTCCCGCGTTGGCCTCGACGGCTTGGTGAATCCCATCACGCCACTTACGACCTTCAGCAAGTCGTCCAGTGAACTCATCGACGATGACAATCTCTCCATCACGGACCACGTATTGGCGATCGAGATGATAGTCTCGAAGAACACGGATAGCCCGTTCGATGTATTCGTAGAGATCCACCAAAGCCACGGTTCGAATTTCATCTGGTCTAGGAAGTGAACGCACCTTTTGGCGACCCTTGGAGGTTAACTCGACTTTGCGACTATCCTCTTCGAGCGTGTAGTCCTCTTTGTACTCAAAGCCACCTGCGTACTCGGAGGCCCAGCGGAACGTAGCGATCACCGCTTCGCGAGCCTCGTCCCCCAGCGAGCCAATGATCAATGGCGTTCGAGCTTCGTCGATCAAGATCGAGTCGGCTTCGTCGACGAGGGCAAAGTGCATCCCTCTTTGAACCGGCTGTTCCCCTGTCGAGCTCCAACGTTCGTCAGAACCCGCGCCCAGAAAGTCGTTCACATTACGGCCTTGAGCTCGCATCAAGAGCCGATCTCGCAGAAAGTCGAAACCGAACTCTTTGGCGGTGCCGTAAGTGACATCGGCACCGTAAGACTTACGGCGCTGATCTTGATTGTGGTCAGTAAGGACGATTCCGACTTTTAACCCCAAAGCTTCGAATAGCGGTTTCATCCAGTCGGCATCCCGGTGGGCGAGATAGTCGTTGACGGTAGCAAGGTGGGCACCTTTGCCTAACATCGAATGGAGTACCAAGGGCAAGGTGGCGGTGAGTGTTTTTCCCTCACCGGTTTGCATCTCGGAAATACAACCGTGAAACAGGCATACACCGCCGAAGATTTGGACATCGTAATGCCGCATGTTCATTTTGCGACGACCAGCTTCGCGAACCAGTGAGTAGCATTCTGGAAGCAGCGTTTCGAGGGGCTCGCCACTTTTTGCTCGATAGATCAGCGAGAGGAACTCTTTGCGAAGCTGCGGATCGCTCAAGGATTTGCGGTTCTCTTCCCAAGCGTTCACGGATCGAGCTTGTTCGAGCCATTGGTTGATTTTATAGGTTCCCACGCCGGGGATTTTCCAACCTGCAGCCACGTGCGGGCGATAGGGTAGCTGCAGCTCGACGCCTTTGGTTGATTTGGCTATTGGCGATTCGTTCGTGGCAGGTTTCTCGTTCATGGTTGTCCAATTTTAGCCATCAAAAGGTCTGAATTTAGGCCTTGCTCGGGAGTTTGCCCAGTTTTCCCAAAACTCCTATGCCGTCGATCGGTCGGAATTTGGATACCGAATCGATTTGACAGCATTCTGTAGGGCTTGGGTATTTTGTGAAAATTGTTCCTTATGTCCTTTTTTTTTCTTAGCTACGGCCTCTGACGGCCGATCCAAAGATGCGAAAGGTGCGCTTGGTAACGCGTAGCGAGAATAAAACATGAAAATCAATCGAACGACCCTCAGTTTGATCGTGGCCTCTCTGTGTGGAGCAGGGCCGACAGTTGCATTTGGCCAGGATGCGTTGAGCGAGGCGGCTCGCTCGAGTGCCGGTCGAGTAGGTGACGCAGTAGGCGCACCGAAGGCTCAAAGCGGAGCGAGTCAATCGATCTCTGATGCTGGCGAGGTCAAAGCACCTGCGATGCGAAGCCCATCGGATCGAGCTGCCGCTGATGCTTATCCAGTCACCACCGCAGCACGTCCTAGTGGGATGGTTGCAGCGCCTGGAGCGTCCGATTGCACCTCTCCTGGATGCACGACCCCCGGCTGTGATTCTGCGGGTTGCGACTCTCGGAGCTCACTCGGATCAGGTCGCATGGGCCGAGTTGGAGGCAAGCTCCTTGGGGCTGGCCACCTGAGTAACAGCGGTAACTGCGATAGCGGAGCCTGTGGTACCGGAGGCGGATGCGACTCAGGTGCTGCGTGTGCTTCGGGTGGTTTGCTCGGTGGCTTTGGTGCCGCATGCGGATCAGGGACAGGTTGCAGGAGTCCATTTGGAAGCGGACTTGGTTGGGCCGAATCAGATACATTGCTTTGGTGGGGTCGCGGTTTGACCAATTCGCCGGTGATTGTCGGCGGCAACAGCGCTACGGTTTTACCGACCAATCCGCTCTTGGGTGGATACGACAATCCTTTGGGCACCGACATGCTTGTGGGTCTGAGGGGCAACGTTGGTTTTTGGTTGGATGACTGCCAAAACTACGGTGTTGGTGGTCGAGCCTGGGGTTTGATCTCCGATGGTAACGAGCAAGTGATCACCAACGGGGGCAACTCCACTGGGATTTCCTTCTTCAACAGTTCGCTCGGACAACCTGACACTTACATCGTCAATTTGGATCGTGGCCCGTTCGGCAAGAACGTTGGCGAGATCGGTGTTCTGAACGACCTGGATGTTTACTCGGGCGATCTTTACCTTCGAGCCTTGCTCTTGGGCAATCGATGCAATCGAGTGGATCTGCTGGGTGGTTACACCTACTTGCGACTCGATTCGGGTTATCAGCTTCGATCCAGGATTGTCGATGGTTGGACCGATGCACCTCCGCCGGTGACGACCGTCACGACGATCATCGATCGATTCTCGACAAAGAATGAGTTCCATGGTGGACATGTGGGCTTGCAGTCGAACATCACCCGCGGTCGCTTTGGCCTGGGCTTGATGGGTAAGGTTGCCATGGGCAATATGACCTCGACGAGCAACATCAGTGGCAGCTACGAGCAGATTCCGCCTCTGCCAAGCTTGCCTGATCGTCAGAACCGAGGATTGTTCGCTCAATCGAGCAACATTGGAACCGTCAGCCGAGATGCATTCACTTTCATTCCCGAGATGAATGCGAAGCTACGCTATCAAATTGGGCGGTTCCAAGTTGGTGTTGGATACACCGTCGTGGTGCTCCCAGAAGTCGCAATGGCAGCTAGCCAGATCGATACGAACGTCGATGCCCTAGGAATTCTCAATCCGCCGACGGTTGCACCAGTGAATCGATTCAATACCGAATCGTACTACCTGCACGGTATCGACTTGGGCGTGACGTACAACTTCTAGTTGATTGCGAGCTAAGCTCGATCGCTAAAACTTCGCGAGATGTTTCGCAGCCTAAGCTTCGAAACATCTCTTCGTTTCCACAGACACCGGACTGGATATGGTACCTGTTATAGTTCATCGGATCGGGAATTGGTTGGATCATTTCACCGAGACTCTGGGGGCTTGGGAAAGCCTTCTTTGCGACCTTCGATCTGCTTACTTCCGTCAAGACCAAGGTCAAGTACGGGATTTACAGCAGCAGATCGAAGTTGCCAAAGAGATGATGCTCCTGAGCAAGTCGGATCGGGAATCGATTTTGAACCAAGCTCAAGAGCAAGGTTTTCATGCAGCGAACTTGCGTGAGCTTTCGAAGTTGCTCGATAGCCAATGGCCAGCTCTTTGGACGCATCGGCTTATGGGACTCGAGCATCAAGTTGCTCGACTCGGGCAGTTGGGAGTCAGTTTATGGATCCACTCGCCGCAGTCGCGCGAGTTGGTCTCGGAACTGATGCAACTCTTGGGAACCAGGAGTCCTCAGGCGCTGCCTGAGAGCCGCGCGCATGGCAAGCAAGTAGTTCCATTCGCTGAGGATGAGCCAGTGATCATCCCGTTTGATCGCAAAGCAGCCTAGTTCAACGGTTGTCCCCACTTAAATCCGTCTTACGAAAACCCCGCAGGCTTGGCCTTGGGCTGAGTAAGCCACATGGGCAAACGCCTTACCGGCTGGATCGGAGCTCTTGGCGACTCGGATCGGGCAGCGTGGGTCGGTCGATTTGGTGTTGAGCACTGGGAAGAGTTGTTGGTGTTCCAGTGCCAGAAGGCTTGCAATGATCTCGACGGCACCTGAACCAGCACCGAGGTTCCCAAAGTAACTTTTCGCAGCCGTGACAGGCACATCGAGATTGCCCAGGGCATCTCGGATCCCGGAAGCTTCGCTGGCATCACCTTGGACATCGCTTTTGCCACAGCCATGAAAGTGCCATTGGCCTGGGCTCAAGTCCACGCCGGCCCTGGCGGCTTGGTCGAGCAATATTTTGCTGACGTTTTTGATGGCCGTACGGATATGGTCACGCTCTGCGTTTTTGCCGGTGACATCACCGACCGCCGAGCTTGCACCACCGACGATTTCGCCCCAGATCTTGGCCCCCCGAGCCGAGGCGTGTTCGAAGGATTCCAGAACCAGTGCACCGGATCCTTCTCCGACGAGGTTCCCATCGCGATCGATGTCGTAAGGGCGAGCCATTTCGGCTGGGTTATCGCGATTTTTGGCCATTGGTTCGGTGGACATGAAGTTCAATGCACGCAAAGGTTCCATGCGAGAACCGGTCGCTCCGGCGATCATCACATCGGCCGCACCGCGACGGATCGCCGAGACGGCTTCGACGATCGAAGCGGCACTGGAGGCTTCGCGGATTGTCACCGAGTTGCTCGGCCCGCGCAAGTCGTTGTAGATAGCGACGTGACTCGCAGGCATGTTGGGCAAGTACTTCAGCAGCCACAGCGGGTTGACTTGCGGGCGACCGGTTTGAGGCCATTTGGGCATTTGGAATTCATGGGACTCGTCGCGGCAAGCGTTGATGCCGTCTGCGTATTCTTCGGGCCTAGTGATGATGTAATCGCTTCCAAAGACGATCCCGAATCGCTCGGGGGTACGCAACTGAGGGTCGGCCAGACCGGAATCAAAGAGAGCCAATTGGCAAGCGGCGACCCCCATTTCGATTTCCCGGCACATTACCTTTTGGTTTTTTTTGATCGCGCGTTGGAGGTTTTTATCCAGGGGACCGAATTCCGCGATATCGCCGGTAAAACAGGAGGCTTGGCCACCGAATTTGCAGGGAATGATTTCTAGCGGAAGGCTCGTCAGCGGGCCGATGCCAGAAGTTTCATTGGCGAGGTTATTCCAAAAGGGGGCCAGTTCACGTCCCAGGGGAGAAATAACGCCAAGTCCGGTGATAACGACGCGGTGGTTGTTAGACATTGGGTGAGTTTGTCAAAAACGCAGGAAAAAAGGGACAAACAAGGGCTCCGAGGGCACGCTAGGGTCAGCCCAAAGCATACACCTGACGGGCCGATCGAGCAACCGAGTCGGAGGTTAGCCAACCGGCTTGGCCTTGACAATCCCAGAGCATGATCCACAATCCGTTTATCGAGAGAATCTCGGGCGGTTAGCTCAGTTGGTTAGAGCGCAACGTTGACATCGTTGAGGTCGTTGGTTCGAGTCCAATATCGCCCACTTTCGGCACTAAGCCAGCTTCAGACAGAAGCCGACAGATCGCGACAAACCCAAGGGATTCCTTGGGTTTTTTCGTTTCATCGTCGCAAGTCGTCGAGACACTATGGGACGATTCAAGCCCCTGAGAGTCGTCCAAAAGGGCTAACTTGTGGGCTAACTTCTCGGAATGGATCTTCGACAGCTTCTCCATTGTCTGATCGAGATCTCCTTCGCCGACCTTCCAATAATGCTCCTTTGCGACTTCTTCGGTATGTCCGCAGATTGAAGCAGCGATATGAGAAGGGACCGATCGAGCGAGATCCGTCGCAGCGGACGACCGAAGATTCTGCCATAGCTTCGGCCAGGGAGTTACTCCCGCTCGAAGGAGATAACCGCCGAATCCGAGCGTGCGATTGAATTGCTGCAAGAGCGTCGCACTGCATTGATTTCCGCTGCGGAGACGGGGAGATCGCTGTGCGAAAATTCGCAAGTTGAAACGCGTCTGCTTTGCGATAACATCGATAATAAAAACTCTTGGACAGATCCCGGGGATTGAAAGCCCCAACGGGGCTATAATGCGATAGCCCAGGGCAACGCCCTGGGTCATGCCATCCAAATAATCACGTTGCCCTGAAGGGGCAAAACTTGCCTCAATCCCACATGTAGCGTTCATCATAGGGAACGTGGTACTTCTCCAAAAGACGACGATACTCCTCTTGAAACGTATACAATCGGTGATGCTCGGCTTGGTTTCCGATGTACACCTCCAACGCATCTCGATGCGAAGGGCTGATGGAAAATATCCCATAGCCTCCTTGCCAATGGAATTGGGCTAATTTCTTTGACTTCGTCTTTAACCATTTGGATGAACCGGTTTTGATCTCCTGGATCAAATCCGATGGCGCACATGTCCTCGGGTGGGCAATCAACAGATGGATATGATCCTCCACGGATCCGGCTTTCAGCAACGTGCCTTTTTGATTTTCAACGATTCCACCTATGTACGCATGAAGTTCATCCCGCAAAGAATCGAATAGAACCATTTCTCGGTTTTTTGTGGAAAATACAACATGTACAAGAATCTGGGCGAGTGATTGTGGCATGGCATGTGGCCCTTTCAGGGCTTGCGTTTAATGGTTTGCACGTAACCCAGGGCGTTGCCCTGGGCTTTCTCATCATGCCGCGTTGCGGTGTCGGTACATGTAAATCGTGGTGGTGCACAATGGGGACGGCTCGTTTTTTCACCAAAACGAACCCCAAGATGTCGTAATTATGGTGTACGATTCACAATAAAATCGCGATTCCAAAGCCCAAGATCCAAGAGGGGCTCAAGCGGATCATGCTCAAATTAATTGGAGCTCTAGGAGAAGCTCCCCTGGAGTGGTAAGCCCAGTGGCCACCGGGCCGCAGGCCCAGTAACCCGATGTGTAAACGAGGAAGCACTCGAGTGATCGTCATGCGAAGCCATCGGCCGTGTACTATCGCTGCCTCCCTCACGGTTCGGGCTACGAGCCGCGGGCCGCAGGCCCAGTAACCCGAAGTGTAAACGAGGAAACACTCGAGTGATCGTCACGCGAAGCCATCGACCGTGTACTAGCGCTGCCTCCCCCCCGGTTCGGGGT
>Ga0082207_1001329_pt1 | contig 11884 bp, 11 predicted proteins | sample LakMenEpi10Aug09_FD_71540 | JGI IMG/M metagenome (GOLD analysis project Ga0082207, IMG submission 71540) | reverse complement strand
ATCGTTCGATATGCTGCTTCCCGATATATTGAAGTGATTCCCGAGATCGAAATGCCCGGCCATAGCAGTGCGGCGATCGCAGCCTATCCCCAATTGAGTTGTTTCCCCAAGCTACCAACGGCGATACCGGATAGCCCGCTCTCAGAAAAAAGTAAAGAGGAAATGAAGAATGGGCGCATCAAGATCGTGCAGGAAACCTGGGGTGTGTTCGATGATGTTTATTGCGCCGGGAACGATTCAACTTTTGTCTTTTTGCAGGATGTAATAGATGAAGTAATCACTCTATTCCCATCCACCTACTTTCACATCGGGGGAGATGAATGTCCGAAAGCACATTGGAAAAAATGTCCCCGTTGCCAGCAACGGCGCGTTGACCTGCAATTAAAGGATGAGCATGAATTGCAAAGCTATTTTGTTCAACGCATCGAGAAATACCTGAACAGCAAAGGCAAGCAAATGATCGGGTGGGATGAGATTCTGGAAGGCGGACTGGCCCCCAATGCCATCGTAATGAGCTGGCGCGGAGAAGCCGGCGGCATTGAAGCCGCCAAGCAAAAGCACCGAGTGATCATGACTCCGGGTAGTCCCCTGTATTTCGATAATGGCCAACGCGAAAACGAAGACTCCGTTTTCATAGGTGGATATAACCCGATCGAGAAAGTGTATGCATACGATCCGCTTTCAAAAGAACTCACACCGGAGCAACAACAATACATTCTGGGTGCACAAGCAAATGTTTGGACTGAATACATGACCAATACAAAAAAGATCGAGTACATGGTTTTCCCGCGAATCGCCGCACTCAGTGAGATCTTATGGACGCCAAAACGCATACAGGATTGGGAGTTCTTTGAAAAGAGACTGATGACACAATTCGACCGCTACAAAAAAATGAACATCAACTACTCCACAGGCTTCTTTGACCTGCGCAGCAGCGTGCTTCCCTCGCCTGACAAGAATGGAGTACTTTGGAAAGTAGAGAGCAAATTCAAAGAACCCATCTTCATCAACTATAACAGGGCTGATTCCATTTGGACCTACACGTCGCCTCAACTCATCACACGGAATACAAACGCCAGCGCCAGTACACGAATACAGGGAACAAACATGTCCTTGAAACAATCCTTCTATTTCAATAAAGCCACCGGCCGATCCATCACCCTTCAGAATCCACCGGCCAAGCAGTATGGAGGTGATGGCGCCTTCACGCTAGTGAATGGCGTACAAAATGAAAGAGGATTGGCTAGAAGTCGTGAATTTCTTGGCTTCAGCGGAACGGATTGCATCGCCACCATCGATCTTGGCAGCATACGTTCCATCGAGCAGATCACAATACACAGTTTCGAGCAAAAAGCCAGCTGGATCCACCCCCCGGCAGGCGCTGTGGTAGAGATCAGCGATAACGGAACTGACTTCCGACCATTGGAATCCACTTCTGAAACGATCGTGGATGACAGAAAGCGAGTAGAAAAAATTCGATTCCGTTTTGCTTCCACGAACGGCCGTTACATTAAGGTTAGCGTTAAAAATGCTGGCATCATTCCTGCTCGACAGGCAGGCGCAGGGAATAAAGCGTGGTTATTTGTAGATGAGATCGAGGTTGAATGATGCAGGGTGAAGGGTGAAGGATGAAAGATGAAAGATGAAGGGTGAGAATAAATAAAGATGAGTATATTTGGGACTCAATTTTATCGGATGCCCGACAAACAACCGCTGGCCGATAGTTTAGAGAGAATCCCAGTCAAGATCGTTCCCAACCAACAAGGTGGCTCCCGCTGGGTAGCCGATCAGATCGCGGCCCTCATTCGCAAGAGACAAAAAGAGAAAAAAAATGTAGTGCTGGGTCTGGCCACGGGTTCCACGCCAAAATCCCTTTATGCAGAATTAGTTCGTCTGCACCGGGAAGAAAAACTCAGTTTTCGAAATGTGATCACGTTCAATCTGGATGAATATTATCCGATCGAACCGACCGCCCTGCAGAGCTATCACCGCTTCATGCACACGCATCTTTTCGACCAGATCGACATCAAGAAAACAAACATCCACATTCCGCCTGGAAACATTGAGAAGGAATCTGTCAAGGAATATTGCCGTAAATACGAACAAAAGATCGCGGCAGCCGGAGGAATCGATCTGCAGATCTTGGGAGTAGGCATCAACGGACATATCGGGTTCAATGAACCGGGTTCCGGTATCTACAGTAAAACGCGATTGGTAAACCTGGATCATTCGACCCGCCTAGCCAATGCGTATGAATTCGCGAATATTTCGCAGGTACCCCGACTGGCTATTACCATGGGGATCGACACCATCCTTAAATCGAAGCGGATCATTCTGATGGCTTGGGGCAGCAGCAAAGCACCGGTCATCAAGAAAGCCGTTGAAGAAGACGATACGGAGCACGTACCTGCTTCCTTGCTGCAAAATCATGACGATGTAACATTCGTTTGTGATGAAGCTGCTGCTACTGAATTGACAAGATTCAAATCGCCCTGGTTGACCGGAGATTGTGTATGGACCCCGGCAATGGTGAAAAAAGCCGTCGTCAACCTGGCCCTATCCCTTCAAAAACCGGTACTGAGCTTAACTAGCAGTGACTACAATGAGAACGGATTGGGCGATCTGATCGTAGAAAAAGGAGAAGCCTACGAAGTAAACCTGCAAGTATATTATTTATTGCGCGATTCGATCACCGGATGGCCTGGCGGAAAACCCAATGCGAACCTACCGGGTCACCCAGAACGCTCCGAACCCTTCCCCAAACGAGTACTGCTTTTCTCCCCCCACCCCGATGATGACATCATCAGCATGGGTGGAACCTTTCAGCGCTTGCATGATCAGGGACATGATGTGCACGTGGCCTACCAGACCAGCGGAAATATTGCGGTGACAGATGAGTTTGTCACCCGCTATTTAGATTTCGCCGTGGGTTTCGAGGCGATCGCCGGCATCAATAATAAAAGATCGATAGAGATCCTGCAAGAAGCACAGCGATACATCGCCAAAAAGAAATCGAATCAGACCGACACCAAAACCATCCGTGCCATCAAAGGATTGATCCGGCGCGGAGAAGCAAAAGCTACTTGCCGTTTTGTAGGCATCCCGGATTCGAATATTCATTACATGAATCTACCCTTCTATGAAACAGGCACCATTGAAAAAAAGCCTTTGGGCAAAAAAGATATTCAGCTAACAAAAGAATTACTCAGAGAAGTTAAACCGCAGCAAGTATACTGTGCCGGTGATTTCGCCGACCCGCACGGCACGCATATCGTTTGCTTCCAGGCGGTATTGGAAGCTTTGAAACAGATCAAGTCCGAGGGAGATGAATGGATACAGGATTGCTGGCTCTGGCTATACAAAGGCGCCTGGGAGGAATGGAGCATCGATGAGATCCAGATGGCGATCCCGATGAGCCCGGATCAAGTACTCCGCAAACGTCATGGTATTTTCATTCATCAGTCGCAGAAGGACATGGTTCCGTTTCAGGGAACTGACTCCCGTGAATTCTGGCAACGAGCTGAAGAAAGGAATGCCAATACAGCCAAATTGTATGCCGACCTGGGACTGACCCACTATGCAGCGATGGAGGCCTTTGTACGCTGGGAATACTAAGTTTTCAGTACTTTACTTATCTAAACAAAAATCAATGGCAATCTTTGATTCGAGCAATCCTACGCTCAAGGAAAGAAGTTTTGAAAAATCAATCACCTCAGATTATCAGGGCGATGTAATGACGCTCAACGGAGCCCTGAACAAATTTGGAATCCTGATGGCCTTGCTGATCGCCGCTACCATGTTCTCCTGGGACCAATTCCAAAAAGGATCTGACCCCACCACCTTCATGCTGGTAGGTCTTTTTGGTGGCATGATCATGGCCATCATTATGATGTTCAAAATGACCTGGTCGCCCATATTAGCCCCCGGCTATGCGGTCATGCAGGGATTGTTTCTGGGTTCCATTTCAGCCTTTGTAAATGAGGCCTATCCCGGATTGCCCATGCAGGCGGTTTCACTTACGCTGCTGGTTGCCGGTGTTATGTTCCTCATTTATCGTTTTCGGATCATTCCCGTCACGCAACGATTCCGTCAGATCATTGTGGTTGCTACCGTGGCGCTTTCGATCTTCTATCTGGTTCAGTGGATCAGCTACCAGTTCATGGGCAGCCCGATAGCCGGTGCAACCATGGACTCCAGTGCCTTTGGCATAGGATTCTCCATATTCGTCGTTGTTCTGGCCTCGCTGAATCTGTTATTGAATTTCGATATGATCGAAAAAGGTGCTGAAATGCAGGCCCCCAAATTCATGGAATGGTACAGTGCTTTCGGATTGCTGGTGACCCTGATCTGGTTATATATGGAGATCCTGCGGTTACTGACCAAGTTGCAGCGCCGATAAAGGCTATTTCGCAAAAAATTAAAGCCCCGTTGTTGCGGGGCTTTTTTGTGACCTCGTCAGGATTCAAACCTGAAACCTTCTGATCCGTAGTCAGATGCTCTATTCAGTTGAGCTACGAGGCCATCCCTTTTGGGGAGTGCAAAAATAGGGCAATTTTCGAAAAAAAGAAAGCTAGATACGAACCAATTTGCCGTCCTTGAATAAATACCGGATCGTTTCCTTAATGGACTGAACGGCCGTCTTACCGTCTTTATCCGTGACAGGTTGTGTGCCAAACCGTTGGATCGTAATGATCCCGCGCGCCCGGTCTACATTGATCCCTGCCTGGAAACTATATAAACTCCCCTCCTCCACTCCGGCCCCTTCATTATCCTCCACCAATTTCAACTCCAGTAACTTATCGTTCCGTGAATAGAGATAGTACCAAGTCGTACTGACCCCGTCTTTTGTAAAATCATCTTCTACCGCCAATGCCAACTCGGTATTGGTAATGGGCAAAAGCGCAAATGCTCCTGGCTGTCCCAAAGAGCCGGTCTCAAACTGATCTTCAATAAAAAAATCCTTCACCCAGCTATTCATTGTCTTGTCCCAGACCACCCGGATCTGTGAGACAGCCACCTGACAACCGGCACATTCATTGTCCTTCTGAGATTTCACGCAGATCAGGTGCTGATATTCTTTATCAGCCAACTTGTACCGAAAGATCGTGTCCACCCACAAATACGGCTCCTCGGAAAGATCTCCATGCTTTTCTCCCAATAACCAGACCTTGCTTCCTGACAGGTACTTCCCTTCAAAAAAGGCACTCACGATCTTCCACTTGTCCGCCTCACGGGGCAATGAAATGGTTTGTCCCATTGTTGAATTAGCATATCCAAAAAAAATCGCGGCAATGAATACTATCCGATGCATGGGCTGATGATTTCACAATGAAAATATGAAATGGAAGGGACAGGGGTATAAGGTAGAAAGTAGAAGGCTTAATCCATTCTACGTTCTACTTTCTACCTTCTACGTTCTACTTTCCGTATTTTTAACCATGCGTATCTCCCTCTGGTCGGTCGGTAAAGTCCATGACCCCTATGTTAAAGCCGGGGTGGAAGAATTTACCAAACGCATCGGACGCTATTACAAGGTGGACTGGCAACTCATCCCCACCCCCAAGAACGCCGCCACCCTCAGTGAAATGGACCTGCAGATAAAAGAAGGAGAGATCATTCTGGAATGGCTGCAACCCGACGATTATCTCATCGCACTCGAAGAAACCGGCAAACAACACAGCTCAGAAGAGCTAGCCAACTTCATCCAACAACGCGCCAATGAAAGCCGTAAACGCCTCGTGTTTTTGATCGGTGGTGCTTACGGGCTCTCCGATGCCGTGCTCAAACGAGCCGATCATAAATGGAGCCTTTCTAAATTGGTATTCCCGCATCAATTGGTTCGACTCATCCTCGCCGAACAACTCTACCGCGCCTGTACCATCCTGCGCGGCGAAAAATATCATCACGCATGACCCTCACCATCACCCTCTCCATCGTTCTTTTCACCACCGCGGTATCCATTGGCGGATTCTCCAACCATAAACTGATCGATGACCTTATTTTTTATCCGCCCGCCATTACCAAACGAAATCAATGGTATCGATTCTTCACCTGCGGAGTTATACATGCCGACTGGGGACATCTGCTATTCAACATGCTCTCTCTATATCTGTTCGGTGATTTTGTAGAACAGGCATTCAACCAAGACCTGCTCTTCGGAGAAAACGGAAAATCATATTACCTAATCCTCTACATATCAGCTCTTTTCTTTTGCCTGATACCGACCTTCATCAACCACCGTAACGACAGCTGGTATAAAAGTTTGGGGGCTTCCGGGGCCGTGAGTGCTATTGTGTTCGTTGGCATCCTCTTCAATCCGACTGCCAAACTCGGATTCTTCTTTATTCCACCTATTATTCCCGGTTACATATTCGGACCGCTCTATCTGCTCCTTTCTTCCATGATGAGCCGCCAAAGCCGCGATAACATCAATCACTCCGCCCATATCTGGGGAGCTTTATACGGACTGGCCTTTACGATCGCACTGGCCTTCCTGCTGAAAACAGACTATCAACCCGCACAGGAGTTTTGGTGGAAAGTCAGCGCCCACCCGAACAGTCTCGGTATTCAATTACCGAGATGATTCAATCTTTATTATACTACGGGTACTTTCCTTGACCCGAAACCGATGATCGATGCGATGGCCAACGACCCAAACAATTCGTTGAGCACTTTCCAACACCCATACTCTCTCTTTTTCGATCAAGGATAATTTCTGATCGATCAGAAAACGGGCGATCTTCTTTTTCTTATTCAACCCAAGCGGATAGAAATAATCACCCGAACGCCATTTGCGCAGTAAAAGTGGAAATGTCAATTCAGCCGCATCCAACAAAGCGACTTCTGAAGAGGCAATTGAGGGATCCACCAGCATATCCGTCATTTTCACATCCAATCTACCTCCGGCAAAAACAACCTGCTGCTCTCCTGCCTCTACCCATTGCTCATCCGCTCCCGAATCGTTCACCCGGGATAAAATGAAATGCTTCCGATGTCGGAGTATTCTGTAACCACCATCTGCAGAAATTATAAAATGCCCGGACTGGCTCTCTCCCAAACGGATCAATTCCCCCTCCTGCTTCTCTGTAAATCCGTACTTCGATAACCACTCATGCAACATCGCACGGTTCTCAGGCTGCAAGATCAAGGCAACGGATACCAGCTGCTCATGACCCACCACCCGCACATATTTTCGGAGCCACCTCTTCACGGCATCTGCATAAACAGTGTACACCGTTTGAAATCGATCAATGTTATGTTGCAGATTCGCATCTACTTGCGGATACAGGTCGCGCAGTAACGGCATCACTTGCAAGCGAAGTTGATTGCGGGTATAATCAGTAGTGCGATTGGAAGAATCTTCCACAAACTTTATGCTATGCTCAGCCGCGTATTGTTCGATGGCCTGACGCGAGACCTTTAGTAACGGACGACGGATATGCCCATTCACAGGCGGAATACCGGTCAGGCCTTTTAGCCCGGTTCCTCGAAGAAAATTCATCAAGATGGTTTCTGCATTGTCATCGGCATGATGTGCCGTCAACAATACGCCATCATTGCCAGCTGAACTTATCTGCTCACCGAACCATTCATATCGTAGCTTGCGCGCGGCTTCCTGAATGGACAACTTATTCTTATCTGCATACGCAGCCGCTTGTACTTTGGAAATGTTCAATTTTTGCTCCCACGATGCAGCGATCGATTCGACAAATAGCTGATCACGATCACTTTCCTCCCCTCTTAATTGGAAATTCATGTGAAGCCAGGTGGGATCGTAGCCGGATGCTTTTAACAAATGTGCCAAGACCACCGAATCAACTCCACCGCTGATGGCCAGAAAGACTTTAGCGCCCGGTTTCAGACCGAATGAAAGCATCGCCTCGGAAAAATGTTGCTGAATGGACATCAGATCAGGTTATCATAAGCCCCCCGGAGTTCGCTTAGGGCATGGTTATCGCTCAGTTTTTTCGCCACTTCCATTCCCTTTTCATAGACGGCAATCGCTTTTGATTCATCCCCCAATCGCTCATGGAGCTTACCTAGGTGGTAATAGCTACCCACATAGTCGGGGTTGCGTTCAAGGAGTTGTTCGAACAGCTCGCGGGCAGACTCGTCCTTTCCCACCTTGATCTCCTCCAGGGCCAGGGCATGGTTCAGGAAGGGATCTGTCGGCTGATCAGCCAATAGGTTTCGAAGCATTTGTAGTCTGTCCATGTGGATATTCAATAAGCAGCGGATGGAGGCAATCGGACGGGGGCACTTACCTTTGCAGCATCAATAAAATCGAACTCAATAACCTGCCAATATGAAGATCCTGGTTTGCATCAGTAAGACGCCCGATACCACGGCAAAAATAGCCTTCACGGATAACAACACGAAATACGATACCAACGGCGTACAGTGGATCATCAACCCCTACGACGAATGGTATGCACTAGTCCGTGCCATTGAATTGAAAGAAGCCGATGCCTCGATTGCACTGCACCTGATCTCTGTAGGCGGTGCCGATGCAGAACCCATCCTTCGTAAAGCACTGGCTCTTGGTGGTGATGAAGCCATTCGGGTAAATATCGACAGCGATGACAGTTTCGTGATCGCCACACAGATCGCAGAGGTGGCCAAAACACACGGATATGACCTGATCCTCACCGGCAAGGAGACCATCGACCACAACGGATCTTCGCTGGGCGGAATGGTTGCGGAACTACTCGACCTTCCTTATGTATCCCTGGCCACCAAACTGGAACTGAACGGATCCACAGCAAGTGTAACCCGCGAGATCGATGGCGGACAGGAACTGAATGAAGTACCAACCCCCGTAGTGATCAGCGCGCAAAAAGGAATGGCCGAAGCCCGCATCCCGAATATGCGCGGAATCATGGCCGCTCGCACCAAACCACTCAAGGTGGTGGAGCCCGTAGCCTGCGAAGCACTTACCACAACCGTTTCTTTCGAATTACCCCCTACGAAGGCCGGCGTGAAACTGGTGGATGCCGAGAATGTGCAGGAGTTGGTGCGGTTGTTGAAAGAAGAAGCGAAAGCGATTTAGAGATGAGAGGTGAGAGGTGAGAGATGAGAGGTGAGGGATGAAGGGTGAAGGGGAAAATTAAATAATTAGATTCTGCTTAGAAAGCACAATAAACAAATTTAAATTTCGAATAACATGATACTTGTATTTCTAGATAACGTTTCCGGATCGATCAAAAAATCATCTCTAGAAGCCCTCTCCTATGGCGTCGCCGTTGCCAAGCAACTGGGAACGGAGGCACAGGCATTGGTTATCGGATCTGCGAATAGCGATCTGACTGAATTAGGTAACTACGGAATTAGCAAAGTGCATCAGGTGACAGGACCGGAAGCCTTCGATGCACAAGCATATGCACGGATCGTGTCCGATAAATCAAATGAATTGAACGCGTCTGTAGTGATCTTCTCGCATAGTCTGATGGGCAAGGCCCTGGCCTCCCGGGTTTCGGCTCGTTTGAAAGCGGGACTGGTAACTGGCGCCGTAGCACTACCCGACACCAGCAATGGTTTTGTCGTTAAAAAATCGGTCTTCTCCGGCAAGGCCTTTGCCAACGTAAAGATCAATACTGCTGTGAAAGTGATCTCCCTGAACCCAAATGCATACACAGCCGTGCTGGGAGAAGGAAAGGCTGAAGTAACAACCACTGCTGTGAGCGTAGAAGCCAAAGTGAAAGTAGTTTCTTCAACCAAAAGCAGCAGCAATCGTACGCTGACCGAATCCGAGATCGTAGTGAGTGCCGGAAGAGGCATGAAAGGTCCGGAGAACTGGGGTATGATCGAAGAGCTGGCCGATGTTTTGGATGCAGGACTGGCATGCAGCAGGCCCGTAGCCGATGCGCATTGGCGGCCGCATCATGAGCACGTGGGACAAACCGGCGTAGCCATCGCCCCCAATCTGTATTTCGCTATCGGCATATCGGGTGCCATTCAGCATTTGGCCGGAGTGAACCGAAGCAAGGTGATCGTGGTGATCAATAAAGACCCGGAGGCGCCGTTTTTCAAAGCGGCAGATTACGGGATCGTTGGCGATGCCTTCGAAGTGGTACCTAAGCTGACGGCCGCGCTGAAGGCGGGTGCCTGATGTCGCTGGTCATATCCACGACAAATTTCGATTGGCAATAGCTGACCCTGAGGGGGTTATGCCTAAAATATGTAGTTTTACGCGAGTATGCAGAAGATTGAACTGGAGATAGTTGCTTTATCGCACAGCATGGCGCAAACCCATTCGTATGTGGTCGTGTTGGGTGAAGTAGGTGGACTCCGTCGGTTACCGATCATTATTGGCGGACCGGAAGCGCAGGCGATCGCAGTAGCGCTTGAGGACATGAAACCGGTTCGTCCCCTTACGCACGATCTTACCAAGAACCTGATGAATGCCTTTGAGATCGATCTATTGGAGGTAGTGATCAGCGATCTGCAAGAAGGTGTATTCTTTGCCAAATTGGTTTGTAGCAGTCAGCACGATACCGTGGAGATCGATTCCCGCACCTCGGATGCCATTGCGATGGCGGTACGATTCGGTTGTCCGATCTATACCTACGAAGAGATCTTGGATTCAGCGGTGAGCAATGGCGATGAGCCGGCTGCCGGCACCAAAAAGAAACTCCCGGCCAAGGGTAAAGAGCCGGTGAAAGAAAAACCGGCAGGCAGTGCTGAATTAAGCGCTATGTCGGTCGAGGAACTGGAAAATCATTTGAACGAAGTACTGGAGCAAGAAGATTATATGCGCGCCATCGCGATCCGCGATGAACTCAACCGCCGAAAAGGCAATTGATATGATACTTTTCCCGCCCGCTAAGATCAACCTCGGGTTGCGCATTTTGCGAAAGCGGTCGGACGGCTACCACGATCTCGATACTTGTTTTTATGCTGTCGGATTGACCGATGTGCTGGAGATTCTGCCAGCAGCGGAAATGTCGTTGAACGTCACCGGCATCGTTCCACCCGGAAATCCCGATGACAATCTATGTGTGAAGGCCTGGCATTTATTGAAGGCTGATTTCCCTTCACTTCCTACTGTATACATGCATTTACACAAGAACATCCCCACCGGAGCTGGATTGGGTGGTGGTAGTGCGGATGGAGCCTATGCGTTACGCGGACTGAATGAAAAATTCAAATTGGGATTGTCACGCGAGCAACTGATCGAATACGCAGTACAGTTAGGAAGTGATTGTCCGTTTTTCATCCACGACACCCCTTGTATCGGATCGGGTCGTGGTGAGCTTTTGCAACCGATCGATCTGTCGCTAAAGTCATATCATATTTTACTGATCAATCCCGGTATTCATATTTCGACGAAAGAGGCGTTTGCGGGTACCACCCCGATAGAAGATCGCAAACCGATACGAGAGATCATCGCGCAGCCAATTGAATCTTGGCAAGAAGAACTAATGAATGATTTTGAGTCCTCGATATTTCCGAACCACCCTGAAATCGCCCGCATCAAACAGCAACTGATCGACGCCGGTGCGGTGTATGCGAGTATGAGTGGAAGTGGGAGTACGGTGTATGGGATTTTTAAGGGGGAGCCGGGGCGGTTGGAGTTTCCTGAGCACTATTGCATTTACAGGAGCAGAATCTAGGACGAAGAAGGTTTAAACTTTCTACCTTATACTTTCTACTTAAATCGTAGATTTACAACTAATGTTCAAGTTCACATATACGAACACGTCTGTGCTCCAGTCCAACCTGGACCTCCTGAATCACTAGGGGCCTTTGGTGTTTAGGGATGAGGGATTAGAGTTTAGATCACCCCCATCTCATCTCTCATCTCTCATCTCTCATCTCTCATCTTTCATTTCTCCTCTGTGGAGCAATCTATTAGTCATGAACACGCATCAATACATCGAACTCG
>Ga0082207_1001327_pt1 | contig 11890 bp, 4 predicted proteins | sample LakMenEpi10Aug09_FD_71540 | JGI IMG/M metagenome (GOLD analysis project Ga0082207, IMG submission 71540) | reverse complement strand
CGTAGCCGTAGCCGTACCCTTAGCCTTAGCCTTAGCCTTAGCCGTAGCCCTAGCCGTAGCCATAGCCGTAGCCGTAGCCATAGCCGTAGCCGTAGCCGTAGCCATAGCCGTAGCCGTATTTACAGCTTATCAAGGTGCAGAAACACTTTATATAGATATGACATGGATTTGTGAAGCACTCCAAGTGGGGTTTGAGGCTCAACCATGATGTACCCACATCAGACAGGTCGGTCCCCACCCCAAAATTCCCTAAAATTGACCCTAGACTCAGTGGTCAGTGGGGGTATCGGGCTAAGGGTGGTGCCATATACCCATTCACACCTTGACAAGGTGCAGAAACACTTTATATATACATGACATGGATTTGTGAAGCACTCCAAGTGTGGTTTGAGGCTCAACCATGATGTACCCACATCAGACAGGTCGGTCCCTACCCCAAAATTCCTCAAAATGTACCCTAGACTCAGTGGGGGTATCGGGCTAAGGGTGGTGTCATATACCCATTCACAGCTTATCAAGGTGCAGAAACACTGTATATATATATGATATGGATTTGTGAAGCCATCCAAGTGGGGTTTGAGGCTCAACCATGATGTAACCATATCAGACAGGTCGGTCCCCACCCCAAAACTGACAATTGCCCCTAGGCTGAGGGGTAGTATCAGGCTAAGGGTGGTGCCATATACCCATTCACAGCTTATCAAGGTGCTAAAACACTTGCATACATATGATAGGGATGTGGGATGCAGTCTGAGGGGGTTTGAGGCTCAACCATGATGTAACCACATCAGATATGTTGGCCCCCACCCCAAAATTCCTGAACATTGACTCCCAGACTCAGTGGGGGTAGTATCGGGCTAATGGTGGTGCCATACACCCATTCACAGCTTATCAAGGTGCAGAATCACTTTATATATATATGATATGGATTTGTGAAGCACTCCAAGTGGGGTTTGAGGCTCAACCATGATGTAACCACACCAGATAGGTCGGCCCCCACTCTGAAATTCCTGAAAATTGACTCTAGTAGACTCAGGGGGGGTATCAGCATATGCCCATCCACTGCATATCAAGGTGCTAAAACACTTGCATACATATGATATAAGTGTGGGAGCAGTCTGAGGGGGTTTGGTGGGCCTCACAATAGACAAAACTGCAAGAATACCCACCAAAAACCCAATTTAGCTAGTAAAATGCCCACCTCCGGAGCTATATTAGCCTAAGGGTGGACCCATATGCCCATCCACAGCATACCAAGGTGTATAAAAGTCTGTTCTACATCAATATAATCAATATAGATTGGTACCATCATTATTGGTACCATATTCAGTGTCAAGGAGAGACATACTACCTAAAAACCGGGTAAAAACCTAGAACTAAACCAACCATATCCCACGTTTTCATGTTTGACACACTCAACGGACAGGTTCCAAGCAATATTTTTGAAAAAAAAAATCTAAGGAATCATATTTGCGCCTAGTACAGTAGATTGGAATACTCAAAAATGATTTTTGGACTACTTGAAAAAATGTCATTTTCTGGGCCGGACCCCCTACCGGAGCCTACGTAGGAACTCCAAGATCTCTCCTCAACAATTCAACGCAACCATAACCAGGAACCGATACTAGCAAACCCATTTCCAGATCGATTCGGCCTCAGACCTTAACGCGAGACCATCAATAAACTCGTAAATCGAAAAGGGAGCAAGAAGGTGTAGCTCCGCCAAAGCAGCGACGGCTATCAACTACAAACTACAATCACCTAGCTCGACGTAGCCCATATACGACGAGCACGGCGGAATTAAGAGACAACCATAAATAATCCATGTCAACGAGCCCATCACCAACACCGGACGATAACGACTCGATAAGGCACGTATATTTCCCCCACGAATTCTGGGTAATTCTCGACACACACTTCAGGCGGCCAACTCGCTACTCAGTCAGACAGCTGATTGTCGAGCTCGCTTTAACAGAAGAGTATTTCGAGCACATCATAGGAGGAACGAGGAACATTTACAACAACGATAACAAACCAGAGAACATATCTACTCACGAGACAACCCCGGTGGTCACCCTACGAGACGGATCAATCCTCATCGTTCCTTACGACACCGTACATTTGACGAAAATCGTGTGGGAACTTCCACGAGAGTGGCATCTACAGCAGTATGACTCCGACAGCGTCAATTCAGATGACGGAGAATAGTAGACAAGAAGAACCAACAAACACGGCATCCAAAATGCAGAACGAGGAAGGGAAAGCGTCGAGAAAATCCGACGAAATAGCAGCGACTCCCATGCGGGGGACGATGGCAGATGTGACGCCACCTTCAACCATCTCCGAACGAGAGCAGGCAAACTCCAAAAAGGCAAGGCAAGTCAAGAAGAAGGGTCTGGAGAATTATTTTGGCGTGGGTGCTAGGGTCCCACCACCATCCTTGGAAGGGTCTCCGGCAGACGCAGTAGGCAAGCGCAAAGCGGGAGACGGCAAGGAAGCCATCAGCGCGGAGGGCGAAGGTAGACGGATCACCACACCAGGACTGAAAACCCCACCACCTCGATCCCACACCTATAATTACCAGCGCAGAGCAGAGGAGGATCGTCAGGGAGAGGGAAGGGCAGACCGTACCGCGCTATCCAAGAAGTCTTCTCCCAAGGGCTCGGATGATGATCTATCTAGACGGAGCAAAAAGACTCGATCGGACGACGACGCGTCTGTACCTGAAAAACCAGCAAATTTGGAAGCAATAAAAGGGCTGCTACGCAAAAAGGGGCAAAGCACCCCGCCCTCAGGATCTTCGAAGAAGGACAAGAAGACGGCAACCTTCGCGGAGGCCGTCAAAGCCGATCCACCCAAAAAATCAGCGCCAAAAATCACACACAAAAAGTGCGTAGTCGCATTCTCAGTCAGAGTCGATAAAGGAAAGGATACCCAAGCGGCATTCGGCAAGAAGATCATCGCAGCCCTATCCTTTGTGCAGTCGCATATCGACAAGCACGCTGCTTTTTTCGCCATCGATAGCTCAGACTCAAGCAGGCCCCCCATCAAAGAAAAAGCCGATCTTCCAGGATTCCAGGTCATACTGAAACGCTACTTTGCTATTCCGAATGAAAGAGCCTTTGACAACGTAAATCAAGATGGGGGAAGGGCTATTCGAGGATCAGCCGTAATGGGATTTTCACTCGACCCCAAGAAATGCCTTGACGAAGCAGCCGGGGACTTACGTCATATGGGATGCGCTATCTTTTTCAAGCAGTGCCAGGAAGTCAACACGGTAGCGCGTCAATTATTACTGGGGGCACCAAATACAATCGAAGATGAAATCATCCAGCAAACATTCGATTACGAACTCAAGTTGGTAGAAACTCGACTCATCGAAGAAAACAACGCCGAATATAAGTACCCAGAACATAGGCTAAGCAAATGGATTAAGTTCGCGGTGGTCAGAGAGTATCCTGCGGGGATGCCTTGGGAAGGAGCAGACGAGAAGAAGCAAAAACAAGGCACAAACAACGCCCGGCTGGCTTATGTCCTCCATGTCCATGAGCAAGACTACAACAGGATGAGAACCCTACTCGCGTTCGCAAAAGCTTGGAAAGTATGGAATAAGCACTGGGGCGATACAGCATTTACAGTGGAGATCCCCAACGAGAAGAGTCCACAAGCCGAAAAAACCAGATATATCCAGATGGTTCAAACCCACGGGGCAATTCAACTAAGCATGGGTGCGGCGATGCTAGAGGGCCTAATCGATGTGGACACCGAATTCTCGCTTCGACTTCTTCCGGACGCAGATGGCAAGGCAAGAGAACCAACGACGACCTCAATCAGGGAGATCTTCAGCCTCATGGAGATAAAGGGGCATAAGATCTGGATATGCATGTCAACTGGTCTGAACGGCAGGACCACAGGCTATTTTTCAAGCGTGGTGCAAGAAATCTCAGAACACGTAGAAGCGTTTATAGCCTGTCCAGGCGCACAAGTCTACTGGTGGCTTCGCCGACGCGGGTGCCTCACCGATGACATCAACAGACTGATCAGGCACTGTTTTTCACTGTTCCAGCAGCAAAAAGTAACAGTATCCAAATACCTCAAGGATCTGGGTCACGCGGTGGTTGACAACCTACAAGGGGACGATATCATCCAGGCGTCCTCAGCATTGGGAATCTACGACCTCACCTTGGGTCTGTCAGATAAGGAACGCAGATCTCTGGCCAGCAGAGGACACAACGCCGCGGCCATTACGTACGGAGAAGCCAAGGAAGGTGCAATTGAGGCCCATAATTTTTCAGCCGCTCTTTCCATCACCTCACTACGCTCCGCGAAAAAGGGTGACAAGGATGCGACCAAGCTCCAGGCCAAAAACCGAACGCTCGAGCAGTCCGTATATAGCATCACCTCAAAAGTGACAAACGAATCCGAGGAAAAACTAGACAACGACGAGGCCCTTTCGGAGGACGGCTCAGAGGGACGGCAGGAGCTCACATTTGACGGGATGGAGATCGTCAAGGGAAACAACTCTCAGGCAGCGATGACATTCACGACGGGATCCATGGAAGACAAGGACGACGGCGAGATGGAAGTAGACATTGAAGGGAGCCTTCCACCCAGCGACGACTCTACTTGGAAGGACACCAGGGAGGTCTCCTCTCTCACAGCAAAAATGAAGAAGGCGACGTCACTCCTTCAGCTCGATAACAGCGAAGAAGATAGCAACGGCAGTGACTTCGCAGAAAACGACCAAAGCGTCCATTCGGACGACCTCGATTTGGACTTGGACAATTATGACAGCGATGCACTAGAGGTATCGTCCGGAGAGTTCGATGCCCATTACACCAGGAAGTACGCAACTCCCAAGACATTCCTGCACACACTATGGAATGTGGCGGGCCCTTCAGCAGGAGCAATGCGCATCTGTCTAGAGATCATACTCAACGAATTGACAGGGCAAATGGCAGGAGTACCAGCGGACTTCAAAGAACTCTCCGAGGAGCTGATCCAATACATGTACAAAGAAGCCGGAGACGACCCTACCGACGTCATCGAGTACATCACCCAAATTCACCACGACATCAGCAATTTTGAGGAAAAGGAGGAAGGGGAGTCCGACCGTAGCCACAGGACCAGCCAGGACGACGAACTAGACCCAAATGCAAACGCCTCTGAGCTCACCGACGGGGAAACCCAAGAAGCCAGTAAGCCTCATGAAACATTACCCAGATCCCATCAGACCAGTCCCGCAGAAGGGACCGTCATCGTACCTGCCACAGAAGCAGGAGGGGACGAGGAGGGGATGCAATCCATGAGCATGGCGGGAAGTGAGTAGCGATAGGCGCCCCTCCCTTGCTACCGCAGGCAATGGAGGGGGAACGTCGACATCTGCGGCAAAAAGTACGACATGCGCTCCAAGACGACGGAGCGCAGCAAGGAGGGCATCCGCCCACAGAGATGACCAGTCCGTTTCGCGGTCATTTCGATCCTTGCAGGGGGAGCCACTAGGGCAATCTATGTGTAGGCGAGGGGGGCATCTCGCCAAACTAAACTATTTGGATATTAAGACAATGTTAGATAAAAATCAGGTTATGCGCAAGAAGGGTATACTAACGGACGGAGAGATTAAGTCGCTGGTCAAGGAATGGCACGACACAAGGTCGGAGGCAGAATTAAACGACGCCACGGTCGAGATGGAGATGACGGCAATGACAAAGAAGATGCGGAGGTATAACGTGGAAAGGCTAGGGGAGCTACCTACCGAAAGAGAAGACGGGACGATGAGAGTGTTAGTCAGCCAAATGGGAGGGTGCGCGTCCACGGAAACAAGGGAGATAAAAATGGCGGCCACCGAAAGGCTTATTCGGACATACGACATCAATCTTTGCGCCTTCATGGAACTCAACTTTAATTGGTCAAAAACGAACTCGTCTGCAAACCTCGCCTCATGGCTACAGGACGAAGAAAGAGAACTACGATCCGTAACTGCCCACAACACAACGGAGTCTAACGAAGCATTTGGCAAGCATCAACCAGGAGGCACAGGCATGATATGCCGTCACGAATTCATCCAATACGCGCGAAGACCATCTGTTGATCCTAGAGGCCTCGGCAGGTGGTGTTCCTGGCCCTTCTACTGCAATCCAACCCACGTAACAAGAATAGTCGTAGCCTACAGACCCGGTTCAAGTAAGTCGGAAGGGCTCAAGACGATATACCAGCAGCACATGAGGTACATCCAAACCCGCGGCCTCAATACCGACCCGGTCGCACTTTTCGACTCTGATCTATCCAAACAAATCAAAGAATGGAGAGATGCAGGAGAACGGATCGTGCTAGTAATTGATGTCAACGGTCATCCTCTCTATAACAATTTGTATCGCCAGCTTAACGAACAAGGAACTGAGCTGGAGGAGTTCTCGCACAAGTGCTGGGGACCAACTCCACCCTACACACACCACGCCGGCAGATCACCAATCGATGGAGCATACAAATCCCCAGAAGTGGAGATAGTAAATCTGTGCATGCTAACCTTTGCAGAGAGCCCAGGAGATCATCGCAGCCTGTGTTTCGATATTACCACTCGCTCTCTACTAGGCGAATTCAGATTCAAGGTATGCAGACCAGTCAGTAGACGCTTAATCACATCACAAGAAGGCTCAGTCCAACGATACAATCAAATCGTCCGAGAACAATTCGAAATACACAGGATAATAGTTCGGTTGGACGCGGTGGACAAGATGACGCGCTACTGCGGATACCCCTCACCGGGATGGCTCCAAACGATGATTCTTAAGCTGTACAAACAGATGACAGAGATAAGGGTGCACGCCGAAAAGAAGTGTCGCAAGATTCTACGCCCTGAATCCGACTTCAGCCCTACGATACAGATGTGGTACGATCGGATCCACGCGTATCTCCAGCTCATCCGCCTGCACGAGGGCAAAGCAAAAAATGTAGGGAATATACTCCGGTTTGCACGCAGACAGCATATCCCAACACCGGAGCACCTGTCCATAGAGGAACTTAAAGACGGGCTCCAATTCGCTCGCATCCGGAAGGCAGATCTACGAAGACAAGCCAAGGGCCTCCGCAAAGTACACCTGCGCGACTGCCTTATCGACGCTCAGACAAAGCGACAGCACAAACGGGTAGCGGCAATTCGGCAGAGAATCAACCGAGAAGAAAGCAAGCGAATGTGGTACCTCATTAAGCGAACGGTGAAAAATCCAGCGAATCCAAGCGTACTCAGGGTCCAACGAGTAGTCGATGGAGAAGTCAAGGAATACGTAATGCAGGAAGATGTAGAACAGGCAATACAGCGTGAGTGCGAGATCAGATTCACACTCGCTCACAGCGCTCCTATAATGACGTCACTTCTAGGCGAACGACTGAGGTATCTGTCAGACGAGTCGCTGGCTAGATCCATCATATTAGGCACGTACGAGTTTCCCTCAGATCTAGACCCGGCCACAAAGCTCATTCTGGAGGAGATTGGAAAACTAGGGGTAAAAATAGTGAACGGCGAAGAGAGCGAAATAGTCATCACCCCAGAAGAATTTAAACGGTTTTGGCGGAAGGTTAACGAGTTCACCTCCTCGTCAATGTCAGGCGTACATTACGGCCATTACAAAGCCGCGATCCAAGACGATATCATAACGGAGGCCCTAGCCCTTCAGCTCACGGTTGTGGCAAGAAGCGGCGTGCCACCCGAAAACTGGAGTGTAGGTCTTCAGGTGATGCTCGAGAAGATCGCGGGAGTCTGCCTGGTGGAAAAACTCCGAGCCATCCAATTATACGAAGCGGACTTCAACTGCTACAACCAATTCGTCTTCGGTAGACAGGCTATGCAACGGCTAACAGACATTGGCTACGTTCCGGAGGAGCTCTTCAGCCAAAAAGGCAGTACGGCAGAGGACGCCAAATTCGATAAGACGCTTATGGCTGACCTATCCCGTCAAGCCCGACACCCCATGGCGGTCACCTCAGCGGATGCAGCCTATTGCTACGACAGGGTCAACCATGTAATTATGTCTCTCGTCTGGCTCGTACTCACGAATGGTAACATACCAGCGATAGTTGCCGCACTGATATGCCTTCAAACGATGAGATTCTTCCAACGGACGGGATTCGGCGAATCGAAATCTTTCTTCGGCGGCGCCCTTTATTCTCCCTATGTAATGGGACTGGGTCAAGGAAACAGAGCCGCTCCGCCATCATGGATCCAACTCAGCGCAGTAATGGTCAACGTGTTCAAACAACTAAACCTAGGGTCCATGATAAAGGACCCCATTACGGCAGAAACGATACACACGATGGGGGCCCTATTCGTGGACGACACAGACCTTTACACTTGGAAGGATGACGCAGTAGAACCGGGCGAGGTGTGCACCCAGGCCCAGCTGGAACTAGAACACTGGAGTATACTGCTCAATGCAACAGGAGGTGCACTCAAGCCAGAGAAGTGTTTTTGGTATCTCATCGACTACAAGTGCGTGGAAGGAGAATGGCAATACGCGGATCTAGTGCCCAGGGAGTTGGTGATCACAAATCCCGACGGGTCAACAAGTCCAATATCCCAAGAAGAATTGACTACGTCTAAGAAAACGCTAGGCATCCACGACTCCCCAGCCGGCGGGAACATCGACCACCTCTCGTATATCAAGGAGAAAGTGAGCGGATGGATAAGCAGAATGAGTAACGGGCACCTCCCGAGCCACATGGCATGGGTAGCGTACAAACACCAACTGTGGCCAGGAGTACGATACGGCTTAGGAACGATGACTAATGACCTTGAAGCAGCAGACAACCTACTTAACAAGGAAGATTACAGGATGCTCAATGTACTGGGGGTCGTTCGTACCGTACCGACAGGCCTACGCCGTCTACACACGTCCTTTGGAGGATTCGGCTTGTTCAACCTACCCGTGGAGCAAATGATCTGTCGAGTTAATATGCTGATGCAGCACTATCACACATCGACAAATGTAAGCAAGAAGCTCGACGCCTCGATAAGGTACCTGCAACTCCAGCTCGGAACTCCGCATAACCCCTGTTTACTGGACTATGCGGCCTGGGGCCATCTCGCCCCGCTTTCATGGGTAAAGATGCTCTGGAGGACACTAACCCACTTCGACATACACCTACATATGGCATTCTCAAGCATCGCCCCACCACGAGAAAGGGACCAAGTATTGATGGACATTATAGCATCTCACGACCTAGACAGAGAGACGGTTCGGAGTCTAAACCGCTGTAGGGTAGCCCTTGAGTCATTGTTCCTGTCGGACATATCAACGGCGGATGGCAAGTATCTAGAGGATTTTGTATTCAACCCTGGTGGCAGAGGACGGTCATCTAAGTACAAATTCCCCCGCGAAGTTCCGACAAGAGGAGATTGGGACAGATGGTCCAACTTCTGGCATTCGTACACAGCAACAGGAAATGCACTCCATGTACCATTAGGCAACTGGATCAATCCAACTCACCGAGTCTGGAAATGGCACTACAATGCGGCGACCGACGACCTCACTCAGATAGAGGGCACATCCCTGATCTACTACAAACAAGCAGTTGGTTTCCGCATAACTCGATCGTCGAGACCCTACCGCAAGTCTCATGAGGAACCCCTCAAGTCGGGTACGGAGGTCGGATTACCAGTGTCCGTCATTGGAATGCCAGGAAGTCAGGTAACAAAACTGTCAGTCGGACCGGCCATCGCCAACCCATCACGGACAAATAAGGATTTCTGGGAATTCCTACATGGCCTTGGAGGTAGATGGATGTGGGAAAAAATCGAACCGGGCAAGGAAACACCGACAGACATATCATGGATTGCCAACAGCCTACGCAACGGAACACTGATCTGGGCAACGGACGGATCATATGACAGGAAAAAGGCTCCGGACTTAAGCGGTGTGGGGTGGATCATATTCTGTACAAATACAAGCTTCAGAGTTACCGGCACCTTCTGGGAACGCTCGACCGCAGCGAGCTCATACAGAGCAGAACTTCTCGGTCTATGCGCGTTACATATCTTCGCTCAGGCCATAGCGGATTTCCACGACATAAAGGGATGGACAGCACTTATATGCTGCGATAACAAGCGCGCTCTCGACGCCTCTACATACCACAACAGGCGTATTCGACCCAGCGCAAAGTGCGCGGACATCCTCCGCAGCCTAAAGGCGGTCAAGCCCCTGCTCAACGGTAACTTTTGCTACAATCATGTATACGGACACATGGATCGAATGCTGAAATGGGACCAACTTACACTGATTCAGCAGCTCAACTGTGTATGCGACACCCTAGCAAAAGAAGCGGTGTCAAACGCGATATCTTCGGGCTACCACGATCGACCGACTCAGTTCCTGCCGAAAGAAGATGTATCGCTAGTCATTTGGGGAAACAAAATAACAGGCGACATATCACCGCACCTTCGGTTCCACGCAAGTAAGGAGGTAGCACGGAAGTATCTAGCTTCCAGAAGGAAAGACAAATGGACTAGCGACCGATTCAACGCGGTGGACTGGGAACACCTAGATCTCGCTCTGGCAACCAAACCCGACATGTACAAGGTTTGGCGTTCGAAACAACACTCAGGCTTCTGCGGCACACGAGTCCAGGTAGGACGATATTCGGGCCAAGTCTCACCAGACGAACGATGCCCCAATTGCGGACGACGAGAAACTGCGGCTCACCTTATGATTTGTCCCGACGACGGTCGCACGAGGCTGCTACAGGAATGCGTCACGGATCTAATAGAATGGATGTCAACGAAGGATCAAACCGACCCAGAGATTCTGTACTGGATACCAAAATATATTCTCATGAGAGGGGATAAACCGCTCTCAGCGATGGGTCACATGTCTCCACAGTTCAAGGCACTGGCAGCCAGTCAAGATGTAATAGGATGGAGGGACTTCACGGAGGGCCACATCTCCACACACTTTTATGCCATCCAATCATTCCATCTGGCTATGTCCAGCAGTTACCTCAATGGAGAGGACTGGACCAAGCAGTTCATTTCAAAAATTCTCCAGGTAACCCACAGCCAATGGATCTTTAGGAACGTATCCCTCCACGATAGAACACAAGGGTACCTCCGAAACAAACGGTCAGACGAGATCCTCCACCTAGTCAACGAGCTTTCGGAGGTCTCCCCGGAAGAGATACCAGAGAACAGCCGCTTCCTGCTAGAAATAAACTTCTCCGAACTCAAGAACGCTCATCTAGAAACCCAAACCTACTGGACCATAGCAATGGAGGCCGCCATCAAAGCCCAAAAGATGGAATCCGCTCGAGGCGCACGGGCCAAAAGAACACGACACCGCCTAAACACCAAAATAGCCAGCCGGTCGAAGCTGGGAATCACCATGGTAGAACAACAGATACGCCAAGACGGCATGCACAGGACGCCTTCACAGACCGACGCACCACAGTCGGTTGACTTTCATCAAACAAACCTCGACCGATTCGTCAAACGTCCACACCCGGCCTCCATCATAGGAAGCATGAAATCGAACAAACGCCTCCGCAAACCCGATTGACCTCTCACATGATTGCAGCTGAATGTCCGAAGCTACACCCTTAGCTTGTTTCTGGCTTTTCGGAACACCCCAACGTTTCCGAGCTGATACCAAAGGGGCTGGGCTCCGCGGCCGCCACTCGGCGCCGAAGGGGCCCAACCTAGTCGCCTCGTCGCGACCTTGCTGTGGTAAAAAGCGGCAATCAAAAAGACCTTGGTCTATCCTAATTGTGCACCTGTAGAATTAGTGGTAATTTATTAAGTAGTTTATTTATTTATTTAATGTCTGTTGGAGAAGACAATGAGGAGGTGGAGGAGTTGTCCAGGGAAAACAAGTTTGGGGAAGAATCCGGAGGAATAATGGACATG
>Ga0082207_1001326_pt1 | contig 11898 bp, 20 predicted proteins | sample LakMenEpi10Aug09_FD_71540 | JGI IMG/M metagenome (GOLD analysis project Ga0082207, IMG submission 71540) | reverse complement strand
TCCATCATGATCATCGTCATCATGCAACTAAACGGCACTGCCGATTACATCGCGCTACTTGCCGTATTCGCGGTCAACGTTTGCATGATTCTTTTTGGTTGGTTGCAAGAGAAATACACCTCACCAGGAAACCGCGACATGCTGCCGTTCTGGTTTGGCTGCCTTGCAGGCGCAATTCCATGGCTCGTCATCACGATCAATCTTTTTTCACCAAAAGGTCCGCCAGAAGCCAGCACTCCCGGCTTCGTGTACGGCATCATCATCTCCCTTTTCCTCTTGTTCAATTGCTTCGCCATCGTGCAATGGAAGCAATACAAGGCGCAGGGAAAGTGGGCCAACTATCTGCACGGCGAGAAGGCTTACATCGTGTTGAGCCTCGTAGCCAAGTCGCTATTGGCATGGCAGGTGTTCGCAGGCACACTCGCTGCTTAATACGTTGACGTCGGCGCCATCCTAAGATTGGGTTATGGCAACAAATACGTTCACGATGTATTCAACGCAATGGTGCGGATACTGCAAGCGCCTCAAATACGACCTCGAAAAAGAAGGCATTGCCTTCACCGAGATTGATATCGAACACGATGCCGAGTCGGCCGCTCTTGTAGAGCGCGTCAACAACGGAAATCAGACGGTTCCTACCCTGGTGTTTACCGATGGCACTTCAATGACCAACCCATCACTCGCCAAAATCAAAGAGCACCTCAATAAATAGTTTGAGAGGTTGATTTACTCTGTCTTCTTTCTCGGTTCCTTCCGAGTCAGTAAGACAGCCGACGGATTCGTTGCCCTACGTGTGCGAAGGCCAAAACGTTGTGCCAAGAAATTCGCAACAATAGCCGTCGTAATTCCAGCAACTCCGGCCGCTTGAGACTCCCACACATCGGTTGCCGCGTAAACGCCGCTTACAGCGAGCGCCAATGTTGCATTCGGTGCACTAGTTAGCAATATCTCTGGAACCTCGTCTTTGATCACCGACACAAGCACCCCACCACCAACGGCAGAAACAACACCAACAAAAATCGCCGAGATAATTGGTAGGTCGGCACGAAGCGCATAGGCGGTGCCGGTAATCGCGAACAGTCCAAGTGCAACTGAATTAAGCAGCGCCACCAACTTTTGGGCACCAGCAATTCGGCGACCGAACAACAACACAAGCCCAATACCCACAACAACAGTCACTAAATACCAAGGCGTTCGCAAACTCTCCACCGGCGTATTACCAACCAAAATGTCCCTAATGAATCCCCCACCCAAACCCATGAGTACCGCAAACGTCGAAAGGCCAACGATGTCCCAGTGGTGCTCATCGTCGGATGATGCCCGTAATGCTCCGACAATTGCATTAACCCCGACGGTGAGCAATGCCAGCCACAGTGGTGTCTGAGTAGCCAAATCTGGAAGCACATTTCGCATACAAGAAGTATTATCGAACCGTGGCGTCCAAAGATGGTGATCGAAGCAAGTTTTTCCCCGCAATCGAGAAAAAGCATGGCGAAAAAGTGTCTTTTTGGATCACTCGCCTGAAAGAACTTGAAACAACGAAGTATCCCGAGCAGATTGCATATCTCAAAGAGAATTACGGTTTCAGCCAAACACACGCAAATGCGCTGGTCATGTATGCACGTGGATCAACAACTTCGAAGAAGTTTGATACCCCTGCTACGTACTTCAAAGGGCTCGAACCAAAAACAAGGGCGACCATGAAGGCCATATTTGCCGCGGTCACAGAAACGAACAATGACTTAGAACTAGTGATGGCATGGAACCAACCCATGCTTCGCATGGGCAAGGCATACGTGCTTGGTGCATCCCTTTCAAAAAACCATCTCACCTTGAACACATTTAGTACAGAGGTTCTTGAGAAGCACCTAAAGAAGCTTTCGGGTTACGAAGTGAATAAGCACACATTTATCGTGCCTCTTGACTGGAAAGTTGATGGTCCCCTGCTGCGCTCAATGGCAAAGGCGCGAATCGCCGAAATCAAGCCACCAAAAGGTTGATTTACAATACATGATATAGATATCATGTATTTATGCCAAAAAAGCCAGCCAGTACTGAGGCCTCACAAACCTGGACATTCCTCTCTAACCACGCCCACGTGTTGGTGTGTGTTGCAAAGAACCCAGATGTGCGCCTCAGTGAAGTTGCGGCTTTAGTTGGCGTGCGTGAACGAACAGTGCATCGCATTGTTCACGAACTGATCGATGCGGGCTACATCTCAGTAACCAAAGTTGGGCGAAACAACGTCTACTCAGTTGATTTAGACAAGCCGCTTCGACACCCACTAGAGGCAGATCACAATATTCAAGCAATCATTGCGCCGCTGCTGAAAAAGGTGAGACGCGCATGATCTTCGCAAGCATCCTCATCGACAACATCCTCACCGCACCCGTTATTGCATTCGTGGTTGCACTTATCGCAACCCTTTTACGGTTCGACCTTCGAATCCCAGATGCGCTGTACCCCATACTCTCCACCTTCTTGCTTCTCGCAATCGGCGTCAAAGGCGGCAAAGCCCTAACGGTCTCATCACCTGCCGAACTGTGGAAGCCACTGTTAGCAGCGCTCGCCATCGGCATCATTACTCCACTCATTGCCTATTCATTATTCCGAAAAGTAGGAAACCTCGACATCACTAACGCCGCAGCGTTAGCAGCTCATTACGGTTCGGTTTCGGCTGTCACCTTTACGGTTCTACTCTCCACTCTCGACTCTCACGGAATCACCTACGAAGGCTTTGTCTCCGGGCTTCTTGCAGTTCTCGAAATTGTCGGAATTGTTGTGGCACTGTTTCTTGCCAGCAAGTTCTCTGCGGGAACCGATTGGAAATCAGGCCTCTCAGAAGTAGTTCGTGGCAAAAGTATTGCGTTTCTTGTTGCAGGCCTCCTCATTGGCGCAATCGTCGGCCCAGACCGTCTCGCACCAACCGATCCGTTGTTTGTAGGCCTTTTCTCTGGAGCATTGACAATCTTCCTGATTGAACTTGGCGCTATTGCCGCCAATCGCCTTCGCGACTTCAATGGCGCCGGCATTCGCATTGTTACCTTAGGCATAGTTGTTCCGTTGCTCAACGGTATTGTCGGTGCCGTTTTTGGTTCTGCTGCAGGAATGTCTGTGGGCGGTATTGCAGTAATGGCAACACTGGCCGCAAGCGCTTCTTATATTGCTGCACCAGCGGCCATTCGAATTGCGCTTCCCGATGCAAGCCCTGGCATTTATGTGACCGCATCACTTGGCATCACGTTTCCATTCAATCTGATTATTGGCATTCCGCTGTACATAAAGATTGCCGAGTTGATCGCCTAGGGAACTTTCATGACCACCTGGAAGCAAGATGTCGTTGAAGCCACGAAAAAGGCTTTTCACAATCAGGGAAGCCAAGAAAAGGCTGCTGGTGCTTTCGCATACATGAAAGAGATCGCACCATTTCTGGGAATTACTGCACCGGACCGTCGACGACTCACCAAAGTGGAATGGAAGAAACTTCGTACCCCCACAAGCGACGAACTCGGCGAGGCAGCACTTGCCTTAATGCAGCTGCCCAAACGGGAGTACCACTATGCGGCATATGACTTGATTGAGACATGGATAGATACAACAGATGATTATTTCCTGGCCGAGCATGTCGAAGGATTGCTGATCACGACTCCGTGGTGGGACACGGTGGATGGCTTAGTGAATGCTGCTGTAAGCCCACTGTGCTACCGGTACGACGCAACGGAAATCATCGATGATTGGTCAAATTCAGGAAATACATGGCTCATTCGTGCTGCGATTGGACACCAACGGGGCTGGAAGCAAAACACCGATATCGAGCGAGTTTTTGAGATTTGTGATCAGCATTGGTCAAATCAAGAATTTTTTATTGCCAAGGCAATCGGTTGGGCGCTGCGTGATATCACTCGAATAGACAAGCGATCAGTTGCACGTTTTTTGAAGCAACACCCCACCAAAAACATTGTTGCAACCCGCGAAGCTCAGCGCGGCATCGACGCAGCATCAAAATAGTTAGCGACACAGGGGCGATGACCTTTTTATCGGAAAGTGAATTAGTTTTTGCTTGTTCCCGCATCTTCGATTACTAGGAAGGCAAATCATGAAATGTCCAAGCTGCTCCACCACCCTCGTTATGGCAGATCGTCAAGGAATCGAGATTGATTACTGCCCAGACTGCCGAGGCGTATGGCTAGACCGCGGCGAGTTAGACAAAATAATCGAACGAACAGGCAATGATGTACCACCTTCAAGCGGAAACTCATCCCCTCGCCCAATGCGTCGCGATGACAGTGACGAAATCGAGCGATCCAAGTCAATGCAGTATGCAAAGAAAAAGAAGAGGTCGGGAATTCTTGGCGACATCTTTGACTTCTAGAATCGGATCTATATGACACCGATTGCCCGCCCGCTTGCCATAACGATCGACTGCCACGATCCTCATTCCTTGCTTTCGTTTTGGCAACAACTAGTTGGCGGGAATGCCATGGCTGAATCGCCCGATGACTATTTAATGCTCGAAGACATCCCGACCATTGGAATGATGGGATTTCAGAAGGTCCCGGAAGCGAAGCAAGTAAAGAATCGAGTACATCTTGACTTAGACGTGCCCGACATCGAAGAAGCAGTCACATCAAGCACCCGAATCGGAGCAAAGAGACAAGGCGTAGTTCACGAGGAGCCATCAAATTTCTTTCAAGTCATGATTGACCCAGAAGGCAACGAGTTCTGTTTCATCCTGCTTAAGCAAGATATATAAGCCCTTGTCAACTAGTTAGCTGATTTATTCCTGCAATAACCCACCAACCTGAGTGCTGTGACCAAAGGGAGGCACGCCGCTGCTGGTTTAAGCAACCTGTGGTGATGAAGTCAGATGGCAACGCGACGCGGACGTTTGACAAGTTCTCCTCCGCAGTTCGGACAGCGATGGTCCATTAGTTGTCCACAGTCCACACAGAAAGTGCACTCAAAACTGCAGATGAGCGCATCTCCAGCATCGGTCAAGGTATCAGAGCACTTCTCACACACAACTCGCATCTCTAACATTTGTTCATCCTTCCTTGGACCACATTTGGTCGATAAATCGCTGGTCCTCGTCGAAGAGCCAGCATTCGCGCAACTTCTCATCTTGCACTCTGTACAACAAAACACGATGCACTCGCTTGGCGGTGCCACCTAGTTCTTCAACAGCAATCAAAGCACCAAGAGAATCCCCCACGAGGACATCCTCAACTTCGATCAACTTGCGAGCAGTTCGCGTAGAAGCCTGAGCAAGAACTGCGAATGCGGCATCACGCCCGCGATGAGTTCCAGCAAGCGGACTCTCCCCCATGTAATGCAGTTCAATGTCATCGTGGTACGAGGCCAACACCTTTTCAAGATCTGATGCGAGCCATGCCTTTGCATAAGCACGAAGCACTCTGCCTGTTTCATCGCTATTTGCCATGTGACTACTTTATTTCACAGCTCAAGACTTTTACTAAGCGCGTTTCAGTTCGGTGACGACGCCACCGGCGACACGAACAATGTCATTCGGATTCGCACCGAAGTTGTCATTCCACGTTCCCGCAGCAGCCCAGACCTCGTCGTATTGCAACAAGTCTGGATCAACAAACACGCGCAGTTGTGTGCTGTGACCAAAGGGCGGCACGCCGCTGTTGGTTTAGGCAACCCTTTACGAACGATTAGATCAGTCGATTCGCTGCCCTGCTCGTTGGAGCACCTCTGCAAGTTCTCCAGCAATCGGCATTGGCTGTGTCGCGGGAACACGGGCACGTCCTGTGTTTCCCGTTGGATAGCGACCCGATAACGAACCAGGACCTGCCACTGCAATCCTCGATAACTGGCCCCGAACTTCACGCACATCTCGCTGCATCACTGCAGCGACAAACATCGAACCGTGCACTCTTACATGCATCCATGCCCACGGTTGACTGAGCACATGTGCGTCTTCCAGCAATGTCCAACAACCGTCGAAGTCCTTGAACATCCGGGCCTCACGTGCTTCTGTCAGTTTCCTATTGATCGTCTTCCGAATCTCTGTTGTTGATTTCTTCATTTGTTGATTTCCCTTGCTAGTGCGCGCCATCGACGTTGTCGTATTCGATAGAAGTACTTCGCGTACAACACGACGACGGGCGTGACGACACCGGCATCAATGTCAATCCGATCGCGGTATGAGCATGTCTCTGAACTCACTTGCGTGACGATGATGTCGTGATCCCAACGCTTGACCAGTCCTCCCTGTTCCCGGCTGCTCAAGGTTCGTGCTTCCTCATCGATCTTTGCGATGTGCAAATGGTGATGTGAAAACGGAATGAATCCAAACAGAAATACCCAACCAATCACCGTTTCACCTTCATGCCACTCATCGTGACGCTTATTGATCACGGGCATGTTGATGAGTCCGCGCGTCACCTTCCTAAAAGCAGCGGGAGTCTTCACCGCATTCCACACCGCGTCGGCTGAGACCGAGAGTGGGCTGGAAAGGTCAACGATTGTCATGCCTCAAGAATGCGAGTTATCCTCCCTTTTGCCCCCTCGCATTTTCTTGGATCGACACATCCCGCTCATGACTTCCTCACCACGTAAATCACCAAGCCAGGAGCGGTCACGGCAAACGGTTGAACGAATCCTCGACGCAGCTGCTCGCATTTTTCATGAACAGGGCTACGCAGGGGCCACTACCAATGACATTGCCGATGAAGCAGGTCTCTCAATCGGATCGCTCTACCAATACTTCCCTAACAAAGACGCTCTTTTGGCAGCTCTCACCAAGCGACACATCACAACGACTACCTCATCGCTGGCAGACATGATTGGCAAGTTGCCCGAAGACTCTGGATTCGATGTCATTCTCCGAGCAGTTGTCAGATTTCTTGTCGAACAACATGATCTTGATGACCTTCACCTTCTCGTCATGCACACCGCACCGCGCACTCACGAAATCAACCTCGAACTAGAGCAGGCAAGAACACAGTTAGTTGAGATTGCATCAGTTCTTCTCGCAAAAATGAACATCGTCGAAGATCAACAAATGTTGATTGCTCGGATGGTTGTAGCGACGATTGATGCCGCAGTGCATGACGTCATCATCCGCCAACCTCGCGGCAAAAGGCGTCAAGCTGCGATTGATCTGACTATCTCTACTGCTCTCAGCATTGTTGAGACTGCGGCCGCGCGATAATAATCAGGAGCTGTCAGGGTAATTTGTCCGCCCAAACTAAAGTGTGACTGTGACTGGGATTCGACAGACATTCATCAAGTGGCTAGAAGTTGTACTCATTCTCGTCCTCATTTATTCGCTACTTCTTGTCTTCGCTGGGACAACAGCTGGCTCGCTCTTTTCATGGTTTGGTTTTGGTCCAGAGGAATCAATTAACACCGCCGCTGTGAGCGACTACCTCCGGCTCCCCTACATGGTTCTTGGTGCTGTCATGGCCGGTTGGGCGTTTCTCATGATTCAAATAGTTCGCGGACCACTGAAAGAGGGTTCTGCGTGGGCGTGGACATTTTTGGTTCGATCACTCTCACTGTGGTTCATTCTCGACACCGGAATGTCTCTCGTGCTCGGATACCCAATGCATGCGCTCTTCAACATTCCGTTCGCAGTCGCGTTGGGGATACCTCTCCTTCGGCTTAAGGCTCATGTAAGACTTGCGACATGAATGCGTTGGGATATATCGGTGCCATCATCTCCATCGTCGCTGGATGTCTCGGGCTGATCTGGCCGAAGCAAGTAAGTCGAACAATCGGACTTCAGATTCCAGGTCGACTTGGAACTTCAGAGGTACGCGCCACTTACGGCGGACTCTTCATCGGCGCAGGTCTTGCCGTCACACTTATCGCCAGCAGCGATGCTGCGCTCGTACTCGGAGCGGCATGGGCTGGAGCCTTTATTGCTCGAGCGATCTCGTTCGTCGTCGATAAATCACGCACGAAAGAGAACGTCGCGGGCCTCTTCATTGAAGGCGTGATGGCAGCACTATTGATTCTCGCCTGAGTAAACAGCTGCGATTGAAGTCGACGACCAAAGGGAGGTACGCCTCAGTTGGTTTAAGCAACCCTTCAATCACCCGTTGTTGTCACACAAAGTCGTTGACGAAGACCACCTTGGTGACTGGCAAGATCATCCCTTCAACTGCTTCGCTGAACGGAACAACTTTGTTGATGATGCGAGCAGGGTCAAGTGCGCCAGATGACACGAGGTCAAGTACAGGTCTCGCAGTTGCGCACGCATGCACTCGGCCAATCTCGTAACGAACACCTTTTAGATACATCGATTGCAACGGAAGATTTGAGCGTGATGAGGCTCCACCAGAGACACTTGTGCACACACCACATGGCTCCACTGATCGAAGTGCGAAGTTCCGCCCAGGGTCCAACACGTTTGCGTCGACCACAATTGGAAATCTCTCTGCGAGTTTCAGCGAATCCCACTGATCCTTTGCATTGACAACTTCTGCACCTGCTGCTGCGGCAAGTTCTAGGCGTGCTGCATCATCATCGACATACACCACTCTCTCTGCACCAAGCGCAAGTGCCGCCATCACTGCATACAAACCAACAGATGGAGCAAGCCCACCCACAACGAGCACAGGTGCACCCGGCCGCTCGGCCAATGGAGCAGCAACGCATCGATACCCATCCGAGACATTGTCGGGAATTCCCGCTGCTGCCACCGGGTCCATTCCTTCAGGCAAAGGAATCAACATGACATCAGCCCAAGGAACTCGAACAAGTTCCGCAAGCGCACCACCAAGATCGATACCACCGTGTGGTCCGAGACCAAACGCAGTTCCAGATGGAACATTTACGCATGCGTTGGTGTGGCCACGAAGACACGGAGCACATGTCATGCAACTCAATTGGAATGGGACAATCACCTTGTCACCGAGACGAACATTGCTAATGGCGTCACCTACTGCAACAACTTCCCCGACCATTTCATGACCCATGACAAACGGTGCCGGCATTGGATACAAACCAAGCGCAATAGCTGGATCTAGGTCGCATCGAGCGACTGCGATAGGTCGCACCAACGCATCACGTGGCTCCACCAGCTTTGGTGTTTCCACTTCCTCCCAAGCAAGGGCCATTGGTCCCCGAAATACAAGTGCACGCATCAGATGACCTTCGTTGGCTGTCGATAGTCATCAAATCGAGGCGCACCATTTTCGAATGGTACGCGCGATGCATTCGCAGCATAAGAGATTGCGTGATACCAACCCGCCAACATACATACATCAAGCATCTGCTGCTCGTTCAAGTGTCGAGCCAAACTTTCCCACTGCGAATCATTTGCGTTTGCAGCCTCATGCAGAGCATCCACGAATTGAATAAGTGCCCTATCGACCTCTTCAGTCCAGCAAGGGTCTGTTCCATCCCCATGGGTCAGGGACGTGACTTGTTCTCGGGTGAAGCCAACTCTTTCGGCAAAGAATGCAACATGCACGCCCCATTCGTATTCACACCCACAAAGTGCAGTCACGCGATCGATCACGATTTCTCGTTGTCTCATCGACAACGATAAATCTCGAGACAACTCATAGGAACCCCAACGACGCATCGCCTTGGCCATGGGAAGATTCTTCGCAAATGTGCGAAAGAGGGCGATTGGTGGTGCCCCTGGCGGCATCATTGCGGCAAGAATCTCGGCGGTTTCTTCTTCGAATGGTGCTTCAAGAGGGGTGATCCTCGTATTCATTTATATGTCTTCCTTTCGCACGTCCTAGTCGCATCACTGATTTAGGCGAACCCGACATTGGAGACGACTATGATGAACATCATAGAGACTAATTATGAAGGTCGTCATAGTCAAATGAATCGTCGAAATGTTCGCCAAGAGATGGTCAATGGTGCGATCAGCCTCCTTGCAGAAAAAGGTGTGCAAGGCACTTCTTTCGCCGTTGTGACCGAAGCAACAAAGACGCCGCGGGGATCGATTTACCACCATTTCCCGGGCGGGAAGAACGAACTCATTGAAGAGGCGCTCACATCTATTGGCACTCTCGTCACCTCACTCATTGATGCGGTTGAAGTTGATTCCCCATCAAAAGTTGTTGATGTTTTCGTAGAGAGTTGGAGAGCACTTCTTCTTGCTAACAACTTCGCCGGCAACTGTGCTGTAGCGAATGCAAGTTTGGGTGCGGGTGATGAGGACTCATTGAAGGCTTCAGCAAATGAAGTCTTCAAGAATTGGCAACACGCTCTTGCCCGCGCATTTGAACGAAGTGGAGCTAAACGGAAAGATGCAGTTGATTTTGCAGCCGTTTGTCTCGCATCCGTCGAAGGAGCTCTGATTTTGGGTCGAGCATCAGGAAGCGACGAAGTATTTAAAGCACTCTCACGTCAACTCAAAAAGATTGTTTGCTGAACTCGCTTAGATAATCAACGCTTTAGGTCGGTGACCACACCACCAGCGACACGAACAATGTCATTCGGATTCGCACCGAAGTTGTCATTCCATGTTCCCGCAGCCGCCCACACTTCGTCGTATTGCAACAAATCGGGATCCACGAACACACGCAGTTGGGTTGCATGGCCAAAGGGAGGGACGCCATGTTTGGTTTAAGCAACTCTTTTGAGCACGAGTCCTTTAGCCAACCTTGCGTCGCTCCATTTTTGGAATGCCGGGTGTCGTGTCGTTGATCGCCCAACTAATGATTACCTCGGGAGAAATTCGGAACTTCGGTGATCCATCGGATTCATCAACAATTGCTGTGCCAGTGATTTTGATACCTCGTGGCGACCATGGATTGACCGACGCAATATCATCAACGACAACCGAGACTCGTGGGTTCGATTGAATATTTTTGTATCGAACGGTGTGCGTGATATCGAATCCTGCGGTGACAATGTCGGAACCATCAATTTCGAAAACGACGGGTGCAACATCTGGACGTCCGGACGCCGAAGCAGATGCAAACCGCATCAATGGTTGAGATGTGAGATATTCCAATTCGGCAACTGTAAATGCACTCATGAATTTGCTCCTGGCTTTCCTGGAGCTGAAAGTGGAAACACATCAATGTCCCACCAGATTGCCATTGGTAAGGACTGAATAGTTGCAGTTGCCTCTTCAAGAGTCGCCGCAAACGTCTCAATAAAGACCGTTCCGCGAGAAAGCGTTGCTAGATGAATAGCTCCGATTTTTCCAGCAGCTTGAAGTTCGGCCGCCTTTGCTTGCTCTTCGGCAACGACGGCATAAACATCACTCATCTCTGTTCCTTGTTTGAACGTGCAGACGACCATGAACTTTTCCATTTGGATTCCAATCTCGAAGGGGGTTCCACCATGACAGCACCTCAACCTAAGTTGAGGTCAAGTACTACCCTGCCTGTATGCCAAATAATTTGAAATCAACCGACCAACTCCCCATTGGCCAAGTTGCAGAGCGAAGCGGCATAACCATTTCGGCCATCCATTTCTATGAACGTGAAGGCCTGATCTTCAGTACGAGAAGCGCCGGAAATCATCGTCAGTTTTCCCGCGATGTACTTCGTCTACTTGCATTCATTCGTGCATCTCAAAGAGTTGGGATACCCCTGACAGATATCAAAGAAGCGTTAGACGAACTACCGCTGAAGCGGACACCCAAAGAAGCAGACTGGGGAAAAGTGGGCAAACAGTGGCACAAAATTCTCTCAGCTCAGATCGAATACATGGAACGTGTTCGGGATGATCTATTCACTTGCATCGGGTGTGGATGTCTTTCATTCCAGCGATGTCAATTAGTGAATCCCGATGATGCCATGTCTATAGAAGGCGCTGGTCCTCGTCGCTTGTTGCCGGGAACCCCACGGCCTGACCGAACCTGATTAAACGCGCTTGAGGTCGGTGACTACCCCACCGACAACGCGCACGATGTCCGCCGGTGCAGCACCAAAGTTGTCGTTCCACGTG
>Ga0082207_1001324_pt1 | contig 11908 bp, 5 predicted proteins | sample LakMenEpi10Aug09_FD_71540 | JGI IMG/M metagenome (GOLD analysis project Ga0082207, IMG submission 71540) | reverse complement strand
CTTTTTACTTTTGTTTACCGCACATAATGTATTCGCACAAACCAATAATGATACCAGTTCAACCAACCTTGAACCCATAAAAGTGTATTACAACCGTTGGGAAAGAAAAATAAACGAAGTACCCAACCGCATTACTAAATTTAATTTTAAGCAGCAGCGTTTACAAAACCCACAAACCATGGCTGATGCCATTGGTGTAACCGGTGAAGTATTTATACAAAAAAGCCAAATGGGTGGAGGTAGCCCCATGATTAGGGGATTTGCTACCAACCGGGTTTTAATTGTGGTGGATGGTGTTCGAATGAACAATGCCATTTACAGAAGTGGCAATTTGCAAAATATCATTTCCTTTGATCCTTTAGCACTACAAGATGCGGAAGTAATTTTTGGTCCAGGCTCACTAATGTATGGTAGCGATGCCATTGGTGGGGTTATGGATTTTCACACCCTCGAACCTAAGCTAGCTTCAAATGATAAAACAATCGTATTAGGCGATGCGCTTGTAAGGTATGCATCTGCCAATAATGAAAAAACGGGTCATGCCAATATAAATATTGCAGGAAAAAAATTATCCTTTCTAACCAGTTTCACAATTAGTGATTTTGGTGATTTACAAATGGGAAAAAATGGAGGTCAAGATAATTATTTGCGCAAAGAATACATCGAGCGCATCAATAACCAAGATGTAGTGGTACAAAATACCAACCCATACCTACAAAAAAATAGTGGCTACCATCAAAATAACCTACTCACTAAATTAAGGTATAAACCAAGTGAACACTGGGATATACAGTACGGATATCATTATTCAAAAACTGGAAATATACCCCGCTACGACAGATTAATCGAGTACGCTTCAGGTAATTTACGTTTTGCGGAGTGGAATTATGGTCCACAGTTTTGGACAATGCAAAATGTACACATTCAACATAAAAAAAATACAGCCCTTTACAACGAAGCAAAAATTGTAGTTGCCTATCAGCAATACCAAGAAAGTAGAATAGACCGTAGACGAAATAACAACAACCAACGAACGCAAACCGAAAACGTAGATGCTAGTTCTATAAATCTAGACTTTACAAAATCGTTCAACGATAAAGAAGAAGTTTTTTATGGAGCAGAATGGGTAGGCAATATGGTAGGTTCATCAGCAACAAATGTAAATATCACCAACGGCAACCAAACAAAAGTTGCCACGCGCTATCCGGATGGCGCAACCTGGAATTCCTTTGCACTATACTCAAGCTATAAAAAAATCATCAACGATCAATTCAATTTTTCCGGCGGATTGCGCTATAATACTGGTCAAACAAAAGCGAGTTTTGATACCACTTTTTTTAAATTTCCATTTACCCATTCTAATGTACAAAATAGCAGTGTTACAGGAAATATAGGCGTCGTGTATAAAACTAGTGAACGTTTACAACTCAATGCACTAATTTCTACGGGATTTAGAATGCCCAACATAGATGATATTGGAAAAGTGTTTGAATCGGCACCGGGAAATGTGGTAGTTCCTAATACAAATTTACGCTCAGAATATGCTTGGAATTATGAGATAGGCGTGCAGTATAATCATCCAGAAAAAATAAATTATTATATTTCAATTTTCACTACTTCACTACGCCACGCATTAACCAATAGGCCTTTCACATTTAATGGACAAGACTCTATTATGTATGATGGTACAAAAAGTCGGGTTAACGCTATTCAAAATGTGGCTCAAGCAAAAGTTTGGGGCATACAATTAGGGTGGGAACTGTTTTTAAATAAGCATGCAAAATGGCAATCGAAATTAAATTGGATTGAAGGCCATGAAACGGATGATGTAAAAAATGAACAAGTGCCGCTCAGGCATGCGCCTCCTTTTTTTGGTAGTAGTGCTATTCAATGGCAAGAAGGTCAATTTGCAATTGAACTAAACACACAATTTAATGGTCAAATAAATAGCGCAAATTTAGCACCAAGTGAAAAGGCAAAAACAGCTATTTATGCGGTAGACAAAACTGGAAATCCATACGCGCCTAGTTGGCACACCATCAATATCAAAGCGAGTTATACGATTGGCAAAATGCAAGTACACTTAGGTTGGGAAAACATAACCAACCAGCGCTACAGACCCTATTCATCAGGGATTGTAGCAGCTGGTAGTAATATGATAACAAGCCTCCGTTATAGCTTTTAATCAAATCTATTTTTCTTGATAGAGTTGGTTAAATAACATTTTATAGGTGCTGTGTGTTTGTCCTCTAAATGTAATTTCAGGACCATATACCATTAATTTTCCTTTACCAACTTTTGCTTCAAATGCGGCAACTGTTTGCTGTAGGTAAGACTGTCCATAAGCCCACCCACTTCTAAGTGTTTTATCGGTAGCATACCAAGCAAGCGGTGTTACTTCACCAGTAGCAGTAGCATTTGGCAGTAAATTAAAAACAGGGCTCGCACTAAAATATACATCGGCATTAGGCTTCATACCCCAGTTTGCTTTATGCTCATTGTTAACAGCAACCTGCATCACAGATCCAGGAATATAAAATTTTTCGCCAGGCAATGGTCGCTCTTTACCATTCACCATTTCAACAAGTGCATTACGAATAGGTAATTTAAAGTGATACGCTAAATTAGCGCTGCTACCAACTGTTATAATAGTTCCACCAGCTTCGGTAAATTCTTTTAAAGCAGGAATAGATTTTGCAGCTGTAATTCTTCCTAACTGTGCATGGTACATTTCAGGAATCTCTTTTTCGTTGGGCTCTCTACCTTCATAGCCACCCATAGCATTTGATCCAGCTTCTGCACGAAACGCTGGAATCGCACCACCAACAAATAAAATAACATCGTACTTACTTTTTAAATTACCTGCGTCAATTTCTTTTGCAAATACCACTGTAAATGGAAAATGATATTGTTCAAAAATCCATCTTGTCCAACCAGAAGGCATAGAGCCACCATACACATCCCATAATGCAATTCTACTAGGCTTTAATGCAACAGCACCAATATTTAATTTTTGTTGTACACCTGTAATTTTTACACCATTTTTAGCTGCAGCATTTTCTAAAATAGATACTGATTTATCAGAAGCAGCTACATAAAAATATTCACTATTTTTTTCTACCTCAATGCCCTCTTTTAATAAGTCATTAATTAAAATATAGCTAGCATTTTCTTTGGTAGAAAAGGTGTAACCAACAGCTCCTGCTAATTTTGCAAAAGAACCTTTGTGCTTTTGCTCCTGACCATACGGGATGGTTTCAAATGGACCATCAAAAGGTTCTAGTATGCGGTCAAATTCTAAGCCCATAGTGTATGCGGGTGTCCAACCTGCTGCATCGTAAGGTCTTACCGGTGGCCCACCAGGATATTGAAAATCGTTGGGATGGTCTTGTGGTTCAAACATATCAATTACATGCGGTCTAAAGGCTTGATTGGTTTTTACAACATACGAACCTGCTTCATATTCTTTATCACCAACTTTAAAATTAGTCGTTGCTTTTTCTACTCGAATACCACTCTTAATTAAAATATTTACAAAATTGGTTGCAGTCGTTGTTTGTGAAATTGGAATAATATATCCACGTGCATCTCTTAGTTTTGGATTTTTATATACTTTCTCATAGTACTGCAATGCAATGGTATCAGCACGTTGGGCGTTTTGATCTGCCTTCATTAATTCGTTCACCATTTCAACTTTATTTGGAGATAGTGTCCAATAGTCTTTGCTTCCAGCATTGATTGAATTTTTACCCATGGTATAAATATTCATGAGTAGTTCATCTTTATGACGCGATGCGTAATTTAATACCGCATAATTAAGTGATACCGAATAATCTATAGAACTTTTAAAATACCATTTTTGTGGCGTAATTGGAAAAGGTGTGCCACTATTAGGAATAAGTCGAGACGGCACAAATGGAATTTTCATCGGTGTTGGATTACCAATCATTTCTGTTAGAAGGCCAACAATATTATGGTAGTATGCTGTTGTTCGTAATCCACCATTCCACCAAGTCGAATAAACAGATCCGCTTTTCATGGTATAGCCTGGTTTATTTTCGGCATTCAATCTTGTGCTCATGACGGCACCTAATTGATCTATCCCTGTAATCAATAATGGATCATATACGTAGTTAAAAGGATCACGGTACGGAGGGCCTGCTACCACGGTACCTGCAGGACCTGTTTGGTGGTGATTGTATAAAATTTGTGGCATCCACTCTACATATTGTTGCAGGCTCATGTTGCGTGACTCACTCATATTGGTCATATAAAAATCACGGTTGTTATCATGACCTATATATTTTTGATAGAGCCTTGGTAAATTGGCAGTGTTGCGTTTTAAAGTATCAGTGTGGCGCATGTACCAATTAGATTGTAATTCTTGACCATCCGGATTGGCATGCACAAATAATATGATAGTAGATTTTAAAATTCTTTTTGTTTCCTCATCATTACGTGATAAAAGTTGATACAAGCTTTCTATCCACTGATGAATACCAAGCACTTCATTGGCATGCAATCCACCATCTATCCATACAACCGCTTTACCTTCATTAGAAAGTTGTTTTGCATTTTCATCCGTTAATCCCTCGGCTCTAGCCATTTGTTGCGAAATCGATTTGTACCTAGCAAGTTTTGATAAGTTTGCAGGATCAGAAACAATCACCATATACTGTGTACGACCTTCTTCGGTAGTACCAATACTTTGGAGCTTCATTTTTTTTGAAACGGCTGCTAGCTTTTTTAAATAAGATTCTGTTTGGGTATAGTTGGCTAACTGATAGTTGTCGCCAATATTAAATCCAAAATGAGATTTAGGCGAAGGAACTTCTTGTGCTTGACCAACAATTGTAACAACGAATAGGGTTACAAATAGAACCGCTGTTTTAAACATATAAAGTAGTTTAGAGTTCGTAAATTAACCGAACTACTTTAAATACGTAACTTTTGTGGGACCTTTTTAAAAAGAAATAGGTTAATGCTATTTCATAGTAGCTGTTCCGCCTCTATGGTACTGTCCAAAGTGATATAAGCCCACAACAGCAGGTTTACCCACTTCTAATTCAATTTTAAATAGGTAGTCGTAGTCATCATCTGTTAATTGGGATACGGGCCTTTTGCCACCAAGTGCTTCAATGGTTTCTAATACGGTATTGGAATGACCTACAATTAAAACCGATTTACCATTTGCATGTTGTGTGATGAGATCCAGTAACCCCGTTAAATTTTTAGGATTATACATCTCTAATGACGCTTTAATGTGCTTTGCTGTTTGCTTGGTTCTTTTGGTATCGGTAGAAAAAACTTTTATGATATTTTCATTTTGTAAATATGCAGCCAAATCAAGGGCTCTTTGTTGACCTGTAGCTGTTAAATCTGGATCCTGACGGTTTATAAATGCAGTGTCTTTTTCGGCGTGTCTAACAATCCATACCGTTGTTTTTTGTGCACTGGCAATCAAACACATGTGCAATGATAGCACGAGTAGAATATACTTATAAAATCTAGACATATTAATGTGCCGTTTTTTCTAATTGTTCAATTGTTTTTTTAGCAGCCTCTAATCTAGCCTGTTTATTTTTTTCAATCAGTTTGTTTACAGCCCAATGTTCCAACTTATGATGAATAGGAATTAATAGTGCCGCTAATGCTACAAGGCTTAGTAACATTAAAAAAGGTGAATGATGTGTTACTTTTTCTAAAACTGGATGAATCAATAAATTAATAAATTCAAACACCATCAACAAAGAAACAACACTCAAAAACTGAATTACTTTTGTATTGGTAATATGCTTTCTACTAAATAAAATAAACACCATTAAAAAACTAATAATACCAAGTCCTAAAAAAGTATATTCTAAATTTTGCTTGCGCGCTTGATTTGCTTGATCTGTTTCTAATTTTAATTCTGCAAGTCTGGCTTCTTCTTCAACAGCCATCAATTGTGCTTGTTGCAGCGCTCTTATATTAGAAACGCTGTCATTTGCAATTCTATAAATTTCGGAATACTTAAAAGCACTATCAATGTTGGTGTCATGATAAATATTTAATAAAAGCTTGGCTGGGTCTATATTTAAGGTATAAAAGGCGGTATTTTTTACGCTTGAAATGGCCCTGGTAGCATACAGTTTAGCCGAATCTGTTTGATTGGAAGCGTAATAGTATTGAGCAATTGCATTATACGCAGTACTTGCAAATTTTGGAGAACCAATTCTATTTGCTTCCTCCAGTGCTAAGTTCCAATAATTTAATGCTAACCCAGAATTTTTCATGGCGGCATGTATACTGCCAAATTGTAAATAAGTAGAAGTTAACCAATATTTAATACCTGATTTGATAGCAAGTTCATACGCTTTTTGTGTGTAAATAAGTGCCGAATCAATTTTGCCCATAGCTAAATAAATAGTACCCATATCATTTACAGCACAAATAGAAATAATATCAGGTTCATATGTAGAACCCGCTTCAATAGCTGCTTTATTATAAGAAATAGACTTTTCAAAATCACCCATTGTTAAATAAGTGAGGGCTAGCATGGCTTTGCCAAAAGTTTTTAATCTATCATCATTGGATTTTTCGGCAACTTGATTTGCTTTAATACCAAACTCTAAGCTTTTTACTTTATTGCCAAAAGCGATATAATCATAACATAAACAAGCATAACCTAACAACTGACAAACTAAATCATTGTTTTTTTGACCGTGCAATAAAATTATTTCAGAGTTATGCATATCCTCTACCGGATTGGTTTCGGAAATCGTTAAAGCCGACAAGGCTAAATAATATCTAGCGCTATCATTTTTTTCCGCTGCTATTTTGGGTAGCAAAGAATCAAGATTGGGTGGCTTTTGAGAAAAATCGATTTTTGCACCCTGCCCAAAACTATTTGTATAAGAGAGGAGCAGGAACAAACAAAAAATGCTGGCTTTTTTCATAGATATTAATTGGTGCTTGCAATATAACCATATTTAATAAATATGTTGGCTGGTCAGGTATATAGACACCCTAATCGGCTGTACAGGTATTAAAAAGGCCCAGTTAGAAAACTAACTGGACCCTTTTAATATGCAAGAGAAAATTCTAATTGTCTTTACAAAGTGGATTTAATAATAACTCTGTAGAAGATATCGGCCAGATATACTGTTGTGCATCTGCTTTAATTTCAGCTACACCAGGCTTAGCCGGTAAAGGAAGTCCTAAGCGTGTGATATCAGTACCTCTAACACCTTCTCCTAATAATTCAATACGTCTTTCATTTACGATTGCATCTGCTAATGCTGTTGCGTTAGCAAAATTAGCAGCTGTAAAAACAGTTGATGCATCAGAACGACCACGTACTGCATTTAATAGAGCAATAGCTTGAGCATCTACTGTATTTGTAGAACGCACTCTTGCTTCAGCTAAACTAAGTAGCACCTCAGCGTATCTGATAACAGGTGCATAGTCTGTAAAGATAGAAGCTACACTATATTTTGTTAAGTAGCTTTTACCACCAAACACACCAATCATAGATTTTCTCTTATCGGTTGCTTTCCATCCAGCATCTGCAATAACACCAGTAGGTAACATAGAGTACTCTCCATTACCTCCATTAAATGCTGCAGGACCATAGTAGTAACCTAATTGGTTTTGTGTACCTGGTGCTTCATTAGATGCAAATGGCATTGATAAGATAGACTCAGTAGTTGTGTAAGGCGCTTTAAATACATTCGTAATATCTGCTTGTAATGCATGTGCTACACCAGATGCTGCAGTATATGGCGCTGCGCTACTTACAATTTTATTTGCTTCAGTAATTACATTTGAATAACGACCCATACTTAAATAAACCCTTGTTTTAAGTGCAATAGCCGTATTCTTGTGTGCACGAATGGTATTATTTAAAGCGGTACTATAGGTTGAAGGTAAATTTGTTTCAGCATAATCTAAATCTGCTAAAATTTGTGTGTACACTTCAGCTACTGTTGCTCTTGCTTTTGCATAATCGTCAGAACCTGTGTTACCTTTTAAACGCATTGGAACACCAGGTTTAGATCCATTACCATCCCAAAAAGGACGCGCATACAATTGTAGTAATGAGTAATAACTTAATGCTCTTAACAAACGAGCTTCTGCTTGGTAATTAGCTGATAGTGCTGTGCCAACAACGGCAGTTCCTTTAGCGGTCATGCCTTCTAAAAAAACGTTTGCTAAGTTAATTACATAATAGGCTCTTGACCAATGGTTTTGAACAGAGTTCGTAGAGCTGTTTGATGGTGTATAGTTCCAAACATCAAAACCAGTTACAACGTTGGTTCTTTCATTCATAAAATCACCGCCACGGATATCGTTAAATATTTGGTAACGGCCACCGTACATACCTGAATTTTTAATAGAGGCATAAATAGCTCTTACCTGACCTTCAACTCTATCCTTACTATCAAATGCAGTAAGATCAGAAATTACGTTGGTAGGAACCGGATTTACAAAATTTTCTTTGGCGCATGAGGTCATTTGAACAAGACCTGCTGCCATCAAAATGTATAATAGATTCTTTTTCATTTTTCTTAATTAATAGTTTAACAATTAGAAACCAACGTTGATACCAACAGTGATTGTACGTTGGTTAGCTACGGTGTTTCTGTCAATACCAAAATTGGTAGTGCCGTTTCCGTTTGAAGAAACCTCAGGATCTGGTCCTGGATATGCTGTTAAGATAAGCAAGTTGTTTCCTGATACATAAAAACGAGCATTTGAAATTTTGATTTTATCCAACATATTTTTTGGAAAATTATAACCGATTGTTAAGGTTCTTAACTTGATAAAATCTCCTTTAAATACATTGATGTCAAGTGGGAATGAAGAACCGTTAGAAACGTTGTCTCCAAATACAGGTCTTGGAAATTCAGTAACGTCTCCAGCTTTTTGCCATCTATTTAAAACACCAACTTCATTGTTCCAGAAACGTTGGTCTCTTAAACCAGCTTGTGTACCATAATACAACCAGTTACCCATTTGATAGGTAAATAATGCATTCAATTCAAAGTTTTTGAACCTAACGTTATTTTCAAAACCACCAAATATTTTAGCGTTTGTATTTTTGTAAACAATTGCATCTGCGCTACTTACAGTAGGAGCTACAGTACCATCGGCATACATGAAACGAGATTGACCTGCTGGTGCAACGTGTTGGAATAACACTTGTCTACCTTGTGCATTCAAGAATATTCTACGTCCAGAAGCTGGATCAACACCTGCTGTTCTTGTTACAAACAACATACCAATTGGATGACCCGGCATGGTAATACTTGGATTTTCTAAACCACCTGTAGAACCAATAATGTTGGTGATACCTGGTGCTAAAGACAATACTTTGTTGTCGTTGGTTGATAAGTTAAATGAAGTAGTCCAAGAGAAATCTTTGTTTTGAACTACGTTGTATTTAATATCAAATTCAAAACCTCTATTGTACATAGAACCAATGTTGGTTGGAATATTTGATGGTAATCCCGCAGATGGTGGTTGTGGAACAAATAATAATAAACCATCGTTGTTACTATTATAGTATCCAATTTCTGCAGTTAAACGATCATTAAATAAACCAAAGTTTAAACCAACGTCTGTTTTTTTACTGGTTTCCCATGTAAGGTTTGGATTACCTGCTTGGCTATAACCTACAGTTCCAGCACTTCCATATAAACCAGAGCTAAATGTTGATAATGATGCAAAGTTTCCTAAACCACCAATATTACCAACTTTACCATAGCTACTTCTTAAACGTAAGCTGCTAAATACTTTGTCTAACTTGATGTTCTGAATGAATTTTTCAGATAACACATCCCAGCTTGCAGACACACCCCAGAAAATACCATACTTGCTGTTAACACCTAATTGAGATGCTCCGTCTCTACGTACGTTAGCAGTTAAAAAATATTTTCTGCTAAAATTATACTGCGCACGAGCAAACTCAGAGTATAAATAATTTTCGCCAATACCTAATCCAGAAGTATTAGGTGTAACCCAACCACCCTGAATATTTGTAAATGCAGGATCCGCAACAGTTACACGGTTTAGACCATAACTGTTTTGATCAGATTTTTGTTGCTCAATACCCGCAAGAACACTAACGTTATGCTTTTGTGCAAACACTTTATCAAATTGAGCAGTGGTTGTCCAAACCCAACGTTTGTTTTTATTAAAAATGGCAGAAACAGAACCTGTTGTAGAAAAACCTTCTCCAGATAATGGATGAGAGTATACATCATTGTCTACCATTAAATAATCAAGACCATATTGTGTTCTTACCGCTAACCAACTTACTGGTTTAAACTGTGCATATAAGTTGCTAATTAAATGCTCACCATAGCTATTAGATCTGTTTAAGTCCATAGTAATTTGAGGATTGTAAAAACCTACTTGGCCTAATTTATTACCCATTACACCAATAAGTCCATTTGCTTGGTTATATGAACCATCTGCATTGAAAGGACCAACGTTAGGTGCCGTAATTAAAGCCACACGACCTAAGCCTGCTGTTGCAAATGCATCACCTAATGATCCAGAACTTGTAGCAGCGGTATTTTTATCGCTGGTATATTGGATTTTTCCACCCATGCTAAAAAACTTACCTGCCTTATGATCTACGTTCATTAATAAAGTTAAACGCTTAAAATCGTTTCTATTAATGATACCTTCTTGCTCTGTGTAACCAGTAGAAAAATAATAACTAGTAGATTCATTCGCACCAGATAAACTAATGGTATTGCTATGTTGCAAACCCTGGCGGTAAACGATATCTGCCCAATTGGTATTGATTATTTTTCCATCAGCACCTACAGTTGTTGCAAACGCATTGGTTGCGGCATTAAATGTTCCCGCATTTCTTAATGCTTCGTTTTTATAGTCGGTGTATTGTTGCGCGTCCAATACTTGTTGTAAACGCTGCGGATTACTAAATCCAATCCAGCTGTCTAAAGTAACTTTTGAACGACCTGGTTTACCTTTTTTAGTGGTAATAAATAGTACACCATTTGCCGCGCGGCTACCATAAATAGCAGTTGCAGCAGCGTCTTTTGCAACGTCTACACTTTCAATATCATTTGGATTGATAGATGATAATACGTTACCTGCTGCACTTGTAGAACTACCATCACCAGTAAATACTGGCACACCATCAACTACAATGAGCGGATAAGATGATAATGAAATAGAGTTGGCACCTCTAATTCTTAATACAGGTGGTGCATTTAATACACCACTTGGAATCACTACTTGCACACCAGCGGCTCTACCACCCAAAGCTTGTTCAAAACTTTGTGTAGGCTTATTAGCTAAAGCCTCACCTTTAACACTAGCAATACTTCCGGTGATATCTCTTTTCTTTTGTGTACCATATCCTACCACAACCACTTCGTTTAAAGCTTTGTCTTCGGGAGATAATGAAACTGCAACAGAAGATACGCCTGAAATATTTACTTCTTTAGAATCAAATCCTACATAAGTAATTTTTAAGGTTTTTACTTTTTCAGTTACTTGAATTGAAAAAGATCCATTGTTGTCAGAAAGTGCATTTTTGTTAACACCTACTGCGCTAATTGTAACACCACTTAATGGTGTTCCTTTGTCATCGGTTACCTTACCGGTAACTGTCCGAGGGGATTGAGCGTAAGCCTGAGCTATAAATAGCAAAGCAAACGTCAAAAAAACAGTTAGTTTTTTCATCGTTGTTTATTTTGGTTAATGTGAAGTTAAATTTAGTTAAATTTTCTTAAGAAAAATCCCCTGATTTGAAATAAAAAATGAAAATATTTTGAACCATCTATACAAAACATTGTTTTTCAGTATATTTAAAGGAAATTTGAAAAAAGATAAAATATTTATGCATACAATAAATATTAAGCTATATTTAATTAAATTTGTATTATGA
>Ga0082207_1001321_pt1 | contig 11927 bp, 12 predicted proteins | sample LakMenEpi10Aug09_FD_71540 | JGI IMG/M metagenome (GOLD analysis project Ga0082207, IMG submission 71540) | reverse complement strand
CCCCCCCACCACCCCCACCCCCACCACCGACACCAACACCAACACCACCACCAACACCAACACCAACCCCAACACCAACACCAACACCAACACCAACACCAACACCGGTGCCTGTTGTTCCCGCGCCAGATACACAGCGTCCAGTAGTGGCTTCTGCTACAACAACACCTACAACGCTCGAGGTCTGCCAAACACTGCGTGATGTTTCAGTGACAGCGTCAGACAATGTTGGAATCACATCTGCGAACTTAAGAATTACAGGCCCTACAGGCCTAACGGTTTATTCAGCTTCTATGTATAGAACTGCAGGAACAAATCTTTCTGGAACATGGACAAATGACTGGGCGATCCCATGTACTGCCGCTATTGGTCGATACAACGTTATGGTCCAAGTATCTGATTCGGCCAGAAACATAAGCCCGTGGTTTACTGCACCATCATTCATGGTTCGAGCAACGACGGTAATGGATAAGGCAGCACCTGTATTTGTTTCAGGTTCTATCTCTCCGGGACCAATCGTTGTTGGAAAAACAATTCCAGAATTAGCAGCGCGCTTTACTGATGATGTTGGTATCTCAACAGTGACATTTATTGTTACCGATCCACGTGGAGGCACAGCAGCACGAGTTCCTGGTTATCGCAACAATGGAACCAAGACAGATGGAATTTGGCGAAATGACTGGGCCATCCCAGCTTCTGCATTAACAGGTCTCTACACAATCTATGTTGATGCATTCGATGAGTGGCAGAAGAGAAGCATGAAGGTTTTGGGAACGATCGATATCAATCCTGTCCCTGTGACAACCCCAGCACCATTGCCAGCACCAGTAGCTGGTGATGCAGCAATGGTTATTACACCAATGATTTCAAATTCAACTGCTCGTAGTTCACGTTTGAGTTCAATTACAGGCCTTACTTTGGCAAGCAAGCAGTCCTACACATTTGCAGCTTCGACATTGTTTGCAAGCGGTCAGAACTCTGGATTGCTTTCACTTGGACACTTACTTGAAGTTACTTCTGCAACGCCTGCAGTTTGTTCTGTTACTGGCGTTGCAACCTGGGATCGCTCGGGAGGTATCTTCACTCGTGCGACAGTTAACACGCTCTCATTAGGAACTTGTACAGTTCTATGGAGATTCCTAGGATCCAAGGGTCGTGCGGCAACATCTACAACGATGAATATCCCAGTTAATCGCTAGTATTTGCACATGCGCAAAGTATTAGCGGTTCTGATAGCTGTTTCGTTGTTGGGTATTGCACCTGCCAACGCCGCAACTAATAAGGCTGGCACTAAGTGTAATAAGCACAAGGCAACTACAACCATTAAGGGCATGAAGTACACCTGCATCAAAAGCGGAAATAAACTTGTCTGGAGCAAAGGTGTTCTGGTTAAGAAAGCTGCATTGAAGCAAGGCATTTGTCCACCAATGGCTGCTGCTGACAAAGACCCTGGCATTACTCAGGTTCGTGCAAATACTTTGATTTCGATGACAGAGGCTGCTGCAGAAGAGTGCGCGATGAATCTTGATTGGACATATCGCTTAGGCCAACGTGATGACGAGATCTTTGCGGGCACCTTTGATTACCGAACTGATCGTGTAACTGTGACAGTTATGAAGGGCTTTGTAACTCAAGTTAACGTGGGTTAAGCAGTAACTCTTAGTTCAGTTTGCTGTAGGTGTAACTCAAGTTCGCAGCGATTGCTACCCATGCTTGATAGGGAAGTAGAGCAACCCCCATCGGTATTGAAGTTCTAAATGCAATGACAACCATAGGGATTGTGAGCAAAGCTGTTAGCGCTAGCGCGACAGATGCGGCTTGAAGATTATGTGGGCGATAAAACTGGAAAGCCCACGTCAGTGCGCAGATGACTGAAAGTGCAAAGAATCCAAGATAGATAACCGTGGCTGTGGTGGATGCGCGTTGTGCGATGGTGACCGCTGCGACTCCCAGAATAATAAAGTTATATGGCCAAATGATTCCGAAGATGAAATCTGGTGGTTGCCATGGTGGTTGGTTCAGATTGCGATACCAATTGTCGCCGGTGTTAACCCAAAGACCAGAGCCGATTACATAGACAAAGACTAGGCCGATGCCTGTGGCCGCAAGGATGGTTTTCATTTATTGGGTCTTTGGCTCATAGGAAGAGTGTAAAAGGTAGATACTTATTACATGAAGATTATCGCTCGATTACCGCAGATGGCGTTGGGGTTAGCCCTTGCGTATGCAGGCATTGGGCATCTGACAACAAGCCGCACGGAGTTTCAGGCACAGGTTCCTAGTGTGTTTGCAGATTATGCAGATTTTGTTGTGTTGGCATCTGGTGTGGTTGAAATTGCACTTGGAATTGGCTTGATCGCACTGTGGAAGTACAGAGTGCAGATCGGTTGGTTGGCAGCTGCATTCTTTGTCGCAATCTTTTGGGGCAATATTTCTCAGTACGTAAATGGTGTTGATGCTTTTGGGTTAGATACAGACACCAAGCGTTTGGTGCGGTTGTTCTTCCAGCCATTGTTGGTTGCGTGGGCGTTGCTCAGTACCGGAGCGTGGAGTGCATGGCGTAACAGAGGTTCAAAACAACTTGATATCGATCTCGAGGAAGACACTATCTATGGTTAGTTTTTAAGGCGCTTTAGCTTTGTGGGGTGATGATCAGTAGTTTGCCACTATCTGTGGTGGCGACAATTGCACCATCTTTTGTTAGATCTATATCGCGGATGCGCTCATCAACGTTAATAGTTTGCATCTGGCCAACAACGCGCTTGTTCTTCATCTGAATAAAGATTAAAGATTCTTCGCGCAAAGTACCCATAACAATCGATGAAGACCATTGGCCCCAGGATGATTCTGCGGGTAATTGAATTAACTCGGTAGGTGCAACGGATGGAACCCAATAGGTAAGTGGTTTTCTAAATCCATTGTGGCTTTCAGGATTGGTTGGCTTTACGTAATCACCAAAGCTGTATTTCTCTCCGTAGGTAACGGTGGGCCAGCCGTAATCAATTCCTTGCTGAATTAGATTTAACTCATCGCCACCACGTGGGCCGTGTTCAGATGTGTACAGATCTTTTCCGATCAACAAGATACCTTGTGCATTTCTGTGACCCGATGAAATTTGCGTAACTTTGTTTGCAGTTATCTGCATTACTGATCCAAGGGTGCCACGTTTGGCTTTATCGCCAATTTCTGGATAGCCAAGATCTCCGATAGTTAGGTAGGCACTCTTTGAATCAATAACTTCCATTCGCCCAGCTGCATGTTGAACTGCGCCTACTGGTACACATGGGTTGGATTGAAACCACAATTTTCCGCGCTTAAGTGATGGCTGTGCGCCAAAGTTTGCTTGGTATGAGTGAACAACGACTGTTACACACTCACGTGCACTGTTATACCTAGGGTAAGAGATCAGCAATTGCGCGGTATCTGCCGTTTGAGTCAGTACAGCGATATCTGTAATTGCAAAACGGCTGTCATTAAGGCGTTCTGCTGCAGTGCCTGCGCGACCAATTGTTGTTTGTTTCTGACTTGCAAGGTCATAGAGAAAAAGAGTGAGGCCAGTAGATCCACCACCAAGAAGAACTCGACCATCTGCAAGGCGAGCAATGGCAGCGCCACGTTCTCCATTAGAACCGCGAACTTGGGCAGTGGGAGTCTCAATGCTTTGGACATTGAGCTTTATCTGCGGCAGCTCTGATGCCGTTGCAGGCACAGCAGAGATCAGCATCAGAACGGCGGTAGCTAGAAACCCTTTTCGCATTGTGAAAGATTATCCAAAGTTGCACTATCCCTCTAGGCGAGAAAGAGTCGAAACTTCCTGAGTGTTGTCGGTGAATGTCGATGTTGAAGAAGCGAAGTAGGAACTGCGCCTGTACCGTTTTCCCATGAAGAAGTTGCTGGCCATCATCATCGCTTTAGCCTTTGTTGGATCTGGTGTGGCTGTTGCGCATCAACCAGTTGTTCTTCTTAACTCAGATACAACTGCGGCCAAAGGTCCACTGTTAGTTGATGGAACTGTTTCATTTGCTGTTCGTGCAGCCTTTAACAAAGCGGGAGAAAAGAAAGCATTTCGCGCACAGTTTCAAGAAGGCGATGCTTTGGAAGTTCAGTATCTAATCGTCGATAAGAAGCCAGAAAATACTTTAAAGACCAATCAACTGCCATCTGTTGTGATTACAGGCCCTGGCGGTTTCAGATTGACGATGAAAATTAATGAGCGAACAAAGTTCTATGAACCATATGGACGTACCAATTACCTGTACTTGGCACGCAATAGTGAGGTTGCAAAAGCTGGTATCTATAGCTTCGTGATTACTGCGCGAGCAAAATCTGCAATCACCGTTGCTGTGGGCGAGAAAGAAATTCCGGGCGAAGTTGTTCGCGGGCCATTCGTTGCACCTACTGTCAGTGCAACGCCGACACCAACGCCAACACCAACCCCAGTTGTTACGCCGACACCAACGCCAACTCCGACACCAACTCCGACTCCGACACCAACTCCGACACCAACACCAACTCCAACTCCAACAGTTGTGGGTTACACAATGGCGCAGGTGCGTGCGAACAACACAGCACGCAGTTGCTGGACGGCAATCGATGGCGTTGTGTATGACTTAACACGATGGATTAGCAATCACCCAGGTGGATCAGGTGCGATTTTGTTCTTGTGCGGAACCGATGGAACAAATGCGTTTAATGCCCAGCATCAAAACCAAGCGCGTCCTGCAATTCGTTTGGATACCTATCGTTTAGGACCTTTAAACAGGTAGTTCTTACTTGCGGCCGCGTTCGATAGGAAGTGGCCACGGAACTTTCACGCCAAGCTTTTCAGCAGCGTATAAAGGAAAACGTGGGTTGCGCAGAAACTCGCGGGCCATAAAGACTGCATCTGCTTCGCCGGTTTGAATGATGTGATCGGCTTGCTCTGGCTCAGTAATTAAGCCAACCGCTGTAGTCATGATCCCAGTCTCTGCGCGGATTGCAGTTGCAAAGGGAACCTGGAAACCAGGTGTTGCCTTGATAGGTGCGTTATGAACATTTCCGCCAGTAGAAACATCTACAAGATCTACGCCGTGGGCCTTTAACTGTGTGCACAATTCAACTGAATCAATCAGGTTCCAACCGTTATCTACCCAGTCAGTTGCAGAGATTCGAACAAATAAAGGTGTACCTGCTGGAATCGCAGCTTTAACGGCATCAACGGTTTCGATTAAGAAACGGATGCGGTTTTCAAAAGATCCGCCGTATTCATCGGTGCGAGTGTTGCCAAGCGGAGAATAAAACTGGTGCATCAGATAGCCATGTGCGGCATGTAGTTCGATGACATCAAAGCCAACATCTACTGCGCGCTTTGCAGCTGATGCGAAATCTTGAGTTAGTTGGTGAATTTCAGCAACAGTTAATGCGCGAGGTTCTGGATAACCTTCAAAAGCAATTGCCGATGAAGAAACCGCTTGCCAGCCGCCTTCTTCGGGAGTTGCCATCTTGTGATCTGCCCAAGGAAGTGCACACGCTGCTTTGCGACCTGCGTGAGCTAATTGGATTCCAACCTTTACGTTGTGTTGATGGGCAAAGTGAATAATCGGTGCAAAGGCTGCAGCGTGCTCGTCATCTTCGATTGATGGACAACCAATAGAAATACGTCCTTCGGGAACAACACCTGTTGCTTCAACCATGATCAAACCGGTGCCGCCTGTTGCAAAGGAACCTAAGTGCACATCGTGCCACTGGCCGACAAAGCCATCTTCGGCCATATATTGGCACATTGGTGAAACCCAGATGCGATTAGCAAACTCAACGTTGCCGATTGTTAATGGATCAAAGAGTGCGCTCATGCTTTAAATCCTACCTTTCTCAAGGCCACTCAAAACCTCTTGCGCTCGTTCACGCAGTTCAGGCAGATCAGATAAACGATTAAGGCCAAATACCTGTTGGCTCATGCGATGGTTTTTTGCAAAAGTTTCCTTGTGGCGATCTAGGAAATCCCAGTACAAAGTTGTGAAAGGACAAGCGGTCTCACCCGTGCGCAGCTTTGGGTTGTAGGCACATGGTTTGCAGTAATTAGACATACGCGAAATGTAAGCACCACCTGCTGCATAGGGTTTAGTCATCATTTGTCCGCCATCTGCATGAACACCCATACCAATAACGTTAGGAACCATTACCCATTCGGATGCATCAATAAAGACTTCGCGCATCCAATCCAGAAATGCTTGTGGGTTTGCGCCAGTAATCAATGCCAGGTTAGACAGCAACATCAAACGGGGGATGTGATGAACCCAAGCGCGGCTTTGAATATCGGTCACTGTTTCTTTGATGCAGTTCATCTGCGTCTTTGTTGGATCAGAAAACAGTGGCAGTAGTTTTCTAGTCGCGTTTAGCTGATTGTTATCTCGGTAATCAGGACCCAAGAACCAGTACATACCGTTGACGTATTCGCGCCAGCCAATGATCTGGCGGATAAAACCTTCGGCAGATTCGATAGGGACTGTGCCGGTGTTGAAAGCTTTGACTGCTGCATGAATAACTTCTGATGGATGGATCAAGTTGTTATTGATGTAGGGCGAAAGCAGGCTGTGATGCAGCGCCCAGTTATCAGTTGTCATCGCATCTTCTAGCGGACCAAATTCGGCAAAATGGTTATCAAAGAAATTGCTCATCTGCGCCAAAGCGCCTTTGCGAGTTGTGGCCCAGGTGGTTGTCATTGTGTGGCCAAGTTCTTTAGCTACTTCCTGGTCTATCTCGTCGCGCTTGTGTTCTAGATAAGCCGGACCTTCATACTTCTTTGGGGGAGGCAAACGGTTTTCCTTATCAAAGTTCCAAGATCCTCCGACTGGATCTTTGCCTTCCATCAAGATGTTTAAACGGGTGCGCTGTTTACGATAAAAGTTTTCCATCAGGTATGTCTTTTGCTCTGAAGCCCACTGGGTAAATAGTGGGCGAGGAGTCAAGAAGAAATCGTTATCTACAAAGCTAACGCCAAACTCTTTGAGCTGTTCGTACTGTCTAAAAGATGATGGCTCGGCACAGATGATTTCTGTGATCTTGTGTTTATTGGTGATTGCCTTAAGGCCATCAACTGTTGTTGCAGCCTTTACATATTCGACGGTAAAGCCTTCATCTTCAAGGGATTTAGCAAAGTGACGAGCACTAGAAATCAAAAAGAATAGGCGTTCTGGATGCCAGTTACGACCGGTAGTCATTCGAGCACTTTCAACAAAAGCAATTACATCGTTTTTAGAATCAGCATCTTTTAGCGCACCGAATTTGCGATGTAGATGATCAAAGGGGATATAGATAATCCGTTTCATTTGTTCTCGCGGCATCGATCGCTGCAGTACTTCACTTCAGTCCAGTTCTTGGCCCACTTCTTGCGCCATTCAAATGGCAGGTTACAGCGCACGCAGATCTTTGGCTCAAAGCCATTTTTCACCTTTGCTGTGCGGGACATAGATCAATCGTAGGCGAGTCGTTTTCGATTGGCCATGCAGAATTAACCTTCGCGCCTTACCCTTGTCGAAGAGTCCCATTTTGGGCTCCTAGGTTGAGGAGAGAAACCATGAAAGAAGATGATCTATTAGAGCTTTGGAACACAAAGCGTTCGCAGATTATTAAGGCTCAACAAGCACCAAACTTCATGTTGATCGCTATTTTCGTACTGGCAGCGTTGGGATTCTTTGAGACCGCAAACGATGGTGCTAAGTACTTAGCAATCGGTGTTGCAGCAGCAACTGGAATCCTTGCAATCATCACTCAGTACGCAACAATCCGCGAAGCCGAAGTTTTGTTGACCGATCTGAAGCGTCTAGATAAGCCTTCAGAGCTATCAAAGAAGATTGCAGAATCACGTCACCTGCTATCACTGTCAGCGATTGCAATCGTTGGACTAGGTATCGGTGTCTTTGCTCTAGTTGTAATGGCAGTTCTAGGCTAGATACATGGACAAGTTCATAGTTATTGGGGTCTTTGTAATGATCGTGGCAGCATTAATAATTGCTTACGAGCGCCCTGGTAAAAGTAAAAAGAAGTTGACGGGAAGGGGCGGGGACTTCGAGTCCTAGCCTCTTACCTGGCGCGGTGCGCCGACTTGGACATAAAGATTGCAAAGACCAAGGCGATCACAATCAGAGCGTTTAGCCCTAGTTCGATAACCGCTCTTTCAAAGGCAGTATCACTCTTGCCGGTTTGAAGAGTAAGTGAAGCACCGACGGTCAAAATGTGTCGGACCGCAGCGATTACACCGATGATTAAGAACTTATCTAGTTGGTACACACCATCGGTGAAGCGTGAAATAACGGTGCGCAGAATTTCTAGAATGATGACAATAAACAAAATGTCATTAATTCCCTGAATCATGCCGTTAGGGAAAAACGGTGCAGTTGTAAAGATACGTTCGATGCTGAAATAGAAAGCACCGATGCCAATACCAAGTAGGGCAAGTGCCAAGATGCCGTGAAAGACATCTTCAATCAGATCTACATACTTAAGCGGCAGAATTGATTTTTCAACTCGGGTGTATTCCTGCTCATCTTTTTTAGCCATACACAAGGGTACATCTGAGGATTTACTTCAGGTTGGAAAGACTCGCCTTGATCATCGCCTGCAGCAACTTGGCATCGACTTCCCAGTCGATAGGCAGCTGAATCGTTTTCTTCAGCGCATTGCCTTCTTTGAACTTAGGTGCAAACTCGTGCAAGACATCTTGATCCCAGGGAGCAATCAACACATGCTTGCTAGATGCTGATGCACCAAAGATGTAGTGCTTATCCATTTTGACCATTGGTTGATTCCACGCGATGACCAGTTCTAACTGTGGGTACTTAGTTGTAATTGCTTTGAAGATCGCCTTGATGGTCTTTGCTTGCGGCGCAGGAATTGATTTGTAGTACTCGGTCATAGTTGTAAAGCGCTTTGAGCTTTCAGAACCACGGCTATACATAACTAGCGCATTGGCGTGGGCTTGAGAAAATCCGTAGTTCTCTTTTAAGTGAGCAATCTGTTCTGGATATTTTTTGCCTTCAAGCTTTGCCATGACCTTGAACCAATAGGCCATTTTCTCGCCATACTTTTTTTCTATTGCTGGGAAGTGGGCTTCACGTGATGAATCCTTCGGCATAGGCACATAGTAAACCCCCAAGGCGTGACTTCCTTGGGGGCTACTCGTTTCTCATTCCCTCGAATGGAGAACCCTGGGGTTTATATGGATAGCGCCTTTTCTGCGAGCTGGGCTTGTAATTCAATTTCATGATTCTCAACATCACGACGAGATTGGGAGAAGCGGCCTCGTTCTTCAAATTCAAGCTGGGTGTGATGGTCGACTGAGGATTGATGATGAATCAGCAGGCTAATCAGATTGTTGTTATCCATGACCGAAGAATGCGCGGCCAAGGTTTCTCACACGCAGAGCACAGGTGAATGCCGAGTAATTTAAAGGTGAATTATTCCTGCATCTTGTCACGGTTCCCCGCTTCAATCCATAACTACCTCCAAATCAGGTTTGGTTATGGGCGAACCAGTCGGTTAATCAAACAGCTTGATGTGAAGTTGGATCAATCGACCCGCGCATAAGAACTGCGCTTACTTTTGCTTGAGGCTGAGTAATTGTTATCGCAGATGAACCTGTTGGCGTAGTTGTTATCGCATTTGATAGATCATTACTTGAAACCGTGAATTGGAATCCAGATTCTTTGCCATTGATATCTGACAGTGAGTAAGTAACTGTTGATGCAGCAATCGCTGCATAAGCTGCGGCACACCCCATACACATAATGATCTCCTTAGTAGATGGGAAAAGTGTAGGTAGACCCCCGAACCAATTCAAGGTTCGTAAGGGCAGTTTTAAGAGGGTGTTGCGCTGGAAAAGTACCTGACTGGTCCTGCGTGCTCAAGGCTTACTTCTTCACCGACTGCGTAATCAAAGGGCCCTGGGATGCGAACCTTTAGAACTTGGCCAGCACAGTCAAGGGTGACCATTGCATCATGGCCGTAGTAATCGATCTTTGAAATACGCCCAACTGATTGCGCGCCAGACAGGTTGCGATCAAGTTTGATTTCTTCTGGGCGAATCACAATGTGGCCTAATTCAACCAAAGTGCTATTTGTTTTTGGGCTAAGCAGATAAGAAGTAGTTCCATCAGCCATCTTTGATGCATCTAGAACTAGCGCGTCGCCCGTGCTAATAGCCATGGCTGGTGAAATCGGTGTGGAATACACCGATTCAGGAGAGCCCTGCTGAATGATCTGGCCATCGCGCATCAATGCCACAACATCTGCAGACACAAGCGCTTCTTCGCGATCGTGGGTAACCAAGATTGCAGTTGCATTGCTCTTTCGCAACAGGTCAATAACATCGGTGCGTAAGTCACCGCGCAGCGCTGCATCTAGTGCAGAAAAAGGTTCATCAAGTAAAACAATGGCTGGCTTAATCGCAAGCGCGCGGGCTAAAGCAACACGAGTCTGCTGTCCACCAGATAGTTGGTTAGGCATGCGGTTTTCAAAACCTTGTAAACCAATCAGGTTCAACATTTCCTTTGTTGTCTGGCGAATCTGATCTTTAGTAAAAACGGAACGATCTAGGCCAAAGCCAATGTTGTCTGCAACAGACAAGTGTGGGAAAAGTGCGCCTTCTTGTGGAACATAACCAATCTTTCGCTTATGTGATGGCATCACCAATGAAGAAAGCGAAACAAGCTGCTTACCAAAACGAATAGTTCCATCAGATGGCTGAATCAAGCCGGCGATACTGCGAAGCAGCGTTGTCTTACCGCAACCAGATGGGCCTAGCAGCGCAGCGATCTGACCTTCAGCTAGCGAAAAGGTCAGATCATCCAGAATTAAGCGGTTGCCTAAAGAAACTTTCAGATGCGAAATTTCGAGTGAACTCATTTTTCGCCTCCTATGTTCTCGTGGATAAATGCACGGTCGGCCTTGTCAGGTCGGCTAATCAAAAATGTTGGTAATGCTGCGATAAGAACCAAGATTAATGCATAGGGTGCGGCCTCGTTAAATCGATTGATCGAAGCTGCTGACCAGATCTGAGTTGCCAGTGTTTCAAAGCCAGTTGGGCGAAGCATCAACGTTGCCGGTAATTCCTTCATTGCCGTTAGAAATACCAAAATAGTTCCCAGACCAATACCGGGTGCTGCAATAGGTGCAACAACTTTTTTGATGACGTTCCATTGATTCATACCTAAAGTCGATGCCACATCTTTCACACTTGATGGGACGCGAGAAAGCGAAGAGTTCATGCTGGCTACTGATTTAGCAAGAAACAGCAGAGCGTAGGCAAAGGCCAGCAGGAAAGTTGTTTGATACAAAGCACCAAGCTTTGAACCGATAGAAACAATTGCTAAACCAACAACTACGCCCGGTAATCCGTGACCGATTGTGATGATTCGTTGGGCAGTGCGGCCCACACGAGTCGAGCTGCCTGACAAGATGATGCCGATAGGTGCTGATAAAACTAGTGCGATGAAAGCACCAAGTGCTGCTACCGAAATAGTTGAAATTGATGCAGTGATTAAATCGCCCCAGTTGATTGCTACCTGATTACCCAGAAAGCGCGAGATCAAAACATAGAAGGGGATAAGCACTGCGTTAATGGCATAGAGACCAACTGTTGCAATGATGGTAATTCGCAACCAGGTGCTGCTGATCAAAGTGTTCTTAGTCGAATACGCCTTCACCACATTGCTATCTGGAGTCTGTCGTTTGATTCTTTCATCAGCTAAAACCACGATGGTTGAAAATGCAATCAGGACAAAGGAAATAACCGCTGCTGCACTGCGGTCATAAGAAGCGCGATACATGTTTTGAATCGTGACAGTCAGGGTTTCAACGTTTAGCAAGGAAACCGCACCAAAGTCGCTGATTGTGTACAGCGCTGCCAGAAGTGCGCCTGCACTGATGTGACCCTTTACTTGAGGGAAAAC
>Ga0082207_1001318_pt1 | contig 11944 bp, 4 predicted proteins | sample LakMenEpi10Aug09_FD_71540 | JGI IMG/M metagenome (GOLD analysis project Ga0082207, IMG submission 71540) | reverse complement strand
GCGGGGCGGCGCGCCCGCCCCCGCGGCCAGCCCCCCGCCCCCCCGGCCCCCCCCCCCCGGGCCGGCCACCCCCCCCCGCCCCGGGTCCCTGGGGCCCACCCGCCCCAAGAAAGCCCCCGACCTGCGACTGCTGACCATCAGCACCGCCAACGGGCCGGTCTTAGTCGAGGACAGCCTCGTCCCCGATCCCGAACGGGAGTGGAGCGTTCCCCAGGCCAACGAGCTGCTTCCCAAAACCCTCGCCATCACCTGGGACTGGGCGGTGCTCGCCACCCACGGACGTCCCCCTGTCGCCTTTCGCCTGGCCGATCTGCTGCAGTCCCTCGAGCAGCTCCCGGTCTTGCCCGTGCAGAACATCATTGGCCTGCGGGGGTTCCAACCGGGCAAATCCCGGCTCACGGTCGCCGCCTCTCCCCTCGCACAACCGGTTCATACCCAGGCCAACTACCAGGAGACCGTGGGGCTCGCCTTCTCTCCCGGGTCCGCCGAGTGGCTGCTGATGGGAAGCCGACTGGGGTCGCGAGGCGATGAACTGGCCCTGGGTGAAGCCGACCTGTTTCCCGTCTCTCCGAGTGGGTTTCGCCATACCCTTTCAGACCGACTTCCCGCCGGTCCCACCCCGCTCGCCCTGTTCCGCTCCCCCTGGCGGCCCGATGACGGGGCGGTCTGGTTCGCCGAGGACCGGGCCGACCCGCGGCGCTCACGCGTCATGCAGATTGCCCTCGCCCAAGCCGGGGGAGCGGGGCGCACCACCAGCAGCCGCGCGTTCGACCTGACCCGCGACGACGACCCGCAACTCTTCTCGTACGCCTTTGGCGACGAGGAGACCGACATCGTGGTCACCGGTCGCGACACCGCCGGCCCGCCCGCGGTGGTCAACGAAGGAAGCCTTCCTCCCTATTCGCTGCTGCTCCCCCTCGGGGCCGACCGCTTCCTCACCACTGGCTTCGACTATCGTCCGCGAGTCTGGAATCTGCAGGAACGCCGCGAAGAGGCCCGCCTCGACTACAAGCCCGGCTTTACCACCGTGGGGGCCGCCTCTGCGGATGGCCTGGTCTTCGCCCTGCCCGGCGACATCGCTGTCACCGCGACCGTGCACCGCCGCGACAAGCAGGGGAGCTGGCAGACCGTCGCGCTCCGGCTCGACAACCCGCCCCGCCCCATCGCCGCCGCCTCGACCCTGGCCCTCTCGGCCGATGGCCGCTGGCTGCTCACGGGCGACCGCTCGGGACAGGCCTGGGCCTGGAATCTCGACACCCTCCAGAAACAACGGCTCGAGCTCCCGGGCGCGACGGCGATTCGCGCCAGTGCCATCCGCGGCACCCGCGCGTTCTTTGGGACCGACGCCGGCAAACTCTACACCGTCGACCTGGCCGGCCAGTCCACAAAGCCCCTCGAAGTCTCTTCCTCAAACAACCTGGGCAAAGGTTCGGTGGCGGAACTCGACCTCTCGCCCGACGGGCGGCAGCTGGTGCAACTCCGCGAAGAACGACTCACCAAGCCGGGGGTCGAAACCTTCCTCCAGCAGTTGTGGCTGGCCGATCTCGACCCGGCGGATCCCGCCCAGTCGCTGAACTGGCGGTCGCTGCAACGCACGGAACTGACCCGCAAGACCGTGCAGGGGACGTCGCTGCCCGAGGCGGGCGAGCAACTCTCGGCGGTCCACTTCACCTCCCCGGGCTGGATCGCCGCCCTCCGCAGGCGGATCGAGGGGAACCTCGTCCAGCAATGTCTCTGGCAGACCACCGGAGAGCGGCCCCTCACAGAGGCGGTCCTCCCGCCCTATGTGCTGAATTACCCGAGCGAAATCGGTGCCTCGCCGGCGAACTCGCGGGCTGTGCGCGGGGGCCGCGAGCTGCTCAGCCTGCATGGCTCGACCATCCATCGCTGGCGCCTGGGTGAGCCCGACCGCGATCTCGCCCAGCCGGGCGAAGCCACCCCCCGCACGTTCCAGCACCTCGGCATGTTCTCTTACAACATGCAGGTCACCGATCTCTCGACCGCCGCGTCGGGAGACCTGGTGCTGTGCGCCAGCCCGCAGACCGGGTTGAAGGCCTATGGCCTCCAGCGTGTGCCGGGCGAACCGGTGCGAATCGCCAGCCTGGGGCAGCTTCCCGAGGGTGAGAGCTACCGCGGTTACCAGGCGGTCCGGTTCCTGCCCCCGGTGGCGGGCCAGCCCCTGCGGTTCATCGCCGCTCCCAGTCGGGCCTTGCCCAACAGCAGCCAGGTCGCGGCGCAGCTGTTTCAGCTGGCCCGCCATCCCGAGAGCGGGGCCGCCCTCTTCACCCTCGAGCAGACCCTTCCGCACACGTTCGCGCAGATCGAGTCGCTGGCGGTCTCGTCTGAGGGACACTGGCTGGCGGTCGCGGGAATCGCCGATGGAGCCAGTGGCCGGCGTCCCCAGGTGCTGGTCTACCAGCGGGACGCCGACGGTCGCTACGACACCCTGCCCCCCCGGCTGTTGACCGACGCCGCGGCGGGGGCGAATCTCCCCTTCCAGGGCCTCGCCTTCAGCCTCTGGAAACACAACGGAGAGGTGACCTGTTGCCTGGCCGCAGGCGACGCGGGCGACTCGGAAACCGCCCGGGTCTGGGCGTGGGACGCCGCTGAGAAACCTTCGACAGATCCCCTCGAACCGATCCGCCGTTGCGACGCTCCCAGCGTGGGGGCGGTGCAAGACGTGGCGTTCTACCGCGACCCCAACACCAACCGCCTCACGCTGCTCACCTGCACGTCCCGCTCACTGCGGGCCTGGGACCTCGAAATCGACGAGGCGACCGGCGTCACGCAGCTGGAACGCGACCTCACCAGCAACAGCCTCAGCGACCGCCTCCCCCGGGGGGCGGGTGACCTGCTCCGCATGCGGCTCGCTGCCGACCCAGGCGAACAGAGCTACCGCGTCTTCCTGCTCAGCAGCGTCCGGGGCCTGCTGCAGCCGATCGACATCGGAAAGAACTGACTCCAGCGAAGAACTGACCTCAGCGAAGCTGACCCCAGCAATTGGTGCGGGCGAGTTCGACTGGGAGAGTTCGCGTGGCAAGCGCGGCTGAGGGAGAACCTTTGGCTGGAGGACAGTCTCTCCTACTTCGTCGAGGCCTGGGCGGGTCGGGCCGGGAGGGCGTTGCAGTGCGACAACGCCAGCAGGGGGAGCGCGGTCCCGCTGTAGGTGATGAAGTGCCACTTGTCGGTGTTCAGGCTGCGGGTCCACCACCGGCCCGAAACCCGCTGGTTCTGCTGCAGCCACTGCACTCCCCGCTGCACGCGTGGGTCGGTCGCGGGTAGACCCGCTTCCCGCAGCACCACAATCGCCAGTCCGGTCTGATGCCCGTCGCTGGGCGGGTTGGCGAACTCGGGCTCGGCCCGCAGTTTTTCGGCTCGATTCCCCCCGCCCCACTGCTCGGGGGCCCCGAACGTGCGAATCGACCAGCCCCCATCTTCCCGCTGCTTCGACAGCACGAGGTCGACCAGTTGCTGTTGCCGTTCCGCTGGCAGCAACCCGGGCAGCCGGGTCGCCGCCCACAGCAGCAGGGTGCGGTCATAGTCTTGCTTCGGTTCGGTCTGACGGAGGTAACTCTTGAGCCGCTCAACCCCCTGCTTCAGCTCGGCGTCCTGCAGTTCTTCGAGCCAACCGGGAGCGGTCCCCACCGCCATCGCCGCCACGGTCGCCAGGTGGAATGCGCTCGATTCATACGGCGGCCAGCAGTCCAGCGACCCCCAGCCCGCTTCGCCCCGCTGCAGCGTCAGCATCAGGGCCAGCGCCCGCCGGGTTTCGTCCGACAGCTTGCCAGTCACATGCCGGTCCCACTCGGCCAGTCCCGCCGCGAGGTAGATCGCCTGGGCGGGAGCGACACTTTCCTGCTGCTGTTCGGCACTCTTCTTGGCGAACTGCTCCAGGCTGGCGACGTAGTGCGCGCGGATCGCCGGGTTGGGGGGGCCCAGCTTCGCCGAGAGTGCCGGGCGAATCTGCATGTAAGTCCCATTGGTGTGGCAACTGACGCACTTGCGTTCGCCATTCCAGGCGAGGGCTCCCTGGTCGAGGTAGGCCTCGGCTTTTTCGACCGAAAGCTCGGCGAGCTTCGCCTCGTCAGCCGTCGCCGGTCCGACGAAGATCGACTCGAACCTGTACTGGTACGGTCCGTCGGCCTTGTCTTGAGCGCGAGCCACCAGTGCCGGGGTGGCCACAGCCAGCAGGCAGACCCAGACGCGCGACCAGGATGGGAACATGGCAGTCACCCTCGAAGGACGGGATCTTTCGGCAGGAGCCACCAGCGCACGCCGGTGGATCAGCAACCCGCCCCAAAGATCGACGACCGTTGATGCCAGAGCATAATGCCGCCCCGCTCCGAAAGGGAATCGAGTGGCGGGGAATCGAGCAGCGGGGAATTGGACCGCGAGGAAGTGTGCCGGGCCACCCCCTGGGGTGGGCTCAAATAACGACCAATCAGGAGCAGAAGACCAACATGCCCAGCGGGGAGAGTGGGGGAATATCGGGACCCCTCGGTTCCGACAGACTTGCTGGCGACGATGTGCTGCCTGAGGCCGGAGGGGTCGCGTGGAGTCCGCGGAGCGGGGCGAACCTGGGCGGGGGGCACCGTGTCTGAAACAGCAGGGAAGGCGGCAGGATTGTGAAGCGGTAGCAATCGCCGGGAATCTGCGGTCGGAGGGTTTGATTGGGGGGACGGAACTGGCGGGAGAACTCACAGAAACGCCCCCGGGGGACGCTTTACAAGACCCGCCCGACCGGGCACAATAAGGCCACGAGTGGTGAGGCCGAGGGAGTGGCGTGCCGACTCAACGGGTGTATAGCTCAGTTGGTTAGAGCGCAGCCCTGATAAGGCTGAGGTCCCAGGTTCGAATCCTGGTACACCCACTGATAATGAGTTGGGGGATAATGAGTTGGGGACAACTCATTGGGGTCATCGCGGTTGGGACAGCGGGTCGGGCGGACTGCAGCAGATCGCCGGGCCCGTTTTCCGTTTCCAGCCGTTGGTGGTGGCGACTGCCCCTGCGTTTGACCTGTTCTCCGTTCGCTCGGTTACCGTTCGAGAGGGGCGATCGGTCTGACTGCCAGTGCAGACGGAAAGTCGAGGGCGAGTTTTAGCTGGTCCCAGTGGCCCTCAGACTGCCGGGGTGCGGGGACCGACTCTGCAGGAATTTGGATCAGGAATTCGGATCAGAAATTGTCGGGCGCGTTGTGGGGAAGACGCTGAGTCAGCGTCGGATGTTTGAGGGGACGTAGCTCAATTGGAAGAGCACCGCCTTTGCAAGGCGGGGGTTGCCGGTTCGACCCCGGTCGTCTCCATTTTCTCCCCACCCCGGAATCTGCAGGCCCAGCTCGAACTGAAGCCCAGTCCCCGCTGAAGCCCAGTCCCCGCTGAAGCCCAACAAGGCCCGCGGCCCGACGGAACTGCGGGGGCAGCTCGCTGGTCAAAGTCCGAGCGAGCGAGTGCCAATCGCCGAGAGCCGCGGTCGGCCACCAGCCTGGGTGAGCCTCGCTCCCCGGAAGAGCCCTGCAGGCCGATCTCGTTCGCCGCCGATCTCATTCGCCATGGGCGACCGGTTTCTCACCCCGGCGGGGCTCAACTCTCGACACACACACACACACACACACAACGGAACAGGCCCGCCCTATCAACAGACAGGGCCGACGGTGAAGCGTTCACCGTCGGCCCCAAGTGATCGCGGCTGGTTCAGCTCTCCCCAGCAGGGAAGGTCCGCAGCCTGTGCTTCTTCAGCCTACAAAGATCGGGCCGCCGGGCGACGCCGACGGACCTGCAGGGCGACCAGCCCCAGCCCCATGCCGCACAGCGCCAGCGTGCTCGGCTCGGGCACCACGGGAGCAGGCTCGGTCCCCAGGACAAACGCCACATCCCCGTAACTTCCGCCCGGAGAATTGAAGAAGATCGCAAGCAACCCCGGGGTATCTTCCAGGGTAGGCCCCACATCGTCTGGCAAAACGCCGTCGTAGCGCAGCACTCCCTGGTAAATCAATCCAAACCCGGCATCCGTGAGCGGAAAGTCCGTCAGCTCCGCAAGGAAGCCCCTGTCCGCCACAAACGAGAAACTCCCCTGGGCCGTTGCGAACTGGACCAGGTTGGAACCTGCGAGCGCAGTGTATTGGCCGTTTACGTACAGCGTCTGGCTGTCTCCCGTGAAAAACAGTTGGGTACCCGGCGTCAGATCAATGTTGTTCGGAAAAAGATTGGTCGTCGCCGTCAGCGTGGACGCCGGCAGAACGATATTCAAGGCCCCGGGCACACCAGGGGTGATTCCCACAGCGGTTCCATTCGTTGACCCCGCGACCCCGAAATAGATCGGCACGGCCTGAGCCGCTCCCGCCCATGCCAACGCCCAACCCGCCACCACCGCCACCCACACACGCGCCAGGTTCCTCATCACACTCGTCCCTTCCTTGAAGTTGGCCTGATTGACACGTCGTATCCTCTCCCCAGAGTCTCAGGTAGACTAGGAGCCCGATCGTCGTCCGGTCAATCTCCCGACGCCCACACCGCCAAATCCCCGCAATATACTATCGAAACAAATTCCTGCAGCTTGCCGCCCCCTCTCGCGGCATTACCGGAAGCGGTCCACCTAAAAACACAGGGCCGACGGTGAAACGTTTCACCGTTGGCCCTGGATCTTTCCCGTTGTCTCTGCCCGGCGTGGACTCATGCAGGCGCTCGACTCACGCCCGACTCCACTCAGGCGCTGCTCGTATCACGCGCTCATTGGCTCACGCGCTCATTGGCCGGTCACTTCTTGGGCCGGTACATGTGCGTCGCCTGGCCAATCATCGACTCGGCCGCCTCCATCAGGGTCTCCGACAGGGTCGGGTGCGGGTGAATGCTGTCGGCCAACTCGCGGGCCACCGCCGCAGTCTCCACCGCAATCACCGCTTCCGCAATCAACTCCCCGGCTCCCGCCCCCACAATCCCCACCCCCAGCACCCGCTCGGTCTGGGGATCAAACAAGATCTTCGTCAGCCCCTCCGTCCGCCCCAGTGACTGCGCCCGCCCCGACGCCGCCCACGGAAACCGCACCACCTTCACCTCGCGGTTCTCGGCCTGCGCCTGCGATTCCGTCAAGCCGCACCAGGCCACCTCGGGGTCGGTGAACACCACCGCGGGCATCGCCACCACGTCGTACGCCGCCGGCTCTCCCGCCAGCACCTCCGCCACAATCTTCGCCTCCCGCGTTGCCTTGTGCGCCAACATCGGCTCACCCGCCACGTCGCCAATCGCGTAGATGCTGGGCTCGACTGTCCGCCGCTTCGCATCCACCGGGACAAAGCCCTTCGCATCCAGCTGAATCCGCGTCGTCTCCAGGCCCAGGTTCGCACTGTTGGGCCGCCGTCCAATCGACACCAGCACCCGGTCGAATTCCTCGACCTTCGTCGTCCCGTCCGCAGCCGTCAGGTGCGCCACAATCGCCTTGGGCGTCGCCTCCAGCCTGGCCACCTTCGTCTCCAGCCGAATCGACTCGAAGATCCCCTCCAGCCGCTTCTGCAACGGTCGCACCAGGTCGCGGTCAGCCCCCGGCAACAGCCCGGGCAACATCTCGACCACCACCACTTTCGAGCCCATCGCCGCGTAAACCGAACCCATCTCCAGCCCGATGTATCCCCCACCCACCACCAGCAACCGGCGGGGCACATCGGCCAGTTCGAGGGCGCCGGTCGAATCCATCACCCGCGGGTCGTTCAACTGAAACGCCGGCGGCACCAGCGGGCTCGACCCCGTCGCCAGGATCGCCGTCTTGAACTTCAGCTTCCCCTGCGTGCCATCGGGGTACTCGAGCGACAAGGCCTGCGACCCCGCGAACTTCGCCCGGGCCTGCACAAACTTGACCCCCCGCCCCTGCTGCAACTGCCCAATGCCCCCCACCAGCTTGGCAATCACGTCGTTCTTGAACTTCCGCACCTGCGCGATGTCGATCTTCGGCTCACCGAAGCTCACCCCCACATGCGCCGCCTCGCGGGCCTCTTGAATCAGTTTCGCCAGGTGCAGCAGCGCCTTCGAAGGGATGCAGCCCCGATGCAGGCAGACCCCTCCCAACTGCGCACTCTGGTCGATGATCGTCACCTGCCGGCCATGGTCGGCACAGGCGAACGCCGCCGGGTATCCCCCAGGACCGGCTCCAATCACGACAACATCAGTTTCCAGATCGGCCATGGCAGGTCAGAGCAGTCGAACAAAGAAGGCGAATACACACATCGACGGGCCACCGGCTGGGACAGATCAGCCCGCCAGCCACATTCCCGGAAAGCCCAGCCACACGCCCCGCAGGTCACCCCCGGGGCCCCCGGCTCCAGCCCCTACACTTCACTCAGCAGCTGGAACGGATCGGAGAGCAGTCCCGACAGCTTCACAATGAACCGCGCGGCGTCGGCCCCGTTGATCACCCGGTGGTCGTAGCTCAGTGACAGCGGCAGCATCAGCCGGACTTCGGGCTTCCCGTCAATCACCACCATCTGCTGGCTCGTCCGCGACATCCCCAGGATGGCCACCTCGGGGTAGTTCACAATCGGGGTGAAGTACGTCCCCCCAATGCCCCCCAGGTTGGTAATGGTGAAGGCCCCGCCCTGCATGTCGGCGAGGGTCAGCTTCCGCTCCCGCGCCCGCTGCGCGAGGTCGCCAATCTCGGCGGCCAGCTGCAGCACGCTCTTCGAATCGACGTTGCGGATCACCGGCACCATCAGCCCGTTTTCCGTGTCGACCGCGACCCCGATGTGGTAGTACCGCTTCAGCACCACTTCGCCCGTCGCCGCGTCGTAGCTCGAGTTGAAGCGGGGGAACGCCTTCAAGGTCGTCACCACCGCCTTCATCGCCAGCACGGTCATCGTGATCTTCGGGCTCCCCTCCTTCGCCGAGTGCATCTGCACATAGCGCTTGCGGGCCGCCTCGAGGTCGGTCACGTCGGCCAGTTCGTGCTGGGTGACGTGCGGGATGATGTTCCAGGCGAGCGACAGGTTGGTCGCCCCCGTCCGCATAATCTTGTTCAGCGGCTGCCGTTCGATTGGCCCGAATTGCGAGAAGTCGGGCAACGGGGGAGCGACCATCGCGCCCGCCACGGGTGCCGCACTGGGAGGAGGCGACTGCTTCAGCGCCGCCCGCACGTAACCCTGCACATCGTCCTGGGTAATCCGCTTGCCCGGACCGGTGCCAGTCACCTTGTGCAGATCGACCCCCAGTTCGCGGGCCAGGCGCCGGGTCGCCGGGGCCGCCGGGGCGGGGGGCACCGTGCTCGATTCAGCCGCCGCCGAGGCTGGCGCCGCCGGTGCGGGAGCGACAGCCGGGGTCGGTGCCTGAGCCGGTGCCGGTGCGACCGGAGCCGGTGCGACAGGAGCCGGGGCCACTGGTGCCGGGGGGGCCACAGCCGCGGGGGCTGGTTTGGGTGGGGCCGCCGGGGGGGCTGCGGGGGCCGGCGCGGCCGCAGGTGCCGCCGGGGCTCCCGCTCCGACCGGTTCGAGCGTCAGCAAGGGCGTTCCCACCGAGACGGTGGTCCCGGGCTTGACCAGGATCTCGGTCACCCGCCCGGCTTGCGGACACGGAAGCTCGAAGACCGCCTTGTCGGTCTCGATCTCCATCACCACCTGCTGAGCCGAGATCACGTCGCCCACCGCGACCCGCAGGTTCCCGACGTCCGCCTGCTCGACGTTTTCACCGACCGAGGGAAGCTTGAATGTGAACGCCATGACTCCGCCCATTGTGAAACAGCAAGGCACCTTCCCCTCTCAGGAAAGTACCGGAACGTATCGGGAAAGCATCCACTCCCCCACCGCCCGTGACCCCTAACGCCCGTGACCCCTACTGCCCGTGACCCCAACCGCCAGTGACCCCTCACGCCCGTGAAGACGATCCGTCGGCCCCCGACGCGGCTGGCTTGCAATCGGACGGTTGACACTCGGCCGTTTGCCAACCGCCAGGGCGCCCCTTCGCCAGGGTGCCCCCCAGGGCCGAAACTAGGCCCGGACCGGGTCGATTTTCTCGGGGTCGATCCCCAGTGCCTGGCGGGCCTTCTCGACGAACGCCTTGTCGACCTGCTTCCGCCGGTGCAGTTCGCCAATCGCCGCGAAGGCGATGTGCGGGGCGTCAATCTCGAAGTGCCGTCGCAGCTCTTCGCGGGTGTCGCTGCGGCCGAACCCGTCGGTCCCCAGCGCCGTCAGCCGCTCGGGCAGCCACGGTGCAATCTGCTCGGGCACCAGCTTCATGTAGTCGCTGGCGGCGATGATCGGCCCCTGCACCCCGGCGAACTGCTGCTGCACGTAACACTGCCGGGGGGTCTCGGTCGGATGCAGCACGTTCCAGCGTTCGACCTCGAGCGCCTCGCGGCGGAGTTCCTTGTAGCTGGTCACGCTCCACACATCGCTGCCAATGCCGAATTCCTTCTCGAGCCGCTCCTGGGCCAGCAGCACCTGCCGCAAGATCGGCCCGCTCCCCAGCAACTGCACCCGCAGCTTGGGGTTCGGTCCCGCCACCGACTGGAAGCGGTACATCCCCTTCAGGATGCCGGCATTCGCCCCCTCGGGCAGGGCGGGCATCGGGAATGGCTCGTTGTACAGGGTCATGTAGTAGAAGACCGATTCGTCTTCGACGTACATCCGCCGCAGCCCATCCTGGATGATGACCGCGACTTCGTAGGCGAATGCCGGGTCGTAGCACAGGCAGTTGGGGACGGTCGCCGCCAGCAGGTGGCTGTGACCATCCTCATGCTGCAGCCCCTCGCCATTGAGCGTCGTCCGCCCGGCGGTCGCCCCCAGCAGAAAGCCCTTGCAACGCGAGTCGGCGGCCAGCCAGATGAGATCGCCCACCCGCTGGAACCCGAACATCGAGTAGTAGATGTAGAAGGGAATCATGCTGATTCCCAGGTTCGCGTGGGCGGTCCCCGCGGCGACGAACGACGACATCGCCCCCGCCTCGTTGATCCCCTCCTCCAGGATCTGACCGTCCTTCGCCTCGCGATAGTACGACAACTGCCCGGCATCCACCGGCTCGTACAACTGCCCCGTGCTGGCGTAGATCCCGAACTGCGAGAAGAAACCTTCCATCCCGAAGGTGCGGGCTTCGTCCGGAATGATCGGCACAATCCGCTGCCCGATCTCCTTGTTCTTCAACAGCGCCATCAACGCCCGGCCAAACGCCCCGGTCGTCGAGAACTCGCGGCCACCACTCCCCCCCAGCAGCTCCTTGAACGCCTCCAGCCCGGGAATCGGCAGCTTCTCGCACTCCTTGATCCGCTGCGGCAGGTGCCCACCCAGCACCTTCCGCCGTTCCCGCAGGTAAATCATCTCGGCACTGTCTTCGGCCGGCTTATAGAACGGCGCCTGCGCGACCGCCTCGTCCGAGATCGGAATCCCGAACCGCGACCGAAACTCCCGCAGTTCGTCCTCGTTGATCGACTTCTGCTGGTGCGAGATGTTCTTCCCCTCACCCGCTTCACCCAGCCCGTACCCCTTGATGGTCTTGGCGAGGATCACGCTGGGGGCCCCCACATGCTCGGAGGCCGCCTTGTACGCCGCGTAGACCTTCTCGGGGTCGTGCCCGCCCCGCCGCAGCTTTTGAATCTGCTCGTCCGAGAGATTCGCCACCAGCTCCAGCAGTTCCGGGTGCTGACCAAAGAAGTGGTTGCGAATGTAGCCCCCATCTTCGACCGAGTACTTCTGGTACTGCCCGTCGACCACCTCGCCCATCCGCCGCATGACCAGCCCGTTGGCGTCCGCGGCGAGCAGCGGATCCCAGTCGCCCCCCCAGATCACCTTCAGCACGTTCCAGCCCGACCCCCGGAAGCCCGCTTCGAGCTCCTGGATGATCTTCCCGTTCCCGCGCACCGGCCCGTCCAGCCGCTGCAGGGTGCAGTTGATCACGAAGATCAGATTGTCGAGCTTCTCGCGCGACGCCAGGTGGATCGCCCCCAGCGTTTCCGACTCATAGACATCGCCACCCCC
>Ga0082207_1001317_pt1 | contig 11948 bp, 7 predicted proteins | sample LakMenEpi10Aug09_FD_71540 | JGI IMG/M metagenome (GOLD analysis project Ga0082207, IMG submission 71540) | reverse complement strand
GTTTGGAGATGCCTGACGCCACACCTGAGCAGGCCCGGTGTACTCTGAAAGGAAGCAGCCGCAAGAAGAGAAGTAGTTTCGAGATGACTGACGCCACACCCGAGCAGGCCCAGTGTACTCTGAAAGGAAGAAGCCGCAAGAAGAGAAGTAGTTTCGAGATGACTGACGCCACACCCGAGCAGGCCCAGTGTACTCTGAAAGGAAGAAGCCGCAAGAGGAGAAGTAAGGGTGATTTGCTTTTTAGTTTCAGTTTCGTGTCTGTCCAAATCCTGAATTTTGCCTATACTGTCCTATAGCAATTGCTCATTTTTTTCTTTTAAATAGGAGAACAAAAGAAGACGAGCTTAGAGAAGTCTGAGACAGCATCAGCAGGAATTTCGCTGCGCAGATGTCGCTAGTCCTCAACAGGTAACCTAGATCCACGCCCATGGATAGTTTTTCAGTTAAGGAATGATATTCGCAGATGCATGTTGGAGTCTTACAGAATTTGATCCTTGAATTGAAACAAGTTTTGAAAAATTTCACAAGACTGAGCAAATGCATCGATGTAATATCTGTTTCGGCTTTCAGGACGGATATGAAGGATGGAAACGAAGCCGAGGTTGCCAAGAATAACGTTAAAGAGAATCCAGACTTTGATTTGCAACTCATTCTCTCTTCCCCCATTCCCCTGGATACAAATGAGAATATATCTGTTAAATCCAGCGCTGGAAGTATTATTGAGTGAATTTTTTGTGGAATGAAAGTGCACCTACCTAGACCTGGATTTTCCCCATAAATTCGAACTTTTAAATTTAATGTACTGATGTTAATTTGTTATGGCGCGGTATGATTCACTTGAATCCATTTCAGGGTCCAAAAAACTATCGATTTCCAGGGTCCACCCCTTGTTTTTTTATACCCCCTACTTTATTTGAACTCATATACAGTATGTAAAGTTATATGTAAAACTATGAAACAAATGTTGGACCTCGGTTCATCATTACGTTCCGCTTATATCGATGTAGATATTATTAACAAGTAGGTTCATCAGTAATATGTTGGAAAAAATGTTGGGCTAAGGCCATTCATTACATTCCGTTGAATAATCATGCAGGTACCTTTTCCTTGCAGGATACAGAGAGATACGGTATTTGTATTATCTAACGAAGCGGAATTTTTGTGCAATAAGCTTGTCACTAATCTTGTAAGCGATGGAAAAAGAAAGAATATTTGTCGTATAACTGTAGTGCAGAAGGGATCTCCCATGCACAATATTGTATAAATGTATTGTTTAATGTATACTCATGTGTTGTCTTTTATTCTCTTTTCTTTTGCGGTAGTTCCCACCTGTGTGATACAATTATTAAATTGCGTAGCAACGAAGGGGTAAAAGTTGCAAAAAAATCGTGTTGGATAAAAGCTGCGACGTCAGCTTCATTGAAAAAGTCGTCATGAGAAGTCGTCGAATCGGCATTACAAGTAGTCTTCTTTGCTAAATAGTGTAATTGGTAACGTGAATAATGTAAGGTTATGTTTGAATGTCGTCTTTGTTCTCGTAATTGTTAAAAGAAATTACTGTACTTGGCTTAATAAAGAATAAAGTATGTCCAAACTACTGTATGTTGTCCAAAGAGAGCAGCAGCCTTTTCGTCTAAAAGTTTCAAAACGTTAGTTTTTAAAGGTAGTCGGTAATGTGAAAGAGTGGGAGGGGCGGGCGTCAAGAAGGTGGCTAGTGATAGGTATTGACCTCTGACCGCGGCGATCGAGGTTTGTTAGCCGTATAATTTTGCTGTCGTCTTTGATTTTATGTACGGTACCTCCGTTTCCGCCCCAGTAACGCAAAATGAATAGGTAATGTCCTGACGAATAGACAAAACGCGGCGAATTACTTGTAGCGTTTCTGCTATTGAAGTACATGTACTTTTGTTTTCTGAGTCATTTCTCATTAGACGATTTAAAATCAATGTCTCTACAGTATTTACCAAAATGCTGCGGATCCGCTCCACAACCCTACCCCCTTACATATTTCTACCATAATTGACGCATTATTCCCGCTTTGCCTATCAACGGGGAGATGAATCGCTGCCCCATACCAAAGAAGCCACATGTTTCAGAAAATTGAAAAATATTTGATTATTGGAATGCTGAAAAAATGCCAGTTTTCAAACAGATATGGAACATTTTAAACAAAAATTTGTCCAGGATTTGAAAAAAAAACTAAAAACCGCATTGCTGCTCACAGTGTTCAAATACATTCGCCCATTTATCTGCGTTGCAAGTACATTAAAGAATTAATTTTGGGTAGATACTTTACAGCTGATCACAGTGTTCAAAGTCATTTGCCCATTCATCTGGGTTGCAAATACATTCAAGAATTCACTCCGGGGAGATACTGTACCTTTCAGAATTTATAAAATCTAATGGAGGATGGCCTATTAGGCTTTTTCACATTTTGAAATAAGAGAGAAATAAAAGATTTGTGGTGATTTGTTTTCTTGCTAGATTGTAAAAGTAACAGCCTATTTGGTACATTTGAGAGTTCACACTGGAGAACAACCTTATAGCTGCTTTCAGTGTTTACATTTGCCCACTTAGATAAGATGCAAATACATTTAAGAATTCATTCTGGAGAGAAACCTTACAGCTGATCCCAGTGTTCAAAGTCTTTTACCCAGTCTATGGTTTGCAAGTACATTTAAGATTTCATTCTGGAGAGAAACCTTACAGCTGCTCCCAGTGTTCAAAGTCATTTGCCCATCCATCTGCTTTGCAAGAACATTTAAGAACTCATTCTGGGGATAAACCTTACAACTGCTCGCAGTGTTCCAAGTTATTTGCCCATTCATCTGCGTTGCAAGTACTGTACATTTAAGAACTCATTCTGGGGAGAAACCATACAGCTACTCCTAGTGTTCAAAGTCATTTACCCAGTTTTCTGGGTTGCAAAAACATTTAAGGATACATTTTGGGTAGAAACCGTAAAGCTGCTTAACATGTACAAAGTCATTTTCTAGATCTGACAAACTACATGTAAAGCATCATACAAACTCAGGCATCTGCAGATAGTAAAAATAAAAACATAATGCATCCCAATATTTGACTGTGAAACTAGCGTGCTGCTTTTTTTCTTACAAATTATAATACAGAACGTTTCATGTAGGTAGGTACCCTTTTTAAAACACTAGTTTTATATTATTTCCGTCAAAGGTAAATCACTTACATATTTGAATATTATAGAATTTCTAGAATTATGTACAAAATCATGCCTCTTGCGTCTCTTTTTCTCTGTAATCATAGTTGTTAGTTGTAATTGTAACAATGGCAGCTCTGTTGTCCATAGTTGCTATTGTCTGTGTCTTGTATTTTGTTGTTGTACTGTATATATTGCAGTACCGTACTTAAATGAAAAATACTGAAAACTGAACCATCAAACTAATTTTTTGAAGTTTTTCTAAAATCATTTTCAAAATAAATAATAAATTTGTATCAACGGGGAGATGAATCGCTGTCTCGTACCTTTTTCAGAAGCCACATGTTTCATAAACTTGAAAATTATTTATTTTTTGGAATGCTGAAGAAACGAATGACAGTTTTCAAACAATTATAGAAACATTTTAACCAAAAATTGGTCACTACCTCTCATAAATACTGTAAGGGTTTGGGGTCCACCGGTCCAGGATATGGAAAAAAAACTATTCCGGATCCCGGATCCGTGCCTAGGGGTCAAAAAGGCACCGGATCCCAGAATAAAAATTGTCTTAGTTACTTGTATACTTATACTATCGGATTCTGCTTTGTATGAAACTAAGCTAAACTTGATTCCGCTTAGTGCCGATGCCCAACTATGCAGGTTACTCAAGAAGGTAATAGAAAAGCATACACTTCATCTTACAGCATCTGTATATTTAAGACTGGACTGGTACCGAAAAAAAATATAAATATAATGTTCTAGCTCAGGACAATGCTGACAGGGTCCGAAAATGGACCAAAGCGGCCATGGTTGTAGTTGGCATTAACAGCAAAATAATACTTTCTTCCCCTTGAGAAGTTTTCGAGACGGCAGGCCATGGGAAGCGGCAGCGGCGTGACGGCCCCCACATTCTTCCACAGTGAGGAGTCCACCCGTCCCAGACTGGCCTGCTCCTGGTAGACGTACAGGTGGTAGGAGGCCACGGTGTCGTGGTCACTCAGGTTCATGGTCCAGGTGAGGACGATGGTCTGTTCAACCTGCTGGATCGTGAGCGTCGGCTTGGGCGTAAGCAGCCGCCAGCCGGGGTTCATGGGCTGCGAGGGCGGGATGGGTGGCAGCGGTGCGGGATGGGCGAGCCGGAAGGAGGGAGCCCCGGTGATGGTGGTGGCGGGACGCTGCTGAACTAGCGGATTCCTGGCGCCAGGCTGCTCCGGCCGCCGCACTTGCAAGCCCACGCTTCTGGTAATTCGGACCGGGGCGACGTTGCGGTTTTCCTTTTCCGCCTTGAGATCCAGCACATACGTCTTTATCACAGTAAAAAGGGCCGAACGCTGTTTGTCGAGCGCGTTCGCCCGGGTTCTCCACATTTTAATTGAGTCGTTGAAGCTGTCGACCTGTCGTCGGAGCTGCCCTATCTCGGACCTGTTGGCCACGGTCTCGATCATCTTAGAAGCGACCAGCTCTTCAAGATGCCGCCGTGAGATGGTCTTCAGTTGTTTTTTTATCTTCTTTCTCGCCTCCTCGCTGCTGTCATCCACCTTGGACCGCTTGGCCTCCGGCTGGCTGAAGACGGTGGCCCCGCCGGGCCGCTTGTTGAGGACGTCAGCTGAAGACTTGGTCGTCTCATCCTCCAGAATTTTCTTGTTGCCCTCCTCAATACGTTTCATCTCTCCCAGGGCCTGCTCGTAGATGATACCGTCTGGGGTGGAGCGCCCTTCTCCGGACAGGATCCTAAAATAAATAAACAAAAGTTAAAAGCGGAATCTCAGGCAACATACAAACAGGAAAAGTTTCAACCATCAACAGGTTACAGAAGCAAGATCTCGCCTAAAATTGCCTCTCGGACCCACACCTTCTCTCTCGCAGAGACCCTACTGTTTTTGCATTCCTCGCATAATTTTTGTGAAGAATGATGATTTTGGTAGGTGGCACACACATCAAGGTCAGTAATACTTATACAAAAACTGAACCATTCAATAAATAAACAGTTTTATCGGAGGGTCATTTTATTTGCACTGAAGGTACTGAAACTTACAAAGTGACCTCCCCCCCCCCTTTCCTTCCGGAGTGGACTTTTCCTTTTTCACAGTCGACAGGTCACAGATGTATGACAAAAAAACAAATTTAGAAGGTTAAGAAGAAAATAAAAAGATGCAAGTCCGCAGGAATGGACACGGTATGAAAAATGGGGCCTCTACTAGCAGTACCTGTCCCTGCCAGGTTTCACCCCCCTCTCTGCATTTAAGCTGTTCTCATCTTCCATGTCAAGGATGGTGGTCTCTAAGGGTTTCGGCGGCGGCGTCTTATCCTTTTTGGTGTCCATGATCTCAGGCTCCGACAGTCCACTGCGAAGATGGACTCCGGTAAAAATAATGAACCAATTTCAGAGTCGCGGAGATCAGTAAACGATCACAAAAATTAATCTTGTGCAAATCTGGCTGACCAAGAGGGTGGGGTCTAACTGTCTATAACTCCATATGTTAGTGGATTTTTGCTCTGCGTTGGTTTCGCGAAATTTTTTGCTAAGGCTGGAGGATTTTTTATTGTTTAACCGCGGATTTTCAATAAGTAGACGAATTTTCAGCCAAATTTTAAACGACAAAAGTAACTCTTTTTCCAGAAGTCAGAAAGGAACCAGCTTTGGAAAAAATAAAGAAAAAATATCCTAAAAGATCACCTGTCACTGTCGTCATCGTCAACAGGCTCTAACGATATCTCATTATAGACTCTCTCCTATTTGAGTGCCGAAATATTATGTGCTTGTAGGGAAAGCTTACTACTCAAAAAGGCAAGATTTTTTCCCAAAAGTTTTGAAAACTGTGCTTTTTCTGGTTTAGCTTCGGAGTTGGCTAGAACCAGAATCGTAAAAAATAGTTACGGTCCCGCAACACTGACCAAAAACTGCAAAAAGTAACAAGTTCTAGAGATCCAGAAACAGAACACTACCAAAACCGCACTAAACAGTAAACAAACGGCTGGATCTACCAATAAAAAACGCAAGTTATAACAGACACATACCGGTACAGTACCAAAAGCAATATATGAATTCTGTGTTTTCTAAGATGTGCTCTCGTTGTAGCCTGGACTGAAATATAGGCAAACTCAGTCCATGCTTTCATGTCGGTACATTCCTTTATCAAATGCTAAGCAATGCCTAATATTTTACTTAAAATTAATTGCTGCTTCTCGTTACATAGAGGAGGAGGCATTTTTTCCCAAAGATTACTGGTACTTTTTCACAAAAAGAACAGTACCGTAGCTGTTTGGTACTTGAAAGCGCAATACCACTGGTGCAAAAACTAAATATTTAGACCAATAGAAAACATTAAATATTCCACACCATTCCTCATCTGATGGCTGCGACTCGTCGACGATCTTCATCAGGAAAGGAGAGCTACTGGATCCTTTTGAACTCTGGTCAGCCCCCTGACTGGTAACCATCTTCTCTTGAGTTGTGGCCATCTTCTCTTGACTGATGATCATCTCCCCTAGACTTGTAGTCATCTTCTCCTCTCTACTTTCCTTCTTCTGCTCACCGTCTTCCTTCTGCTCGTCATCTTTCTTCTGCTCACCATCTTCTCTCTTCTGATCGTCATTCTCTACAAAATAATCTTCTTCACCCTTCTCTGTCAGAACTACAGACTCTAAATCTTTTTCCTCCTGTTCTCCTTTGTCTTTATCTTCTACGCTTTCTGGCACTGTGGGAGTGACTGTCGGACAATCCTCTGTCAGATTCACGGAGTTTTTCTTTCCATTGAAACTAATGGCATCCTCTTCTATCTCGGCACAGTCCCTCCCCTCAAGGTCACCTGTAAAAAATAATATGCAGAAATTATTACAACAAATCACCAGGACGATCATCCAAACCCATTCACTAGCAGCTGTCCTATAAAGGAATCCTGATAGAATAAACAATTCTAGCATGCGGTATCCAACTCCTTTTGGCTTTTTGCCAAAAGGAGGCAAACTACTTTTAGAACTGAAACAAAGGAGAATCCAGTAACCATTCCAAACAATGTAACACAAGTGATTCTTTTCATAGTTATATAAACGGTTCATTATTGGTAACATCTGTGAAAATAACCAAAAGAATTGTTTCATAAATTGGAAAAGTTACTTTTTTAAATCAAAGCCCCGGTTGCAAATTGCCTGTGGAATCCGCGAAATGCATGAAACGCCGATCTTATTTGACCGTTGAAGAGAAAAATCGTCGAAATTTGGCACAAAGGTAATCAAAAGAAGCGGAATTTTGCGCCGATTTCAAAAATGTGTAGAGAAAACCGATTTTTGCAAAATTCCAAGTCCCTAAAAATTAAGTCCAAACCAAAAACACATGAAATATATTGTATTTCTGAAAAAATGACAAAATCACTGGACCCTACCCTACACCCACCACGTCAGAGAAAGGTCCCGCAGTCAAGGAATTACATTACCTACAATGCTGGAGGAGTCCAACTCCTTAAGGTCCGCGATCGGCCTCGGCAGAGCATTCTCCTTGTCCCTGTACTCAGGTGTGCCGCTCTCCCCTCCGTCTCCTTTACTTATCCTCTTGTAGCCACTTGCTTTCAAAGTAAACTGGGCCTGCTCGGGTGTGATGTTAGTCATCACGAAAAATTTTTCATGATAAAAAGCATAGTGGCGGACTAGTGTAATCCTGTCTCGTGCGCGGGTATAATTGCAATCTGGGCAGCTGAAAGGCTTCCTGGCAGGTAGAACTGCAAAGAAGACCTTATAGTAATGAGACAGGATATGTTTCCTTAAGTTGGGCGCCTTGTTGCAGGCCTTATCACACTTGAAACATTTCAGACTCATTCTGAAAAGATAACATTCCGTGAATAACCTTGTACAGAACGGTAATTCCAACATTTACAGTACCTTGTATGTACTGTACTGTAGTCTGTATATGTAGTGTTGTGGCGATGCAGAAGTTAGGTAACTTAGGTTGCCGCCGCCGTAGTTTTCAACTGAAAGTAGACTTGACTCTGGTGTGTGTATAAGATTTTAAAATTTTAAAATCAGTGAGAGAATCAACACTATAAAAAGGTAACTATCAATTATAAGTAGAAAAAAAGAAACTATGCATTTTCATTTCTGCATTATTTATGTGGGAACAGAATTTATTGCAAGTGCAAGCGAGTTTCTTCTAATGGGCTATAGCTAATATTAGCTTAATGTCCTTTTTAGCCAACCTGCAAACCGATACAAACCAGTAGCCAAGGAGCAGAATACGTAAGAGGTCCTCTGCACAAATGTACCCTCCCACTCAGAGGGTGTTAAAACTAAAATAAGAAAGTAATATAAAAACTAGAGTTTTGAGAGGCTGTTTGGGTTTGAAACCAACGTCATATAATTGAAACCAGCCACATTTTCTTAATCAAAACAGGAATAAAAGAAGATAGTTTCTTGAGCAAATATATTGACTGATACAAGTTTATTCACTACACAATCAGGTTTACAATAAGTGGATGCGTTGCTGACACACAACCGCTCCAGCATAAACTCTTAAAAAACACCCCAAATGTGATGATTGGAAAACGACGAAAAAAACTCTTAAATGTTCCTGCAATAAACGTAATAAGATAAACGACTTTGTACACTAAGAGCAGCTGAAGGGGTTTCAACTGCATATTTTCACATATTTCTGCATTTCTAGATTGGCAAACAACTTTGCGAACAGGTTAGCAAAAGGCTTCTCTCTAGTGTAAAAGTGTCTGCAAACATCCAATCGGGAAGCGGACTTTATAGAGCAACTTTAGGGTAACTTTGTACACTGGGAGCAGGCTTATGGTTTCTCATCAGTGTGAAGTCTTAAATGTTTCTGCAAGCTACGCGAATCTGCAAGGATTTTTGTTCACGGGGAGCATGGAAATGGTTTCTCTCCAGTGTGAACGCGTAAATGTGAACGTAATCCATTTGAGTGAGCAAATGATTTTGTACACTGGGGGCAGGTATATGGTTTCTCACCTGTGTGAACTCTTAAATGTGAACGTAAATCGGATGATCGAGAAAACGATTTTGTACACTGGGGGCAGGTATATGGTTTCTCTCCAGTGTGAATGCGTATATGTTCACGTAAATTATGTGAGTGAGCAAATGATTTTGAACACTGGGGGCAGGTATATGGTTTCTCACCTGTGTGAACTCTGAAATGTGAACGTAAATTGTCTGATCGAGAAAACGACTTTTCACAAAAAGAGCAGCTGAAGGGTTTTTCGCCTGTGTGAGTAACAATATGTTGCTTACATGTTCCAGAAGATGCAAATAACTTTGAACACAAGGGGCAGCTGTAGGGTTTCTCTCCAGTGTGAAATCTCAAATGTGTGCTCAAACGAGATGATCGAGAAAACGACTTTGGACACTGAGGGCAGGTATGAGGTTTCTCACCAGTGTGAACTCTCATATGTGTTTTCAGATGACTCAAATAAGCAAATGATTTTTTGCATATATAACAATTAATTAATTTCTTGGTATTCCCTGCTTTCGAATTTTGTTGCAACGTGCTGGAACTTGCAGCAGACTTTGTGTCTAGCAAGGCTTCAACTGCTTCTTCTAGTCTATCTAGAATTTGGAAGATTCCCATCTGCTCCTTCTGCTTTTCTAAACAATCAGTGTTAAGTTCATCTGGAGCACTTGCGTCTTCCACAGAAAGCAAAGGTGGTAATATTTCTTCTGCCATCATTCCAAAGCTTGCATCACTTCTAGAAGAGAAATAAATTCACAATGATTAATTGCCGTTGCATAAAACACCTCAGATCTACACATATGAAAGGATAAGACAGTACTTCTTCCCCGCTATGAGAGTGGGTAGTGAGACTTTTTAGTAAAGCATAGTACTAATTCAGACTAACCAGGAGTCCTACTGGAAAAATGCTTTATTTATAAAATAATTAAATAAATGAGATTTAGCAGACTGACCTTGTCAGCTGGTCTTCCTCACAGCTGGATATGACGGGATGAAAATGGTACTCTATATCTATCTTCTCTTCCTCTGTCTCTTCCTTTATCTCTGGCTGCAGGCTATTTTGAATGCCGTCCATTTTATTCTGAAATAAAATATAAATATGTTTTATCTTAAGCTTGTTTTCAAAGCTTAATTGTCGTCAGCGTCCTCCGCCACGGAGAGGCTGATGGACTCCATCATGGATTCCAGCAGGTTGGCCCAGATAGTGGTTGGTTCCCCTGCTCTCATGGTGAATTGGATGAGCAGGGCAACCTGCTCAACCGAGGCGGTGTGGTTTGCCAAGAACTCCTCGAGGTCGACTTCGATAGGCTCGACCTCGGGCGGGGCATCAGCCTCCGCTGGCTCGTCACCGGGTGGGTCGGCAGCTTCTGCCGGCTCAACCTCAGGCGGAGTGGTGGCCTCTGCCGGCACGTACTCGGGCGAGGTGGGGTCCTTTGCCGGTACATCCTCGGGTGGGTTGGGGTCCTGCATGGGCAGGCTGTCCAGTAAGCTGCAGTGATTTTTAAACTTTAGGTATGTATTGGTCGATGGGCGGTGAGCATTAGTACCCTGCAGAGTATGGAAATCATTTTTACTGAATTTATTTTTGCGTATTCACTAGCGGGATATCATAATAAAGTAGCGACAAGTATATTCTATTTTGCCAGGACAGTGATTCATGCCACAGTTCAGACCGATCGTCTGTGCTACAGTATATCAAGTCAGAGCTCCCCCACACCCTCTTCTACAGTTGCAGATTGGAAGCGGTTTTTGCAAAAAATTTCTTCAGACCATGGATAAAGTTGAAAGTTTTTTGTGCCAATTTCCAAATCCTTGGGCCCTTAGGATGTCAGGGATGGGTTGTTATATTCTCAAAATACTGTCCAGCCACCACCAGTCCTTGTCGTTCGGGTTGACCGGCTCGAACTGGTCCACCTCGTAGAGGTCCCGTCGCTTCAGTCGGGCTCGGCCGCCTCGACCCTTGACCCTGCAAGCGTACCTACGCACACGGAAGGGAGGGGCAATCAGCACTTAGGCGCGGTACCGCACACTCACAGCAACGGACTACGGATCCGGCGTCTGCATCCGGATCCGCATTCCGTACCGTACGGTACGCGGCCGCATTTTAGTTTTGCTTTGGCGCATCAAAAAAAGGGCATCGCATTCGCAACACGTGCGATGCCCACGATGAAGGGGGCAGTCCAGGAAGACGAATACCGGACCGAAGTCCGGTTTAAAGATAAAAATCTATTTTAAAATTAAAGTTTTGAGATAAAGCAGACTGACCTTGCCGGCACGTACTCGGGCGAGGTGGGGTCCTTTGCCGGTACATCCTCGGGTGTAAACTTTAGGCATGTATTGGTCAATGGGCGGTGAGCCATAGTACCCTGCAGAGTATGGAAATCATTTTTAATGAATTTATTTTTGCGTATTCACTAGCGGAATATCATAATAAAGTAGCGACAAGTATATTCTATTTTGCCAGGACAGTGATTCATGCCACAGCTCAGACCGATCGTCTGTGCTATATCAAGTCAGAGCTCCCCCACCCCCTCTTCTACAGTTGCAGATTGGAAGCGGTTTTTGCAAAAAATTTCTTCAGACCATGGATAAAGTTGAAAATTTTTTGTGCCAATTTCCAAATCCTTGGGCCCTTAGGATGTCAGGGATGGGTTGTTATATTCACAATATGTGAAAAAGTAAAAATCACTCCACCCTACTGTCCAGCCACCACCAGTCCTTGTCGTTCGGGTTGACCGGCTCGAACTGGTCCACCTCGTAGAGGTCCCGCCGCTTCAGGCGGGCTCGGCCGCCTCGACCCTGGCCCCTGCAAGC
>Ga0082207_1001315_pt1 | contig 11955 bp, 12 predicted proteins | sample LakMenEpi10Aug09_FD_71540 | JGI IMG/M metagenome (GOLD analysis project Ga0082207, IMG submission 71540) | reverse complement strand
CTGATCTCCCAAGGACTTAACGAACTCCTTAAACGAACGAGTTTCATTATTGGAACTTAACAAGATCAAGTACAAGCATTCCGCACCGCACAATACGTCGGACTTCTGATTGAAAGCAACAGCTGTTTGCAGATATAGGCAAGAAAAGATGAGCGTGAAAATGGTAGTCATTATCTACTCGCTTTTCTCTTCTCGTTTGTTTTGTTGAGCATTTCCGCTCTCTTGATCAAGCGGTATTGCCGTTCCCCCTCCTTCCCTCCTGAAAATCGCTCTGGATTCCTACTGCCTGCGGGACCCTCGACAATTCGAATTCCTACTGGAAGGTCATTTTCGTTCCATGTGAAGGACGACGTTATGTTTTCTGGACCAAATTTGATGTCGTTGATCTGGAAATTGATTATAGGTCTATTGTCACCGACAGAACCGCGAGCAGGGTACCAATAGCCATCTGCAAACTTCCATTCACGCTCTGTTCTTAAGGTTCCTTCGCCGACTCCTCCCTCATTCTCAAATCTGGTCCAATGCCATCCCTGTTTCTCATCAAATGAAATTCGAAAATTTGTAATGACAAGCTTTCTCTCAGCAAACGGACCACTGATTTTGCCTGTGAAAGTGTGAATCGTGTCTTTTTCTCGAACATATTGAATTTTGACCAAAACTCCATTTCCATAGTCTATCTCAGGCGTACCGACCAAATCCCACGCGGAGGAATTACCGAACGGAAAGCCAGGGCGATCCCAGTTGTCAGGTTCAAAGTGAGTAAGAGACTTGTGATACTTCACGACCCCTTCGTCGGTTGATCTTGTAAACAAGAACCTTGTTAATTCGTACCGAGCGACCGAGGTTCCATCAAAAATCAGCCAAGAATCCATCTGATTATCCAACAGATTTTTTGCTTTTTTTGAGCGTTGTCGTGATTTTTCCTGAATTTGGTCATTGGCATTCGGATCGAAAACAAATTTTTCTCCGTAGAATAAGACCTTACTTCCAAGGCGTTCAATTTTTACATTAGGGTAAATGTAACGTTCAGATTCGTCAACAAACATGCCATTTAAACTCATGCAGTTTATTGAGCAAGATTCATCAAGTGCCTGTCGTATCTTACGTAGCACGTCTTCGGGTGCATGATCTTGGGCGATACTGACTGTTCTAATAGCGCTGAACAATACCAACAATACAGCAAATGCTAGTTGGAGTAAGGGTTTTTTAAGTATAAACGCCATCGAGTACTTCGTAGTCATTCCTGAGACTCCAGTGTATGAGTAACCCTGATAGTGTTTGCTATTCGATCCCAACAAAAAGACTATTGCAATTTGCCGCCCAGAGCTCAGCAGCAGCTTTTTGTTTTTTCGGTTTACAAATCCCAACTGATTCTCCCCCTATCATTTCCTCTTCCCATTCACATTTCCAAATTGAAGTAGCGCATATTCCGGGCAAATAGGTTTCGTTCAGGTAACGATAACATATATTTTGGTTAGCTGGTTTGCAGTTTGTGGTAGGCGCATCGGGTACTGGCTCCCATTGGTATGCGTTCGGGGAACCGCACCGATCCGGTCTGACATCTCCGTTAAAAGCCGGCGCATACCATGCCGCGCAAGCTTTCGTTTCTGTGCAATTATTTTCTTCTTCGCATGCCTTTTGCCATTCATAGATAAAGGGGCCTATCGGCACGTTCACCGTTTGCCCCCCGGCTATCTCCTTGCCGTTTGATGGCTGTCCATTCCATCCCGTGATTCCCAAGAAGGCAGAAAGAACTAAAAGGCCTACTGCCACAGGAACTTCTAGGTCTCTAAATCGAATCATCATAATGGTCTTTTCTCCAGCAAATAGTTACCCCCCCCCAACCCCCCAACGACACCAAAAAGCTGGGTTTTTCCCCCCCCCCCCCCGCTTGTCAAACATTTTCCGATAATTTCACCAGAAATGTTTTCCTTCTGAGTTTACCCATGAAACGGAAGCCATTTCTTTGCTTTCGCGGGCAGTTCGAACAGAGAGCGCAGCGAGTCGTGGGACCCGGCCTTGACCGACTAGGGGAGGTCGACAAGTCCCGGATCGGGCTGTCTACGCTCTGCTCCTAGTACCGAGTTCTCGGACACAAAAGTGCTGAATGTTGTGACGCGGAGCAGGGGTGTAAGCTAACCACAACGGGAGTCTCGAACTTGCCTACTAGTGAAAAAACCCGTTGGGCTTTTCCGCCGATTTTGGATCCGTGGATCTATTGGTAGGATTCGGAACTTTCCTTTGCAAGGATTACTGAGCTATCATTCAGGAACGCTACATTAATACTGCATTGGAGGTGAGCATGGCGACAGTCGAAGAACGTCTCGCGAAAGTGGAACGTGATTTGGAAGTAATCAAACGTGATAAACTAGCTGCAAATTCGAAGCTGGGTTGGCTGGAGAAAGTACGAGGTACCTTCAAGGGCGATTCCGATTTCGAGGAGATTGTTCGACTAGGTAAGGAACTTCGAGACAAGGAATCAGCTGAAGGGAAATAGTGTTGTTTCTTTTCGATACTAACCACATAAGCGTATGGCAGCGGGGTGAGGGTGCTCAATACGAAAGGCTTTGCACCCATCTAGAGAAACACCATGGTGACCAAATCTATGTGTCTATTGTGTCGTTTTAATGAACTCGTAAACGGTTGGAATGCCTTCTCAACCAAAAAAACGCAACAGCGATTCATTGGTGCGGACTTATTTCGAGTTTGAAAAAATCCTTAGGGATTTTTCTGTCATGCAGTTGGTATCCTTTGATCAAAAGGCAGCTGAAGTATTCGACGATTTGAATCATAAGAGCCTGAGGGTTGGTTCTATGGACTTGAGAATTGCTTCTATTGCAATCGCCAACCAAATGACGTTGGCAACGCAAAAATCGGTTGACTTTGAAAGAGTTCCTGGACTCTCAATTCAAGATTGGCTTGTTTAATGCAACCTGAAATCGAGGTACCACTCCAATGGGATCAAACCGATGCCACTCCCTCTCGGTCCGATAGGCTCTAATCGAACCCAATGGGGTATTGAGGTGAAACTGTGATCGAAAATGACCAGCAATATCGCAAAGCAGAACGCAAGCTCATCGCCAGAACCCATGAGGAGCTTGCCATTTATGAGAGTCAGTCGGAAGCGAAGATATCTAGGGCAAGCTAGCAGGGACTAGAATCGCTAGGAACTATGCTGGTGTCATGGTTGCCTACACACGTGGAAATCGCGAGCCCCTAAACCGAGTCAATTGACCTCGAATGAAGTCTGTGCCAATCGAGATCTGGCATGTGGACACGACGCTGACTCGTCCATGTAGCCCTATCGATAGCCTGGATAGCCACCCTCTTCGGCAAAGAATTCAGCCCAAACGGGCAAGTGGCTACTGACCTGTGTGGCTTGATCGATCGTCAAATTGAATTTTCGCAAGAAATCGATGACGCCAGCCCGACCGGTGAATTCATCGCTGGTCTGGGGCGGGAAAGCAATTTGATCGAGCATCTCATCTCCGGCAACCGTCGTTGGCATATTCTGGATCGCGACGCTCCATTTGCGCTGAGTCAATGCCGTGAGCTTCCTATCCGGGCAACCGAGACCGCCAGCTAAAACGATGTCGTCCTCCCCTCGACCATCTTGTTGGATGCTTTCGGCTAGTGCAGGCAGAAGATGGATCTCCTGTTCGAGCCGAGTTGGGGAAATGAACATGTTGACCAAGGAAAAGGTCAGGGCCTTTTGGGGGGATACCCCTTTGCTTCGAAACCAACCCACCAACGGTTCGTACTCGATGAGTTCCCCAGGGTCTTCGACCGTATAGAGTTGATAACGATCCGTTTCGATCCTTGCGGTGTTAAACAGGAAGGCGAAATGCATCGATTGGTGAACCGGGCCTACGCGCGGGCCGATCATGTAGTCATAGGCATGTTTTTCTTGATTGAGGCGATCGACGAGTTTCGGTAGCGTATCGCGTTGCCGAGAGGTGATGCCCTGAATGGCAATCACATCAAAGTTTCTAAGGATCCGCACGAGGATCTCTTGAACCGCAACGCTCTCGGCTTTTCTCTCCTCGTAATTCTGAAGATCAAAACTGGCGATCCGGATCGTCGGCGTTATCGGCTTGGCAGGCGTCAGTTCCCCAATTCGGGAATTCGGTGGCAGTACCGGAGCATTGCTCGAAGAAGACTCAGAGGGGTTCGTTGCACTATGCGTCACCGGTAGCCAATTTCGAGGATCGCTCCAATCCCTCTCAGAGGAACTTGGGCTCTTAGACTCGACTCGCAATTGATCCAAGCCACTGATGGTGTAGTGCTGCGAAGCGAAATAAAGTCCGCCACCGAGTAAACCCGCGATCAGAAGATTGGTTTTATTGAAAAGTCCCATGTTGTCTTAGATCGAACAACCGACCGCGTTCATGCGATGGAACCTGGGCAAGCTTCATGAGGAAAAAAACATCGGGTCAGATCGTGCCGGCGATTCCGATTCTAAGGGCTGCGATCACCCACCAGCGATCGACCGGACCGTGGCGATGTCTCGCCCTAGCTGATCCAAAAGCTCCTCTTTGGATCGAAACTTTTGAACACCTCGGACCGAGCAGAGAATTTCAAGCTCCAGTACTGAACCGTAAAGATCGCCTTGGAAGTCCAGCAAATGGGCTTCAACCTTGCTTGCATTCTCACCAAATGTTGGATTGGGGCCTATATGGAGAGCCACTGGGATCCCTGCGAGTTCTACGGGTCCAGTGACGCTTGCTGCATAAACCCCATGTTTAGGAATCAGTACCTCGATATTCTCGATGTTCGCCGTAGGAAAGCCGAGAGTTCGTCCCCGCGCGGCTCCATGTCCTACAACACCAGCGATACGATAAGGCTCAAAAAGATATTCATTCGCGGCTTGCAAATCTCCTTGTTCGATCCATTCGCGAATTTGCGTACTGGAAACAAGTCGCTGACCAACGGTCTTCGGCTCTGCGATCTCGAGTTCAACGTTAGCTTGGGTGCACAAAGCGCGCAGTGTCTGGACATCACCGGATCGGTCTTTACCAAATCGAAAGTTCGGTCCTTCCACCATCCCTTGGACACGGAGTTGCTGAATCAGAATCCTTTCGAAAAACTCTTTCGGTGAATGATTGAGCAAGTCGCGGGTTGTGGGGAAGAAATGGACATGATCGACCCCCAGCTTTTTTAAAAGCGATTCGCGCCGATGGTTCCATGTGAGCGGTTTGGGGGCAGTATCCGGACGCAACAATTTCAATGGGGGCGGGTCGAATGTTAGCACGACACTCGGGAGCCCCCTGCGGCTTGCCATCGCAAGGAGCATTTCGATCAACGAGCGATGGCCCAAATGAACACCATCGAAGTTGCCGATGGTCAGGACGCATTCGTTCATCCACGGAGGACTTTCAATTCTCATAAGGGATTAGCTCGATCGAAACGCAGATCAGCCCAACACGGATTGAAGAAGATCCTTGGTGCGTAGGGCACGAGTCGAAATGAAGGTCTCACCGGCATAGCAGTTGGCAGCCGCGCCTGCGGCGATCGCAAGCCCTCGGACACGGTCGAAGATATAAGCCTTCGAGGGTGGGAATTGGGTTTTGTAGCAACGGATAGCTTCGAGCTTTTGCTCGAGCGTATCGGTGATGTCCATGGTAATCGAGTTCTCGATACCCGACGGTGGAGCGGGCTCGAAGGAAAGGCGGAAGTAAAGCTGCCTATCGATGACATGAGGCGGAAGCCCTTTGAAGGTGTCTTCCCACTTGGTGAGTCTTGAATAAAAAACCGCTGCATCGGTAATCTGCATCGCTTGATAATGGTCGGGTGAGGCCATCGGCGTCTTGCTACCAAACCCCAGTACTATTTTAGGCCTGTATCGACGAAACTCGGTAGCGAGTGCGACGCGTTCGTCGAATCCGTCCATCAATCGCCGATTGGTGAAATCCAGGGTCTTGCGAACGTGAACCCCGAGAACCTTGGCCGCTGCGGCAGCTTCCGCCAACCGAACATCTGGGCTTGGCGAATGCGGAGTCGGCTCCCCATCGGTCAAGTCGATGATCCCAACTCGATAGCCTTGTTCGACCAACGCAGCGAGGGTTCCTCCGCATGCGATTTCGACATCGTCCGGGTGAGCACCAACGGCGATCACATCCAACGCTTCATCCAAGTTGACCATGTTGACTCGCCTAAGCTTTCGATTGAGCAATACCTAGTTTGTATGGGCCGGTAGTGTAGCTACATTCCCACTAAAATCGATTCCAAAACCTCTTCCAAAACCTCAATGATTGAGTTTACGGCCTTACCGCACCATTTAGGCTCACGAAATGGGCTTAGTCTCCAATATTGCAAATAAAACATGCGTTTTATTGTGGGATGCGAATCAACTAGGCACGTTTGCGCAAGGAAATTTCTTGGCAACCAAAAAACAAAAAGGAAACGAGATATTCCACTTGGGAAATCAGGACAGTTCCGCAACCATTAGAATTGCTGAACCTGTTTGGCCCTGCATTTGCTATCAGTGAGTCCAGGCGGTGGACTTGCGCATTCTCTCGGCAAAGGTCTACTGACGGCCCAGTAAGGAGAGAGTCGCAGAAGGCGGAGTAAGAAATGATTCGTTGGTTCAAGGCAGCAGTGTGTTTCTTTTTAATTTCGGGGGGGCTTTTAGTAGCCCAAGAAGCGGCGCCGGTGGCACCCGCTGACGGACAGGCTTCCATAGCCGAGTTTCCAATTGCGGTCAGTCCCCCAGTGGAGGTTGCTGCTCCAGCAGCCTCAACGCTCAATACGGGCGATCAAGCTTGGATGTTGGCCAGCTCGGCATTCGTCCTGCTGATGACTCCTGGTTTGGCATTTTTCTATGGCGGTTTGGTAGGACGCAAGAACATCCTCAGTATCCTCATGCAGTGCTTCATGTGCATGGCGGTCGTGACGGTCTTGTGGGTGGTGGTCGGTTACAGCATCGCGTTTTCAGCGACGGAGATTGGCCAAGGGTTTTGTGGCGATCCACGGACGCACTTCTTGCTCAACGGTGTTGCGACCGATCAATCTTTCGCACCCGTGGAAAAAGTGAAACTGGGTTTGAGCCAACAAACGTTCATGGTCTTCCAAATGATGTTTGCGATCATCACTCCGGCACTGATCGTCGGTGCGTTTGCTGAGCGTATGAAGTTCCTGGCATTCACGATCTTCATTGCCCTTTGGTCGTTGCTTGTCTACAGCCCTGTGGCTCACTGGGTTTGGTACGGGCCAACGCATACGATTTTCGGGCTCGGTAGCTTTAATGCCGAAGATGCTGTGCCAGAGGGCGCGTTGGACTTTGCTGGTGGTACGGTTGTTCACATCAACGCCGGTATCGCTGCTTTGGTCGCCTGTTTGATCATCGGGCCACGTCGTGGCTTCCCCAAACAAGTCAATCCACCCCACAATTTGCCCTTTGCAGTATTGGGAGCAGGGCTACTGTGGTTCGGATGGTTCGGGTTCAACGGTGGTAGTGCTTTCGGAGCGACTCCCCAAGCCGTTCAAGCTTTCGTCACCACGCAAGTGGCCGCCGCTACTGCCGGACTTACTTGGTCTCTGATCGAAATGATCCGCAATGGAAAGCCAACCGTTCTGGGTATGATTACCGGAGTGGTTGCAGGTTTGGTTGGTATCACGCCTGCGGCAGGCTTTGTCGATGTCAAAGGGGCCCTGATCATCGGTGTTGGTGCAACGATCGTTAGTTACATCTTTGTCGCCTTCGTCAAACCAGCGATGAAGTACGACGATTCGCTCGATGTGTTCGGCGTTCACGGCATGGCAGGTATCTTTGGATCGCTTGCAACCGGATTGCTGGCACTTCCAGGTGTTGGTGTCAATCGAGGTGGTGGAAGCATCGCTCAGTTGATGCTTCAGGGCAAAGCTGCCGTCGTAACGATCATCTACTCGGCGATTCTTACGGCGCTGATCCTCAAGATCATCGACTTGACCATTGGCTTGCGAACCACCGAGGATGGCGAGAAGATGGGTCTGGATCTAAGTGATCACGCGGAAACTGCGTACACCATCTCGTAATCCAGTCGTTCGATAGCAACCGGTAGTTAGATCAATCACGCCAAGTACCGGAGCAGTGATTAACCTAAGCGGGGTCGGATAATTCCGACCCCGCTTTGCTTTTGAAGATATGTTCGGCTCGCTTAGCACTCAAATTTTGGATTCGATTTCTTGCTTGAATCTTTGGATGCGTTTCCGCTTGATCGATCCGATGACGCCGACCGCAGCCCCCAGGAGACCAAGGCTTGTACCTCCAATCGCACCGAGTATTCCTATCAGATATCCTTTGTTGGGTACCCAAACCATCATGGCATAGAGCGTTCCCATCAAGGCAGGCATCGCAACGAGGATAAACCAAAAGAGAGACTTGACGACCCACTCACGTCGCTCCTTGTAGAGACGAGCCAATTCTTCGACTCCCTGGGGGACCATCGGCTCGGGTTCAAGCAGGCCGGTTCGAAGCATCTTAGGGGCCATTAACAACATCCCACCAAAGAGAAAGGCATAAAGCAAAACCAGGTTGAGCCAGTTAAGCCAAAGAGAATTGCTGGAAACAGCCTGCCCCGAGGCATTCGGTGGAACATCGAAAGGGAATAGTCCACGCGAGCTGATAACCAGCAGACCTAGCAGATATACACCGATTGCCACGCTCCAATGCCATCGCTTTATCGGACTACTGTTTTGTCGATTGACCAAGGATGCTGAACGGATGGGACTGCCCGGTGCGTCCACCGAGTTGCCCTGAGCAATCTTAGGATTTCTTGCTACTCGGGCAGGATATGCAAGGTACTGCATCAAAGGAAAATGGAGCGGCCAGAGCCAAATCGCACTGTTCAGAACACGATTGCCTTTTGGGCCGAAAAAAAACAAGCCAGCCCAAAGTAGCAAAGACAAGCCAGTACAAAGGAACAAGAGCTTGAGGAGTTTTTCGGAACGTAATCGAGCCACCTCATCGGGTGGATGGGGCGGGGTCCAAAGCACCCAAGCAAGTGGCATCACGAGCATCGCAAGGCTGAATCCGTTTAAGATCACTTGGGCCAATCGTTCGAGGATCAACGTCATGGTCTGGGCTCCTACTGGTTTTTCCAAATGAGTTCAGTTTGTTTCTTAAAGACCGCTTGGATCGACTCGAGCGAAAGGCCTGCGATCTTCGCATCGGCCAAAGCTCCAGCGAGCGTGTTTTCGAGTTTTTGTCGCGACTCGCTTTGCGGCCCGCGAGTTTTCTCCACCGTCGAAATCACCACCGTGCCTCTGCCCCGTCCGCTCGACAGAAGGCCTGCGTCGGTCAGATCCCGATAAGCCCTAGCGACCGTATTGAGATTGATCCCTAGATCGGCTGCCAGTTGCCGAACCGACGGAAGCTCATCGCCAACCTTCAATTTTCCTTGGGCAATCAGCCCCCTGAACTCCGAAACAAGTTGATCGTGCAGGGGAACAGGGCTATCGAGCAATATGGTAATCATGCTGTACCATTGTATCATTCTATGATACTTTAGCAAGACCCTTTTGGAAGTTTTGGTTCTTCCAGTATTTTCCTGGGTGAAAGCTCGGCTTTTTCGTACTCAGCCTCACGGCACTCGTACTCGAAAACGCTCTCCTGGCTCGTAACTTCCGAAATGGACTATGATACCATTCAAAGGTCATCGTTCTCCAAATCACCATCCTTGTCGCAACTCCCAATGCAATATCCAGTTGGTTCGAAACTCAAGCTACGCTTTCTAGGCATCCTTTTAGCCACTAGCATGGCAGCACTTTGCTGCACAAATGCGGTTGCTCAAAGTCAAAACGCATCGCGGACCAATTTTGTGATCATCCTCAGCGATGACATGGGGATCAGCGACCTGGGCTGTTATGGAGGTGAAATCCAAACCGCCAATCTCGACTCGCTTGCAAAAAACGGACTTAGGTTCTCCCAGTTTTACAACACGGCACGCTGCTGTCCGACACGAGCAAGTTTATTGACGGGGTTGTATCCCCATCAAGCTGGGGTCGGACACATGATGGATAGGAAACCGCTTGCGGGATACCAAGGAGACCTCAACGACTCGTGCCGTACGCTCGCTGAAATGTTACGCCCGGGTGGATATCGCAGCTATGCAGTGGGTAAGTGGCATGTCACGAGGCACGCAGGTCCCGAAGGCCCCAAACACAACTGGCCTCTGCAACGGGGCTTTGATCGTTTCTATGGAACGATCCATGGCGCAGGGAGTTTTTACGATCCATCCTCGCTTACCCGAGACAATACGCCCATCTCTCCCTACGCCGATTCAGAGTATCGCCCCGAAACTTACTACTACACCGACGCGATCTCCGATCACGCAACGCGGTTCCTCCAAGACCATCGCAAAGACAATCCCAATCAACCTTTCCTCTTATACGTCGCTTACACCGCCGCTCATTGGCCGATGCATGCGTTGCCCCAAGACATCGAGCGTTACAGAGGAAAATACGACCAAGGCTATGAACCGATCCGGCGGGCTCGACACGCCAAAGCCATTGAACTGGGACTTTTCCCAGCCGACTTGCCCTTGCCTAGCGGTGTTGGGAATTGGGATAACATCCAGGACAAGCCATGGGAGGCCGCTTGCATGGAAGTCTACGCTGCGATGGTCGATCGGATGGACCAAGGGATCGGTCAGATTGTCCAGGAGCTTCAACGCCAAAACATTCTCGACAACACGCTCATTTGCTACATGCAGGACAACGGCGGTTGCGCAGAAGCGATGGGAAGAACTGGCAACAAAGAACACCCAAATATCCCACGCCCCGAAGCTCCAACCCTCAAGCCGATGAACCCGACGGACTTTGCAAAGAGTGGAAGTGTTCCTGCGCAAACCCGCGATGGCTATCCCGTCCGGATGGGCAAGAATGCTTTTCCCGGTCCTGCCGACACCTATGTCGCTTACGGCGAGAACTGGGCCAACGTCTCGAACACACCGCTACGAGAATACAAGCACTGGGTTCACGAAGGTGGAATCAGCACTCCGCTGGTGGTTCACTGGCCTGCCGGTGTGAAAACACCTGGTCAATGGTGCCATCAACCCTCACACCTGATCGATATCGCCGCCACCTTGGTCGAAATCTCGCACGCCAAATACCCTAACATTGCAACACCACTGGAAGGCAAAAGCCTATTACCTGCTTTTGCGAATCATACGATCGAGCGAGACGCGATCTTCTGGGAACACGAGGGGAATCGAGCTGTCCGAAAAGGGGACTGGAAGCTTGTGGCCAAACACAAACAAGATTGGGAGCTCTACGACATCTCCAAGGATCGGATCGAGTCAAACAATTTGGCATCCCTATTGCCCGATAAAGTTTCCGAGCTGGTCAAACTCTATGAAGCTTATGCAGCCCGTGCGTTGGTCGCTCCATGGCCATTGCCCAATACCGTCAAATAGACATCTTGATCATTTTAGGAACGATTGGATTTGATTGTATTTCGGCGCATGCCGAGGGGTTTTTAAAAGCGGTTGGGCCCAAGCCCTCCGGTGAAGGATCAAGGCTCACCGGGCCATTTGCGCCGTTCCGCTTTTATCATTTGCCGATTACTTGGAAATGCAACTACATCAATGTCCCGATTTGACGGTATTAGGCAACCGGGCCGCAGGCCCAGTAACCCGAAGTGTAAACGAGGAAGCACTCGAGTGATCGTCACGCGAAGCCATCGGCCGTGTACTGACGCTCCCTCCTTCACGGGTCGGGTTACTTGCCACCGGGCCGCAGGCCCAGTAACCCGAAGTGTAAACGAGGAAGCACTCGAGTGATCGTCATGCGAAGCCATCGGCCGTGTACTGACACTCCCTCCCTTACGGTTCGGGTTACTAGCGAAGCCACCGGGCCGCAGGCCCAGTAACCCGAAGTGTAAACGAGGAAGCACTCGAGTAAGCGTCATGCGAAGCCATCGGCCGTGTACTAGCGCTGCTTCCCTCACGGTTCGGGTTACTAGCCACCGGACCGCAG
>Ga0082207_1001312_pt1 | contig 11969 bp, 11 predicted proteins | sample LakMenEpi10Aug09_FD_71540 | JGI IMG/M metagenome (GOLD analysis project Ga0082207, IMG submission 71540) | reverse complement strand
CGGCACCGCAGCCGTCTCACCCTCCGGCGGGGCAATCGCGCCCGGCGGCACATCGGTGTAGCCGGTACCGGCATTGGTGATGACGAAGCCGCTGATCCGGCCCGAGGCGTCGACGATCGCGGTGGCCTCGGCCTGCGGGCGGAAGATCGTGGCGACGGGATCCGTGGGCGTCAATTCGTACCCTGATCCGCCGCCTGTGATGACGATGCCGACGACGGCGCCGGTAGCATCGAGTGTTGCGGTAGCCGTCGCAGTGACGCCGCCTCCCGCAGGTGGCTCGATCATCACGGCCGGCGCCGCGCCGTAGCCTGACCCGGACTCGAGAATCTGCACGGCGATCACCTGACCGAACGTCGGGCTCGCCGAGTCCCGATCCACCGTCACCTCACCCAGCCGGGCATTGACCGTCCTCACGACCGGAGTCCCGCCGAGCGGCGACGTGATCGGTCCGCCGATCGTCACTACCGGAGGATTGAGCGGACTGTATCCCGCTCCGGCCAGACCCGGAGGAATCGAAAGACCCGTGACACGCCCCGCAACCAAGATGGGATAAGCGTCCGCCTGCCGCAGCATCGTGACCCGAGGGCCGATGCTGCCGCCAATGTCGAGACGATCGTTGGCCAGCAGTTGGGCATCGATGTTGACGTTGGTGGCGCGGAGGCTCGTGTCGCCGCCGGTGAGCGAACTCCGCATGACCAACGGACTGTCGACGTTGATCGTCGCCCCGTGCGGGAGCAGATCGACGGCCACCTCGTTCGTAATGTTCATGCCGGCGAAGAACGTGAGGCTGCCCGCCTGGTCGTTGGGATCTCCGGCGTCGTAGACGGCGTAGGTGGCGTCGATCGACACCGGCCCCGGAGCCTGGTCCACAAAGATCGGAGAACCGGCGACGGGGGTGATGGTCTCGCCAGAGGCAAATGTCAGCGAAATCACTCCGGTCGCCGGGTCGACCGAGCCCTGGACCGACTTCAACTTCGAACCGGCCGTTCGCAGCACGTATTCCAAGCCGACAGGCGTTCCATCAGCTAACGCACGGCCGCCACCGAACACGAGCCGGTTGCCCGCACGAGATTCCACCAGGAATGGATACGCGGCCCCCTCCAGCCGCAACGTGCCCCGCAACGTGCCCGGCACAATGCCGGCGAAACCGATGCCGGCCGCCCCGGGGAGCGTGAACGTGGAGGGCTGGGTTGTGCCCGCAACGATCGGCGCTGCCGCCGACGGCAGAACCAGCGATTCGATAACTCTCGTCGCCCCCTGGACGAGCTCGTCGTTGTGGGTGTACGTCAGATTGATCAACTGCGGCACTGACGTGAACGGTGAGACGAGCGGAGCGCCGGCTTGGCGAGGCTCCGCTGGCAATGCCTGAACCTCCCAGGTGACGTCGATCGAAGTCTGAACGAAAGCGCCAAGTGGCTCATAAAGGGACGCGCGAGGACTCGGCCATAAGTCGAACGGTCGCCGAACGGTTCCAGGCTGCGCGGCGATGTTTAAATTGGGGTCGATGGTCCACTGCTGCAGGGTGCCGTCGGACTGCCTGTATTGCAACGTCGCAGATTCAACCGCTCCCCAATCGTCATGTTGAGAAACGAAACGTGTGACGAAGGAGTTCTGCGAGTTGGTGAAATCGAACACCGGGTAGTTGTCGTTTACGACCCCCAGATCATTGATCACCGCGGCATTGGTGACCGACAGCGATCGCAGGGCGTTGATGTCGCTGATCTGACCAAAGTCGCCCTCGACGCCCGGGAGATCGATGAAGCTGCCGTTGTCCGCGTACAGCAGCGTCTGCGGCGATGTGGCCACCTGTTGGATGTAGATGTCGTCGCTCGCTTCGCCCACCACCATGGCCCAACCGTCCCGCGTGACAGGTTCGTCCAACTCACTAAGGCCGTTGGGGCTCAAGAGTTGTTCGTAATCCGCCTGCGAAAAGCCGAACACCGCCAGCGCGAGCCGGGCCTCCATCGCCTCGTGCGAGAGCGGCGCCTGGCGACGACGCCCGCGACCGGACGCGGCCGATTGCCCACCGCGACCTTGCCGGCCAGGCCGACGCCGTTTCACCGAGTCGCGACGGCCGGCAAACACACCGAACAAGTCCCGCGGGAAGTTCATGCTTCAACCTTCAATGACGACGACTAGAGAGGGTTCAAAAAATCGCCCCGAAACTCGAAGTTGGGACGATCCTAGCCCCCCCATACGGGCCCAGCAACAAATCGGTTCGGTGGCTGGACTGGATGGAACGCTTTGCGGGGGTCATGGGGTTATGACGGTTGGGCCGGGTGGGCGGTCGGCATCTGGCGGCCGGCCAGTTAATCCTGGCCGACTTCTCCGGCCGTTCGGCAGTCTTCCACGCCGCTCACGGCCCACCCCCTGATGGGCCGAAACTCCCCTGCCGGCGGCCTTGGGTCCGCAAAACGTGGCCGGCAGGCGCGATCCCAAAACGTGACACGGGTTCCTGCGTCGCCTACCATCTGGGCGATCCGTTCCGACGGTCGACGGCCCCGGCTGGATGGAACTCGAGCTGCCTCCTGGAAAGCCTACGATGGACATGAAGTGGAACCTGTTCACGATCCGCACGGGGCGCCGCGATGCGCCGCGCCAAACCAGCCGCGTCGGACGACGACGGCGCCCCCCCCTCTCCGCGATCGAACCGCTGGAGCGGCGTGACTGCCCGGCGGCCTTCACGCTCGAACTTCCGTCCACGCCCATCGTAGAAGGCGACCGGGCCACGTTCACGGTGCGGATGGCAGCGGCATCGTCGCTCCCGCAGCGGGTCGCGGTGAACGCGATCTCGGGATCGGCGACGCTGGGCAACGACTTCATCTTCAACAACGCCACGCAGCTGCTCTTCACCCCTGGCCAGACCGTGAAGACGTTCAGCGTGCAGACGTTCTCCGACTCGCTCGCCGAGGGAAGCGAAACTTTCCGCGTCACGGCCAAGCCGTTGAACGTGCCGAATGCGGCCACCATCTCCGCCGAGGCCAGAGTGTTCGACCTCGTCAACACCTCCGTCGCCGCGAGCGACGTTCGGGTCACCGAAGGCAATGCGGGCACCGTCAACGCCACATTCACGATCACGCTCGCCGGCCAACCCATCCTGCCGGTCACGGTGAACTATGCGACCCGAGATGTCAGCGCGACCGCCGGCAGCGACTACACGGCAGTCAGCGGCTCCGTGATGTTCAGGCCCGGCGAGAGGACCAAGACCTTCACCGTCTCCGTGAACGGCGACCAGATCGCGGAATTCAACGAGACCTTCGAGGTGCTGCTCTCGAGCTCGACCCGCGGCTGCACGGTCACGACCCCGACGGTCACCGGCACGATCGTCAACGACGAAATCGACACCCCGGGCTTCCAGATCACGATCCGGTTCGACGATGTGACCGGCGGCCCCGTACCGGCTTCCGTTCGTACCGCCGCGTTGCAAGCGGCCACACGCTGGAGCCGGGTGATCACCGGCGACGTTCCGGGCGTGATGGTCGGCAACAACTTCATCGACGACTTTGAAATGGTGGTCCAGATGGGACTCTTGGGCGGGGCCCCGGAAGGGCCGGGTGGCGTGCTTGCGAACGCGGCTCCCACGGCTGTGCGCGGCATGGGCACGGGCCTGCCGTACTCCGGTATCACCGGCATCGACCCCAATGACATTGGCGGCAATCAGAACGCGCTGATGGACGTCGTGACGCACGAAATCGGGCACGCGCTGGGCTTCACCCCTGGCGCGGCTGTGTTCAGCCGATGGATCGTCGGCGACACCTTCACCGGCCCGAACGCGGTCCGGGAATTCAACGCCGTCTTTGGGCGCACCGGCACGTCGGTACCACTGCAGCCGGGAGTCCGCGCCCATTGGGACGAAGCCGTTTTTGCCAACGAATTGATGTCGCCGGCCACGGCTTTGAACGGTGACTTCATCAGTCGCGTCACGATTGGAGCACTCGCCGACATGGGCTACACAGTCAACTATGCTGCGGCCGAGGCGTACGTGCCTCCGGTCGTGATGATCCCTGGCCCGTCCGTGTCGCCCGGCCCGATCGTCGCCCCGCGGCCCAGACTGGTCGCGTCGCCTTTACCGACCGTACCGCCGGCAATCCCCGCCCCGCCCAGACCCGTGCTGGCACCGAATCCAAGGATCGTGTCCGGCGAACGCGGTGCTCTCGTCGGGGGCCGGGCGACAACCGCGGCTTCCCTACCTGCGAAAGGGTTGACCCTCAAGGCATTCGGCTGATGTTCGCGCGACCGGTCCGCGATGACGAGTTTTTCGCGCCCGGATCAAGCGGAATCCGTGGCGTTCAACGAACTGCGTTCACGATCATTGAACTGCTCGTGGCCGTCGCCATCCTGGCGACTCTCGCCGGACTGCTGCTGCCGGCGATCGACTCGGCCCGCGAGGCCTCTCGCGCGACGATGTGTCGCCATCGCCTGCGGTCGCTCGCCTTGGCCACCATGCAGTTTCAATCCATCCGCGACTGCTTTCCTCCGGCGCGGCTGGTTCCGCCGGCTGAAGACAAAACGGCGCGGATCCCCTCTCCGACGTGGCTCATTCGCGTGATGCCCTTCCTGGAACAGGACGCCACGGACTGGCTCGACGGGAAATCCTACGCAGACCAGTCGGAACCCGTCCGCGGACGGGTGGTGCCCGATTTTTTGTGCCCCACGCGACGAGACGCCACGAACGCCGTGACGCCTTCAGCACGATCGCCTGACCAACTGGCAGCCTGCGGCTGCTTCATCCCCGGCCGGTTCGTGACCGGCGGCGCCGTTGCCGACTTCGGCGGCAACCATGGTCACCAGCCGCCCGCCGCGGGCACGCAAGGGGCGGGATCTGGGCTGATCGTGTCGGCCGAGCACCTGCCGGGAACGTCTCGCTGGAAGCCGTGGCTTCGACAGGCGGCGGTGATCGACGGCCTGGGGCATACGTTGCTGATCGGTGAAATGCACGTTCCCCGGGACGGGCTCTGCCGCCCACCGGCCAATGGCCCCGCCTATGATGCGACGGAATTTTTCAACATGAGCCGCGTGGGCGGCGTTGGCGTGCCGCTGGGAGACGGTCCGCTCGACGACGTGGCCGGCATGGGAATGTTTGCCTTCGGGAGCTGGCACCCGGGAGCCTGCCACTTCGCATTCGCCGACGGCCGCGTCCAGTCTCTGGCACCGACTATTTCCGCCGATCTGTTGGCCTCATTGTGCGATCGGGCCGATGCCACGCCTTAGCCGCACAGCCTTTCTCGCCAGTTGCGGCCTCGCTTTTTCTGCGCCGGCTTGCCGAAGAGCCGAACGTTTCGAAGCCGTTGCGGGGACGGTCATCTTCGCCGACGGCCAGCCGGTTTCTGGAGGCGTAGTCGAGTTCGACCCGCTCGATCCAGCGGGCCGACCGGCACGCGGTGCGATCGGCCCGACTGGCGCTTTCGCGCTCAAGTCGGGAGCCACGACCGGCGCCCGCCCAGGCCGGTACCGAGTCGCGGTGGTGCATGTCCTGATCGACTCCGGCGCCGGGCATCGTCACGGCCATCGCCGCGTACACCCGAGATTCAGCCGCTTTGACACATCGAACATCGCCGTGGAAGTCCTCGCCGACGCAACGAATGCGCCGCAAATCGTCGTTGAGTCGCTAGAGTCTGCGTCAGGGCGGTAGCCGTACAACGGCTCAGGAGGCGACCCCGTCACCCACGCGGATCGTGCCGCCGCGCCCGCTGCCCCGCGTGTTCACCGCCAGCCGGTAGAGATGGTTCCACCCGGCGGCATCGACCTCGTCCGGCAGCCGCCGGCCGCGCCAGGCCTCGAACACATCCCGAAACTGCCCCGTGACGCTGCCTGTGCGGCTGTCGCGGCTCGGCACCACGCACCGCCGGCAGACGTTCGTCGCCCGGAACCGGACTTCCCCGATGGAAAACTCCCGCGGCTCCGGTGGCGGCAGGTCGGCATACGGGTCGGCCGGCTCGTCGGGCCCGAGGTCGAGCAGCGACGGCTGCAAGTCCGGCCGCGCCGGGCTCGCCAGGGCGTCTTCCCAGAACGCATCGCAGCCGCCGATCTCCAGGTTGGCCCGGAACCGTCGGCGGGCCTCTTCGACGTCGAGCCGAAACCACCGGGCCACCTCCGCGAGCGTGGCCGTGGAGATCACGGTCGGCCCCGGGGCATCGCGGTCATCCGGAAACCCGCCCTCCGCCCGCTCGAGCAGGAGCACGTCCACGCCAAGCGCCTCCGACAGCCAGCCGCACGGTCCATCGGGCCCCGGCACGAGCGGAAACGACGCCGGCTCGAGGCCGGCCAGCCGGGCGATTCCCGGGATCGCCCGCGCCCGCACGGCCTCCGGATCGACCGCCAGATGGATCACGTTCGACCCGAGCCGTGGCACGTCGCTCCCCTGCCCCGCCAGATCGAACTCCGCCCGGATGGCGTGGAACAGCGGGGAACGCTTCGCGTTCACGACGCGGCTTTCCATATCGACCAGCTGCCAGCGGCGGTCGTGCTCCAGGGCCCCGGAAGGCAGCACCCGCGCCGCCTCCACCGCCACGCCGTCGAGGCTCTTCACGGGATAGATCGAGATCCGGTCGAGCGTGGGCATGAACGTCAAGCGTCGTGAAACGCCTGCCATTCAATGCCCAGTTGCCGCACGGCGGACCGCACCGTGCCCGGCTTCAAGTCCTTGCCACCCCAGTCCGGCAGCACGGCGGCCCGCTGCAGGGCGGGATTCAACCACTTGCGGTGCGACCCGCCGCCACGGCGGGGAAGTTCGCGGCAGCCGAGGGCAGCCAGCTTGGCGGCAACCTCGCGGTACCTCACGGGGCCGGCACCAGGGCCTCGAACCATACCGGACCGGTCGCCTCCTCGACGACGGCGCTTGGCGGCAAAGGCCTGCCCAAATCCTCATACAGTTCGATGACCGCGGCCAGCGCGTCCTGGACGTTGGCGACCGCCTCGTCGGCCGTATTACCGTCGGTGTGCAGTTCAGGCAGCAGCGGGCTCGTGACGGTATAGCCCCCGTCCGGCTGCGGAGCGAGCATGAGCGGAACTTTCAGGTGCATGACAGGGTCTCGCTGAGGTCCTCGATGCCGCCGGTCAGTATACGCCGAGTTCATGAACACCGGCCGACCACAAAATCCCTGGAGTGTATCCATTTCGACGGTCAGAGACCGCCGCTACAAGAGGGCATTTCGACGGCGAAGACAGCCACCCACACTTCCCGTCGGGCCCGGGCAAGAGCGGAAATGACGCCGTCGCGAGGCCGGCCAGCCGGGCCACCCCCAGGATCGCCGCGGCCAGCGCGGCTTCCACCGCCACGTCGTCGAGGCTCTTCACGGGATAGATAGTGATCCGGTCGAGGGTGGGCATGCGTCGCGCCTGGAAACGACCTGCGGCCGTCTACCGATAGGCGTCCTTGCGGTGGGCGACGACCACGACTGTCACGACCCGGGATTCATCCCGGATCTCGTAGACAACACGGTAATCACCAACCCGAATCCGCTCGCAATTCCCGGGCGACGTCAGACAGAGGCATCGCCTCCTGCGGAGCGGCCGTCGCCTCGTCGTAAGCCCGGATGTCGTCGAGCTCTTCCAGTTCGGCGAGCACCCGCTGCCATTCTTCCATCGTGAGCACCACGTCCGTGGGCTTTTGGTGCTCGTCCACGACGTACCGCGGCGACACGATTTCCATGATGGGCAACCCAGATAGAAGGGCTTTCGCGAATGACCAAATCATACCTGATCGAGCGTGGGGAAGGGCTCGCGCATTCTGGAGCGACGGTCGCTGGCCGCCGATGCCCGGCCCAAGAGAGCCCGACGGTCAGAGACCGCCGCTGCAGGCGGGCAATCCGACGGTCGGAGACCGCCGCTCAGTCCACGCGATCGGTATCGGGCACCGGTGCTTCGGGCACGGCAGCCAGATACCGCTCGAAATCCTCGCGCCTGCCCGCGGCCGCCTCCTGCCGGAGGTAATCCGTCGTCAGCAACACAGCCAGCTTCTCGCCGGCGGCGCTGGCCAGGAACTGCTCCAGCGTATAGCCCTCCCGGGCCGCCAGGGCTTCGATGCTGCGCTTCAATGAATCAGGGAGCTCGACAGTGACTGCACTCACGGCAAGGTTCTCACGAAGCAGTTCGAATCAGTCGCAGGAAGTCGGCGGGCGTGATCGGCTCGACACCGAATCGCTCGCTCCCCGAGAAGTCGCCGACGTTGTGGGTGACGATGAATCGACAATGGGCGGCGACGGCGAGCTCGAGAACCATGTCGTCGTCGGGATCCCTCAGGCTCGGCCTCCACAGAAAGTATATCGGCTGAATGTGGCATTTGCCCGCGACGAATCGCAGAAACGCCATCGCTTCTGCCGGCGAAACGCCCGCAGGCCGGTGTTCCGGGCGCAGCAAAGCATCTTGCCACTCCGCGTACAGGGCGACCGATAAGGCTGGCCGAAAGTCGTTGCCCCCAAGCCGTCGAACCAGTTCGAAACTGGCTCCCCTCCGGGATCTCGAGGCCGCGACCAAAACGCTCGTATCCAAGACAACCCGCACGTGTGCCCCGGCCAAACGCCTACATCCGAAAGTTAAAGGTCTGCCACAGAAGCCGCAGCAGCCAGCCCCCCACCGTGCGGCTGCCGACCTCGATCCGGGCCGTGCCCCGCATCCCCGGCGTGAGCACGGCCTCGGCGTCGTCGAGCGTCATCATCGCCTCGTAGCTCGTCGAGATCGGCACCTCGCGGCCCGACGGGTCGGTCTCCGTCGGCACCTGCCCCCCCGCCTTCACCGAGAGCCGCTCCGAACCGTTCTCGATGTGCGTCTCCGCGATCTCGGCGACCGTGCCGGTGAACGTCTTCCAGGCGAAGGCATCGAGCTTCAGGGCCACCGGCTGCCCGCGGTCGATGAACTCCACCTCCGACTGGTCCACCACCATCACCGCCTCGAACCGCTCCGCCTCCCCCACCATGCAGAGCACCGTGCCCTCGGTGAACGTGGCCCCGAGGTTCCGCTCGTGCAGGGCGTTGCCCGTCCAGCCGGGCAGCTTGCCCGTTGGGTCGGGCTGCGGCTTGACGCTCGCCGCCGGCAGCACGACTCCGTCCCGCGGTGCCGTCAGCACCAGCTCGCGGCGATCCTTGAGTTTCTTGGCGAGCTTCTCCTCGTCGCTCTTGAGCAGCTCCTCGGCCGTGCCGATCTCCAGGGCCGCCGTCGGATCGGTGAACCGCTCCACCTGCAGGCTCGCCAGCCGGGCCTTGTACTGGGCCACCTTCCCCTCGAGCTCCGCGATCTGCAGGTCGAGGTCCACGCTCGACAGCCGGGCGAGCTCCTGCCCCTTGCGGACGACCGCACCGGGCTTCACGAGCAGCTCGGCGAGCTTCCCCGGCACGGTCACGTAGACCGTCTCCTCCCCCCGCGGCCGCAATTCCGCCGCGCACCACACCCGCTGCGGCAGCGGGATCAGGGCCACGGCCGCCGCCACCGCCGCCGCCGTCGCGGCCGTCGCCGCCAGGTTCAAGCTCTTCACCTCGTCGCGCCTCCCGGGAACCCTGAGAAACTTGATCATCCCGTGCACGGGCCGGACCACCAAGCCCCACAGGGCCCCGGCGGCCAGCACCCGCCCCAAGACCTCCAGCCGATAGGGCTTGAAGACGTTCCACACGAACAGAAAGATCGATGCCGTCACGATCCAGCCGTAGACGCTCGACGCCACCGCGTAGAGGGCGAACAGGCCGCGGTTCCGCTGCGGCAGGAAGGGATCCTCCGGCTGCTCGATCCCCAGGCACCACTTGCTCGCCAGCCGGGAGAGGATCGTGTTGGCCTTCTGCCGCAGGTTCGGGATCTCCAGCAGGTCGGAGAGGATGTAGTAGCCGTCGTACCGCAGCAGCGGGTTGGCGTTGAAGAGGATCGTGGACACGCTCGACACGAACATCACGTCGAGGCACAGCTGGTTGAAGACGCCGGGGTGCGAGTTCCACCACAGGTAGGTGGCGATCGCGGCGATGATCACCTCCACGTACATCCCCGCCGCCCCGATCGCCGCCCGCTTCCACTTGCTGGGCAGCATCCAGCTGTCGGAGACGTCGCAATACAGGCAGGGCGTGAAGACGAGCAGCATGACCCCCATCTCGTGGCACTCGCCACCGTAGTGCTTGCACGACAGGCCGTGGCCGAACTCGTGGAGGACCTTCGTCACCGCCAGGGCCACGGCGAGATACAGCCAGTTGCCGGCGGCGAAGAACTGGTGAAACTCGGGCAGCTTGGACCGAAAGACGTCGAAGTTCACGAGCACTAGCAGCAGGGCGCTGGCCACGAACGTCATGGCCGCCACGATCGCCGGCGGCGAGAACAGCCAGCCGAACCAGGGATCGAGCCGCTCCAGGAGCCAGTCGGGGTCGATGCCGCGGAACCGCATCGACATGATGTTGGAAAGCCAGGCCATCCACTGCTTCCAGATCCGCTGCCGGCGGCGCTCGAAGAGCTGCGGCCCCTGCCCCGGCCGGTCGCCGATCACGAGGCCCGAGCGGTGGAGCGTGGCCACGAACCGCGCGAGTTCCTCGACGGTGATCCGCCGCGGCGGGAAGCGGGCCTCGAAGCGGTCCTTGAGGTCCTCGAGGCTCGTCTTGCCGTCGAGCATGTCGAGGAGCGCGTATTCCTCGGGCCGAAACCGGAAATACGCCAGCGCGATCGGATCCTTGACCACCCACCAGGCCTGCCCCTGGTGCACCTGCCGGTTCACGACCAGATCGCCGCGGCGGCGGAGCGCCACCGGCCGGGTCGTGCTCGAACGGAAGGCGTCGGCCGTGGCCATCAGCTCCCCGGCCGTTCCCGGCGAACCGGCGGCAGCGGCGGCTGGCCGGAATGGACGGTCATGCGGGCGGTCTTGCCCGGCCGCAGCAGCCACTGCTTCGACGGCTCGGCGCGACGATTCTCCACCTCCGCCACCACGCGGTAATCCCCGCCACTCTCGTCGAGCGGGCTGACGAACACCATCCGCCCCGTGAACGTCTCGCGGCGGTCGCCGGCGAGGACCACGTCCACGGTCACCGGCCGGTCGCGGATCTGCTCCGGATCCCACTTCGCGGCATCCACGTAGCCCTCGACCTTGAGCTTGTCGGTGCGGACGACGCGGGCCAGCGGGTCGCCCGGCTGCATCCATTCGCCCTGGTGCGGAAACACCTGCACGACGACACCATCGAGCGGCGACTTGAGCAGCCGGCGCTCGATGCCGTTTTCAGCGGCCTCGACCTCCACGCCCTTCGAGGCGGCGGCCAGGGCCGAGAGCTTCCGCTCCAGGTTCGCCTGCTCGATCTGCAGGTCGGTCTTCTCGGCCTCGAGCTTGAGGCGGTCGCGCTCCACCTCGGTGACCGAGCCCGGCGATTGCTTGTGGGCGTTTTCCGACTTCTCCCAGGCCTTGAACGCGACCTCCTTGGCCTTCTGCGAGTAGCGCACGTCCACGTCGCTCTGCGCCTTGGCGATGGCCTGGTCGTGCTCGGCCTGGGCCTTCCGCCGCTCCATCTGCGGCTGGTTGTCGTCGATCTTCGCGATCACATCCCCCTTGGCGACGACGTCACCCTCGCGGACGGGCAGTTCCACGAGCACGCCCGCCTCCCGGGCCGGCACCTTGGCCTCGTCGATCAGCGACACCAGGCACCGCTCCAGCACCGGCTCGGGCTCGGCCGCGGCCGCCCCATGGCCGCCGCCCGCCATGATCACCGTCGCCACCGCCGCCACCGTCAGCCAGACATGCCGCATCGCCCGCCTCCCTCTCACCACAGCCGGAAGAAGACCTGCGTCTGGATGAACGACAGCAGATCGTGGAACCACACGTAGCCCAGCGGCCGCTTGCCACAGGCGATCCGGGCCGTGACGCTCGCCCCGGCCCCGAGCTCCTCCTTCTCGTGCCGCTCGGGATCGATCGTCACCCGCACGAGCACGGTGTTGCCCTGCTCGCCGCGGACCTCGGCCTGCTCGTGGATCTCCTTCACGGTGCCGTGGTGCCGCGTGCCGGGGTCGGTGGCGAGGAT
>Ga0082207_1001311_pt1 | contig 12003 bp, 10 predicted proteins | sample LakMenEpi10Aug09_FD_71540 | JGI IMG/M metagenome (GOLD analysis project Ga0082207, IMG submission 71540) | reverse complement strand
TCGGCCCTCGGTCGCTAATGATCCCGGCGGCGCCCCGCGGGATGCCGCCCTGTCCGGGGGCGGCGAGCACCGCCTCCTCACTGTCGAACACGCGGGCCGGGCCGCTGAATTTCGAGCCTTCCTTGCCCGTGATCTTCGCCACGGCCGAGCCGGGCGCGAGGTTGCCGTGGAGGATCGTGATGTGGCCTGTTTTCTTGATCGGGTTTTCGACCGGCTGGATGATCTTCTGGCCCGGAGCGAGCCCCTTGCTCGTGGCCAGATTCTCGGCGAGCGTCTTGCCGGTGACGGTCATGCAATCGCCGTCCATGAGGCCCTTGTCAAGCAGGTATTTCATGAGGCCGCTCGTGCCGCCGACCGAGTGCAGATCTTCCTGGACGAACTTGCCGCTCGGCTTGAGGTCGGCGAGGTAGGGGATCCGGCGGGCGGTCTTCTGGAAGTCGGCGGGCGTGAGGTCGATGCCCACGGTGCGGGCCATCGCGATCAGATGCAGCACGGCGTTCGTCGAACCACCGAGCGCCATGATGGTGACCATCGCATTCTCGAAGGCGCGGCGGGTCATGATGTCGCGCGGCTTGAGGTCGATCTCGAGCAGATGGCGTATCGCCGCCCCGGCCCGCAGACACTCGGCGAGTTTGTCGGGGTGCTCGGCGGGAATCGACGCGCTGTCAGGCAGCGCCATGCCCATCGCCTCGATGGCCGTGGCCATCGTGTTGGCGGTGTACATGCCGCCGCAGGCTCCGGCGCCCGGGCATGACTGGCGGACGATGTCGCCACGCCGCGCGTCGTCGATTCGGCCGGCCACGTATTCGCCGTAGCACTGGAAGGCCGACACGATGTCGAGCGCCGTGCCATCGGCGAGGTGCCCGGGCTTGATCGTGCCGCCGTAGACCATCAGGGCCGGACGATTGAGCCGGCCCATCGCGATCAGGCAGCCGGGCATGTTTTTGTCGCAGCCGGGAATCGCCACGAGGGCGTCATACCACTGGGCATGCATCACCGTCTCGAGCGAATCGGCGATGATGTCGCGGGATGGAAGGGAGTAGCTCATCCCCTCGGTGCCCATCGAAATGCCGTCGCTGACGCCGATCGAGTTGAACCGCATCCCCACCATGCCGGCCGCCACCACGCCTTCGCGAACCTTGGCCGCCAGCGTGTTCAAGTGCATGTTGCAAGTGTTGCCCTCGTACCACATGCTCGCGATCCCCACCTGCGGCTTGTCGAGGTCGGCGGGCTGGAGGCCGGTGCCGAGGAGCATGGCCTGCGAAGCGCCTTGCGACCGGGGCTGCGTGATGCGGGAGCTATAGCGGTTGAGAGCGGCCATGCCTGGGATTCCTTCGGGGGCGAGGATCGCTCCGACAGCGGCGAACCGCCGGCCGGAGACCTTTTCGGAGGTGCCCTGGGCAGAATAGTATCTCACGCACCGCTTTCAAAGCGCCTTCCTCCCGCCGCTCGCCCTCACGCCCACCGATGCCCCGCCGCCCCGCCTTCGTGTTTCTCGATCTCGGCAACGTGGTCGTGATGTTCGATCGAGAGCGTGCCCATCGGCAGATGGCCGCAGTGGCCGGCGTGCCGGTCGAGGCCGTGCAGGCGACGCTCGCGGCCACGCAGCTCGAGCAACGGCTGGAGAGGGGGCTGATCGACTGGCCGGGCTTCCACGCCGAGTTTTCCCAGCACGTCGGCGCCGCGGCCGACCCGACCCTTCTGGCCGCCGCTGCCAGCGACATGTTCACGCTGAATATCGAGATGCTGCCGGTGATCGCTGGCCTCGCGCGGGCCGGCGTACCGATCGGCATCCTCTCAAACACATGCGGCATTCACTGGGAGCACCTGCTGTCGAAGCGGTATGCGATCCTGCCGGGCAACGCCCGGGTGACGGTGCTCAGCCATGAAGTGTCGGCCGTGAAACCGGAGCCCGCCATCTACGCAGCCGCAGCCGCGCAGGTCGGCGTAGCCCCGGAGCAGATCTTCTTTTGCGACGACATTCCGGCCCACGTGGAAGCCGCCCGGGCCTGCGGCTGGGATGCCGAAGTGTTCGAGTCGGCGTCGGGACTCATCGGCGCCTTGCACCGGCGTGGCCTTAACCTGGGCGTGTAGCGGCGACGAACTGACCTTCGTCAAACCGCCCCTCCAGCACGACCACGCCGTCAATTTCCACGACAGGGACACGGAGCCCGAAGGCCCGGGCCGCCTCGGGAACGGTATCGACGTCGATGACGGCTCCGTCTGGAGCATGGCAGGCGAGCCAGTCCTCGACCCGCTCGCAGAGGTGGCAGCCGCGGCGTGAATAGAGCACGATGTGCATGGCGAAGGTACGATGAACACCGTCGGCGAACCCGATCTACCATGAGCGACGCCACACCTCCCGTCCAGACCCTGCCCGAATTCCTCCGGGTGCTGCGCGCGAGCGGGCTCGTGCCCGAAGACAGGCTGGCTCCCCTGGCCGATCCCCTGCGCGGTGAATCGGGGCCCGTGCCGGAGGCGCTGACGACGGCCCTCGTCGAAGGCCAGCTCCTCACGGAATGGCAGCTCGAGCAGCTGCGCAAGGGCAAGAGCAAAGGATTCACGCTCGGCAAATACCGCCTCCTGCGCCTGCTCGGGGCGGGGGGTATGAGCAGCGTCTACCTCGCCGAAAACCCGACGCTTCGGCAGCGTGTGGCGATCAAGGTGCTGCCCATCAAGCGGGTCGAGCAGAGCTCGTATCTGGCGCGATTCGAACGCGAGGCCCAGGTGGCCTATCGGCTCAGCCATCACAACATCGCCCGGGCCTTCGATCTCGAAGCCTCGGGCGCGGTGCACTTCATCGTGATGGAATACATCGAGGGCACCGACCTGCATGCGAAGGTCAAGGCGGAGGGCCCGCTCGATCTGCGCGATACGGCCGACTACGTGCGGCAAGCCGCAGTGGGCCTGCACTACGCGCACGAAGAGGGGCTCGTGCACCGCGACATCAAGCCTGCCAACCTGATGCTCGACAAGCGCGGCACGATCAAGATTCTCGATCTCGGCCTGGCACTCGACGACGACGAGGAGCAGGCCTCACTGACCCGCGAACACGACGAAAAGGTGCTGGGAACGGCCGACTATCTGGCCCCCGAGCAGGCCCGCGACAGCCACAAGGCCGACCGGCGCTCCGACATCTACTCGCTCGGCTGCACGCTCTACTATCTGCTCGTGGGTCGGGCGCCCTTCGCGAAGGGCTCACTCGCCGAACGCATCCGGGCCCACATGAAAGAGCCGCCGCCGAACCCCCTCGACGAGCGGGCCGACGTGCCGCCGGCACTGGCCGAACTCTATTTCCGGATGATGGAGAAGCACCCCGAAGCGAGGCCGCAGACCGCCCGCGAGGTGGCCGAGGCACTCGAGGCCTGGCTGGCGTCATCGGCCGCGAAGCCTTCCGGCCGCCAGGATCCACCCCGGCGGCCGCTCCGACGAACCCCCGCAGCCGGGTCTGACGCCACCCGCATCCTGCCGCCCGGCACCGTGATGCGCAGCGGCCCGAGCAGCAGCTCCGGCCGGGTGGTGCGATCCGGCGGCAGCGGTGCGTTGGGTGGTCCGCCCCGCTCGCCACCGCGGCCGGCCTCCGTGCCCCCCGGAGTTCCCGCACCGCACCGCACCGACGATGCAGTGGACCTCTCGAGCCTGTCGTTCGGCCCGGCGGCGGCTCCGCCCGGGAGCCGGCCGGCCGGTGGGCCACCCGTGAAGGGCGGCGGGCGGAGCTCTGCGCCGAAGGCGTCGAAGCACAAACCTTCCCGTGGCGGCCTCGGGGCGCCGCTTCGCGTTTTGATGGAGAAGCAGGTGGCGGGTTTGCCGCTCGGCTTTTGGGTCGTCGTGGCGCTCGCCGGCGTCGTGGCCCTCGGCCTGGGCATGAGCCTCTTGCTCGGTGGCTGACACCGGCTCAGCCGCGAGGCCCGATCCGCCAGGGCCCCTCGGCCAGCGCGTCGATCGCAACCCTGCGTGTGAGATCGAAATCGAGCGGCGTGAGCGTGACGTCACCGGCGGCGAGCGCCGTAACGTCCGACTCGCTCGGCGATGGTGGGGGAGGCGGCTCGTTGGTGGCCCAGTAGTAGGGCCGGCCACGCGGATCGACCCGCCGCTCGAATGCCTCGCCGTAGCGGGCTGTGCTCATCGGCACCACGCGGAGCACGGGTGCCCCGGCGAGCGCCCGCGTCGGGATGTTGACATTGAAGAGACTGCCGGCGGGCGGTGTGCGGGCGAGCAACTCCCGAATCACGTCGATCGCGATCTCGGCGGCCCGATCGAAGTCGGCGTGCTCGTCATACTCGAGCGACACGGCGATGCTCGTGATTCCGAAAAACGCGCCTTCCACGGCCGCGGCCACGGTGCCCGAATAGAGCACGTTGATCCCCGCATTGAGGCCCGCATTGATACCGCTGACGATCACGTCGGGACGCTGCGGACAAAACTCGGAGATCCCGAGTTTGACCGCGTCGGCCGGGCTGCCGTCGACGGCCCACCCGCGGCTCCGGCTGCCGTCGAAGATCTCCTTGGCGGTCAGCGGCGTCAAAAACGTGATCGCATGCCCCACACCGCTCTGCTCGGTCGACGGCGCCACCACGCTGACGGTGGCAAGGCGGCGCATGGCTCGCTCCATGGCCGCCAGGCCGGGTGCGAAGATGCCATCGTCGTTCGTGAGGAGCGCGTGCATGCGGGATCTCGGGGCACTATAGAACGCCCACAGGGGAATTTTCTATACTGGCGGGCTTTTCCGTCCCTCCGAGTGCTCCGCCATGCCGTCTGCAGCCGCCCCATCGAGCCCCGCGCCGTCCGCCGGCCCGGCCCCGCAGTCAGAGCGCGTGCTCGTGCTCGATTTCGGGTCGCAGTATGCCCAGCTCATCGCCCGCCGGGTGCGGGAGCAAAATGTGTATTGCGAGATCGTGCGGCATGACATCACGGCCGACCGGATCCGCGAACTCGACCCCAAGGGCGTCATCCTCTCGGGCGGGCCGGCGAGCGTCTACGAAGCCGGCGCCCCGCAGTGTGATCCGGGCATTTTTCGCCTCGGCATCCCCGTGCTCGGCATCTGCTACGGCATGCAACTGGCATGCAAGGCACTGGGCGGCTCCGTGGGGCAGGCGCAGGCGCGGGAATATGGCCGGGCATCCTGCGACGTGCTCACCGCCGACACCCTGTTCGCGGGCGTGCCGCGAAACACCGAGGTCTGGATGAGCCATGGCGATCAGGTCGACCGAGTGTCGGCCGATTTCGTGCCGTTGGCCAGCACGCCGACGTGCCCTCTGGCCGCGGTCAAGCATGCCACGCTGCCCGTCTTCGGGCTCCAGTTTCACCCGGAGGTGACCCACACGCCGGCCGGGGGCAGGATGCTCGCTAATTTCCTGACGGCCGTGTGCGGCTGCAGCGGGTCTTGGCGGCTGGAAGACTTCGCGGCCCGGACCATCGACGACGTGCGGCGGCGCGTGGGCCCCGACCGCGTGATCTGCGGGCTCTCCGGCGGCGTCGATTCGGCGGTCGTCGCGGCGTTGCTCTCCCGGGCGATCGGCGACCAGCTGTCGTGCATTCTCGTCGACAACGGCCTGCTCCGGAAAAACGAGGCGGCGGCGGTGATCGACGAGTTCACCACCCACTTCAAGACCGATCTGCACGTCGTGCCAGCCGAAGCGCGGTTTTTGGACGTGCTCGCCGGCGTCACCGAGCCCCAGGAGAAGCGGCGCCGCATCGGCCGCACGTTCATCGATTGCTTCGCAGACGAAGCGGCCAAGATCACCGGCGCGCGGTTCCTCGCCCAGGGCACGCTCTATCCCGACGTCATCGAGAGCGGCGCGGCGGCCGACGGCCCAGCGGCCACCATCAAGCTTCATCACAACGTCGGCGGCCTACCCGACGACCTCCAGTTCGAACTCATCGAACCGCTCCGCGACCTCTTCAAAGACGAAGTGCGGCAGTTGGGGCTGCAGCTTGGCCTGCCGGAGCGGATCGTCTGGCGGCATCCGTTCCCCGGCCCCGGCCTCGCCGTCCGCTGCCTCGGCGAGGTCACAAAACCCCGACTCGACACGCTCCGCGACGCCGACGCCATCGTGCTGGAGGAACTCGACCGCGCCGGGTTGATGCGGAAGGTGTCACAGGCCTTTGCCGTGCTCCTGCCCGTGCAGAGCGTCGGCGTCATGGGCGACGCCCGCACCTATGAAGACACCCTCGCCGTCCGCGCGGTCGAAACGGAGGACTTCATGACGGCCGACTGGAGCCATCTCCCCTACGACCTGCTCGCCCGGATCTCCACCCGCGTGATCAATGAGGTCCGGGGGGTGAACCGCGTGGTGTACGACATTTCCTCGAAGCCACCCGCCACGATCGAGTGGGAATAGCGCCCGGACGCCGGGCAGACGGTATCCTAGAAACTTCCAGGAGGTGAGGGCGGCAGATCGCCCTTCTGTGGAGGAGCCGGATGCAAGTTGCCATCGTCGAGGACGATCCGATCATCGCCAAGGCGGTCAGCGCGGCGGTCTCGGCCGCCGGCCATCAGTGCCGGTGGTTTCCGGACGGCTCCGTGGCAGGCAAGGAGGCGTTGATCGCCAGCGACTTGGTGATCCTCGACCTCATGCTGCCGGGGGAAGACGGCCTCTCGGTGCTCAAGGCGGCGCGGGCTGGCGGGGTCCGCACCCCCGTGATCGTGCTCACGGCGCGAGGCCTTGTCGGCGAGAAACTGCAGGCCTTCGAGGCGGGCGCCGACGACTATCTCGTCAAGCCGTTCGCGATGGACGAGTTGCTGGCGCGGATCGAAGCCGTGCACCGCCGGGCCGGAGACAAGCCGGCCATGACGCTCGCCGCCGGACGTCTCCACCTGAGCCTCGCCAACCGTCGGGCAACTCTCGATGACAGGCCCGTCGATCTCACGCCCACGGAGTTCAACATCCTGGAACTGCTGATGCGGTTCCAAGGACAGGTTGTGACCCGCAAGATGCTCTGCGAGCACGTCTGGGGCTTCGACTGGGACGGCCCCACCAACGTGATCGAGGTCCACATCAACCGGCTCCGCGGCAAGATCGACAAGGGCCGCGACGCATCGATGATCCAAACGATCCGGGGCCGCGGCTATGCACTCGCCACTGATTGAGTGGATTCGCGCCACGTCGCTCCGCACCAGGCTGACGCTCTGGAATACGGCCGTCGTGATCCTGCTCACGACGGTCACGCTGCTCATCGTGCGGTTCTCCGCCCGCTCGGCACTCTACGCCGACTGCGATGCGGAACTCCGTGCCGCCTCTCGCGAGATCGCTCTGGCCGTTCAGGAACTCAGCGGAGATGCGGCACCGCTCGTGGCGGAACTCCGCCGCAAAGCCGCCAGCCACGAGGAGCGGGGCTGGTTTCTCCATCTCCTCACCCCCGACGGCGCGACCGTTTGGAAGAGCGACCACTGCCCCGCGGATGTTTTGAACTACCCTCCCAAGGACGTCAAACAGGTGGAAGTGGTCCGCCAGGTTGGCCACTACCGCTACGTCCGCAATCGCATTGATCGCGACTCCGGACCGTCCTATCTCGTGCGGGTGGGCACCTACACGACGGGGCTCGATAACAGTCTCGCTGGCCTGATTCGCCTGCTGACGGGGATGGGCCTCGGGCTTTCGCTGATCACCCCGTTCGCCGCCTACTGGCTCGCCGGCCGGGCCACACAACCGATGGGGGCGATGCTCCGTACCGCCGAGCGGCTCAGCCCAAGCCGCCTGGGCGATCGCCTGCCGGTCCGCGGCACAAGCGACGAACTCGACCTGCTCGCCCGCACCATCAACGGCCTGCTCGACTCGGTGGCTCAGCACGTCGACAAGCAGGAGCAGTTCGTCGCCGACGCGGCGCACGAGCTTCGCGGCCCCCTCGCCGCCCTACAGAGTTCGATGGAGGTGGCGCTGGCCCGCGACGACCTGCCACTCGACCAGCAGGAGACGCTCTCCGACATGCTCGACGCAGCGCGACACCTCTCGAAGGTTGCCAACGACATGCTTCTGCTGGCGGAGTCGGGAAATCCCGCGGAGCCACACGATCACCTGGTCATCGATCTCACGCTGGTTGCCCGACAGGCGGTGGCGATGTTCTCTGGGGTTGCCGAGGAGCGAGGGATCACGCTCACCATCTCTGCCGATCAGCCCGCCGAGACACTCGCAAACCCCGTCGATCTGCGTCGCCTGCTGAGCAACCTGCTCGACAACGCCATCCGCTTCACGCCCTCGGGTGGTGCCGTCGACGTGCGGACCGTCGCCGCTGGTGAGACAGTGACCCTTGAGGTGGCGGATACCGGCATGGGGATCGCTCCCCGCGATCTCGAACACGTCTTTGATCGATTCTTCAAGGCCGACCCGGCGCGGACTCACGGTTCGGGAATCAGGAGCGGGGGCCTGGGGCTCTCGATCTGCCGATCGATCGCGGACTCGTGCGGGGGCACGATCGGGATCGCCAGCAGGGTCGGCGAGGGAACCACGGTCACGGTGCGGTTTCCCGCCGCCTCTCCGTCCGTGCTGCGTTCCCTTCACAGCGAGCGGCCTGCCCTGGCCAGCCAAACAGCCCAGCCTGCCGCCCGCTGACTGCCTGCAGAACCGCCACACTCACGAGGTCCATTGACCTTGCCGATGAAGAGGGTGGTAGCGATTGCATGAAGATGAACGGATCCTGCGATCCGGCAATCTGGGCAAGGCAGACAGACTCGTGGGTGTTTTTCGCCACTTCCGACTCACGATTCTGCTGACCGCGATCACCTTTGTCGCGACGCCGGCCCTGGGCTGGGCCGCGGATGCGATCTTCGTCGTGGCCGACACGAGCGATGCGGCTCCGCTCGCGATTCCAAGCGTGGCGGCGGAGTTTGGCTCGCTCGCCGAGGTCTCCGAAGCCGTCGAGGCGGACCGCCAACGGATGACGGCGCTCGAGCAGCGAATCCAGGAACTCGAAACTCAGAAGGCGGCCGAACCGCTGCCCGCTCCGTCCGCGGAGGCTGCCAAAGGTGCTGAGGCTACGAACCCCGACAAGGAACCTGACAAAAAGGATTCGCAGACGGACAAGGACGCCAAAACCGACGAGAAGAAGCCGCCGGAACCGTACGAGATCGGCAGCGATACGAACCTCAGCTCGAAGTGGGCGGCGGGCTATCACGCCGAGTCGAAGCAGAAAGACTTCAGAATCAAGATCGGCGGTCGCACGCAGGTCGATGCCGTCGCCTTCACGGCCGGGCCCGGCCCCGGCAATCAGGCGCCGAACAAGGGTGGCCTCGATCCGGCACTCGCCGACACCGTCGCCTTCCGCCGTGCCCGGTTCCGCATGGAGGGGCGGATGTACGAGTTCTACGACTGGGCGGCGGAATACGACTTCGTCAATCAGATCAATGTCAACAACGAGACCTACCCCACGGAACGTGACGCCGGCCCGCTGACCGCCGTCACCGACCTCTGGCTTCAGCTTCGGGAGATCCCCATCCTGGGCACGGTCCGCGTCGGCAACCAAAAAGACCCCTTCGGCTACGAGCATCTCACGAGCAGCCGCTGGCTCAACTTCATGGAGCGGTCGTTCAGCCAAGACGCCTTCGAGGGCCCCTTCAATAACGGCTTTCTACCCGGCATTCAGATCCTCAACAGCAACGAGGAGGGTGACATCGCCTGGCAGGTCGGCGAGTTCAAGAACACCACCAATCCGTTCGGCTTCAACAACTCCAGCGGCGGCAGCATGACGGTCGGCCGGCTGGTTTTTCTTCCGGTGTTCGAGGACGAAGGCCGCAAACTGCTCCACCTCGCCATCTCCGGCCGGACGATGGAGCCGCGGCGGCAGTACACGTCGTTCGACAACGAAACGGGCCTGCCCACCGGCGACCCGATCAACGCGGTGCGGTTCCGAAGCCGCGGCTCGATTCGCAACGGCCCGCCCGGCCCGCTCAACTCGATCTACGCCGACGCCGGCCTGCTCCAGGGCTCGTGGCAGAACATGATCGGGCTGGAGTTCGTCGGCAACAACGGGCCGTGGTCGTTCCAATCGGAGTACTTCGGCTCCTGGCTCTACAACGCCAGCACCACGAGCGCCGGCCCGCTGGTGACCAACGGCTACCAGCCTGCCCCGGGCACCAAGGTGGGCACGGTCTACTTTCAGAGCGGCTATGCGGAAGTGCTCTATTTCCTCACCGGCGAAAGCCGCACCTACTCCAAGATCGAATACCGCTTCGACCGCCCTGTTCCGCACAACAACTTCTACGCCGTTCGCGGCGGTGGCTCGGGGCGGAGGCTGAGCGTGAGCGAGGGTGCCTGGCAGCTGGGCGTGCGCTACAACTACCTCTGCCTGAGCGACGGCGAGGTGAATGGCGGCGTGCTCAACGGCTGCACGCTCGGCCTCAACTGGCTGCTCAACCCCAACGCCCGCGTCTACTTCAACTACGACTTCACCTACCGCGACTTCTCGAGCACGCCGTTCAAGAAGCAAAAAGATGGAAGCATTGTTCCGGGACCCAGCTACGACGGCAGCGGCTGCATCCACGGCTTCGGCACCCGGCTCGCGTTCGACTTCTAATCCTCGGCCGCACGGAGACGTTCTCATGCGACGCACCACGAGCCACATACGTGCCATCGCCCTGCTCGCCACGCTCGCCGGGGCGGCCGTGGCGACGAGCCGCGCCCGCGCTGGCTGCACGGGATGCACCGGCGGCTGCCGGGAGTGCATCCCGGCCTGCAGTGGCACCTGGGACGAGAAGAAGTCGTCAAAGCCCGTCTACTCGATGAAGCGCGAATACGCCTGCGTCCGTGGTCGCGACCCGTGGCACGCGCCGCCACCCGAGTGCCGCTGCCATCCACCGTGCGGCGACGTGATCGTCAAGAAGAAGTTCTACAAGGTCGACGGCCCCGAGAAGGTCGAGCGGGTGCCGAAGTACGAGGTGAAGATGGTGCCCGTCGAGCCCTGCGACTGTGCCGCCGGCCACGACGAATCACGGCTATGCTGGTGGAACCCGGTCGCCTTCCTGCATCGCTGCGCCTCGTGGTGGTGAGCGGGGCGAGGACTCCGTCGCCATGCCTCCTCCCGCCGTCAGTGACACTGCTCGCGTTCCGTCGTCTGCCGTCGACGTTGGCATCGTCTTCGCCCTGTCCGTGGAGGCCGATGCCTTCGAGCGGCTGGTCGAAGATCGTCGCGAGACCCGCGGAGCACAGTTCGCATTCTCCACCGGCACCGTCGCCGGCAGGCGGATCGCCTGGTGCATCTCCGGCGTGGGCCGCGTCGCGGCCGCCGCAGCCGCCCGCCAGCTCATCGACGGCCACCACCCGAGACTGATCATCTCGGCCGGGTTCGCCGGCGGTCTCGATCCCACGGTGCAGCGGGGTGTCGCTGTTCGCCCCAACGTGGCGGTGCTGGACAACGCGACCCAACCGATCACCCTCGCGTCACCGTCGGGCCCGACGGCGAGTGCGCCACTGACAATCGTGACGGTGGATGCCGTGGCCGCCACTATCGAGATGAAACGCCGTCTCGCGGCGCGAACCGGCAGCGAACTCGTTGACATGGAGACCTTTGCGGTCGCCGAGGTGGCGGCCGCGGCCGGGCTGCCGTGCGCGGCAGTCCGCGTGATCTCCGACGACGCCCGCGAGACGCTGCCCGGCGAGGTGGCAGCGCTGTCGGCACCGCAGGTGCCCCTGCGCCGTCTCGGTGCCGCGATCGGTGCGGTCGGTCGGCGACCAGCCGCCGCCGTCGATCTCTGGCGACTCTGGGAGCGGTCGGTCGTCGACTCCCGCACGCTCGCCGCCACAGTCGTGGACGCGATCCGCGTCTGGCCTGGCTCGAAGCTCCCCACGTAGGTGCAGGTTGTCAACCTGCACCTGGATCCCGCGCCAGCTCACGGTCCCTCGTAGCACAGGTTGTCAACCTGTGTGCCTCTCGTAGCACAGGTTGTCAACCTGTGTGCCTTCCCGGTTCGCATGAGGCTCGGAGCTACCCATGCCCGTCGCCGGACGCTCACTACGGGCATCCTGCCCTCCGCTCGCTCGATGCTTTCTCCGCTTTGCCATCCTGGCTTCG
>Ga0082207_1001307_pt1 | contig 12035 bp, 9 predicted proteins | sample LakMenEpi10Aug09_FD_71540 | JGI IMG/M metagenome (GOLD analysis project Ga0082207, IMG submission 71540) | reverse complement strand
TATCTACGATAAGCCAATGATATACTATCCTTTGTCTGTGTTAATGTTAGCAGGTATTAAGGAAGTATTGATTATTACTACACCCGAAGACAATGATCAATTTAAAAGATTGTTGGGTGATGGTGCTGAAATAGGATGCAAATTTAGTTATGCAGTACAAGCAGTGCCTAACGGTTTAGCGCAAGCATTTGTGATTGGAGCGGATTTTGTAGGAAATGATAAAGTTGCCTTGGTATTAGGAGATAATATTTTTTATGGTGCAGGTTTTAGTAAACTAGTACAATCTTTTAATGATGTAGATGGTGCTGCTGTATTTGCTTATGAAGTGAATGACCCAGAGCGTTATGGTGTGGTGGAGTTTGATGAAAACAACAATGCACTTTCTTTAGAGGAAAAACCAAAATCACCTAAATCGAATTACGCGGTGCCTGGTTTATATTTTTATGATAACCAAGTAGTAGAGATTGCTAAAAATATTCCTCCATCTCCAAGAGGTGAATATGAAATTACCGACGTGAACAAAGTATACCTAGAGCGTAAACAATTACAGGTTGGTATTATGAATAGAGGTACCGCTTGGTTAGATACAGGTACTTTTGAATCCTTAGCCGATGCTTGTGAGTTTGTTCGTGTGATTGAGAAGCGTCAAAGTCAAAAAATAGGATGTATTGAGGAAGTGGCCTTTAGAATGGGCTTTATTGACAAAGCGCAATTACTAGTTTTAGCCGATAAGTACGCTAAAAGTGGTTATGGAGAGTACCTGCGCGGGTTAAAAAAGTAGTTTTTTATAAAAAAATGAACTTTTCCGTAAGATTATTGTTTTTGTAGTATGTCATCTTATACAATCAAAGATTTAGAGAAAATTTCTGGAATTAAAGCGCACACCATACGTATATGGGAGCAGCGCTATAATTTCTTGCAACCTCAAAGAACAGAAACGAATATCAGATCATATTCTGCTGATGAATTAAAGGTGATTTTAAACGTTTCATTATTAAATAAATACGGATTCAAGATTTCTCATATAGATAAGATGTCTTCCGAGCAGATGGAAGAGAAGATCATGGCCTTAAACCAGTTGGATGCGCAAAAAGAGCGCGTGGTGAATGCCTTAATTAAGGAAATGGTGAGTTTAAACATGGTTGCTTTTGAGCGCCAATTAGATTTATATATTGGACAAAAAGGGATCGAAAAAGCCATCAATGAAATCATCTTCCCTTATTTGGAGCGTGTAGGTATACTTTGGGTAACCAATCATATCAACCCTGCACAAGAACACTTGGCTACCAACATTGTACGTCAAAAAATCATTTTAGGTATTGAGCGTCTAACGCCATTATTAACTTATACTAAGCGTATCGTGTTATTCCTTCCAGAAGGAGAGTACCATGAATTGGGCTTATTGTATGTACATTTCCTATTGAAGCAAAAAGGTATTTATGTAGACTATCTAGGTACGAATGTGCCAATGGTTGACTTGAAATACTTAACTGAAAATAAGAACGTTGATTTCTTGTATTGCCATATTACAATGCCTGCAAGAAACTTCAAATTGGATAAATTCTTTGCCAATTTAGCGACCATCAATCAGCAAATACCGATCATTTTATCTGGTCAATTAATACAGGAGTATAAGGGTAAAATCTCTCCAAATATGCAATTGAAGCGTAGTTTGTCTGAAACAATTGCCTTTTTACAGGATATTTAAGGATCCACCCAGTTCCATTTAGCCGTATCCTTCCATCACATCACACCTTCATATTTGATGCAACCTCTTATCAGGCATTGCTAAGTGACTCTAAAACAATGTTTTATACAATTTAGAGACATCATTTTGCTTAACCCAACGTACTTTGTTTAATATATTTTAAAAATAATTAAACAAAAATGCATTTATCTCAAATAATTATGTTTAACTTTAGTCCTCAAACATTAAACATAATTGTATGTCAAACGCAGAATTTAGCCTATTACTTACTGAAAATGCGGAGTTTTTAAGACCATTTGCTATCAATCTAACCAAGGACCACGAGTCTGCGAAGGATTTGTACCAAGACACATTATACAGAGCTATTTCCAATAAAGACAAGTACAATGTTGGAACCAATATAAAAGCATGGTTGTATACCATTATGCGTAATATTTTCATCAATGATTATCGTCGTAAGGCAAAGCAATCAACTGTGTTGGATAATAGTCCGAATGATTTTTTAATTGATCAAACTTTCAATAAGGTGGTGAATGATGGAATAACTAACTTAAATTTGAAGGAAGTAAATCAATTCATACATGATTTACCAGAGTTATTTAGAACACCATTTAATTTATACTACGAAGGGTATAAGTACAATGAAATTGCTGATGCACTAAATGAGCCTCTTGGTACAATCAAAAGTAGAATTCACTTTGCTAGAAAAATTTTAAAGCAAAAAATTCAACGATATTAAATTCATGTCATCGACATCAAAAAAAGTAATTGTTATAGGAGCGGGTTTTGCAGGTTTATCTACCGCGAGTTTCTTAGCAAAAATGGGTTGGGAAGTTACAGTGATTGAAAAGCATGATTTACCAGGTGGTAGAGCAAGAAAGTTTAAAGCAGAAGGGTTTACATTTGATATGGGTCCAAGTTGGTATTGGATGCCAGATATTTTTGAAAGGTATTTTAATTCCTTTGGTAAAAAAGTAAGTGATTATTACGCACTTAAAAGACTGGATCCTTCTTACAGAGTTTATTTTGAAAAAGAAGGTTGGGATATACCAGCCAATTACAACGAATTACAAAATTTATTAGAGTCGGTTGAGCCAGGCGCTGCTAAAGCATTGGATGCTTTTATGGCAGAGGCAAAGTTTAAATACGACGTAGGTGTTGGAAAACTAGTTCATAATCCAGGTTTGTCATTGACAGAATTTTTGGATATGGATTTAGTGAAAGGTGTTTTTAAATTAGATGTTTTTCAATCGATGAAAAAACATGTTGCTAAATTTTTTAAACATCCATCTATTCAATCTTTGATGGAGTTCCCAGTATTATTCTTAGGAGCGTTACCAGAAAAAACACCAGCCTTATATAGCTTGATGAATTATGCAGATATCAAAGGGGGTACCTGGTATCCTGAATTTGGTATGTATAGTATCGTTCAAGGGATGTATGATTTAGCAACTTCATTAGGTGTTCAATTTAAATTAGGAGAGGAAGTAACATCCATCGAAGTGCAATCTGGAAAAGCGGTCGCAGTCCATACTTTGAAAACTGCTTCTGGTGAAAAGCAAGCATACACCATGGATGTATTGATTGGTGCAGGCGACTATCATCATATCGAAACTAAATTATTAGCACCAGCATATCAATCCTATTCTGCAGCCTATTGGGATTCAAGGGTGATGGCGCCAAGTTCCTTATTGTATTATGTAGGGTTGAATAAAAAATTAGATGGCGTATTACACCATCAATTATTTTTTGATACAGATTTTGGATTGCATGGTCATGAAATATATTCTGATCCTAAATGGCCTACAAGACCATTATTTTATGCAAGTGCACCATCGGTGACAGATCCAACTGTGGCTCCAGAAGGTTGTGAAAATTTATTTTTATTAATCCCTATTGCTGCTGGGTTAGAAGGCGATACAGAGGAAATCAGAGACCAATATTTCGAGATGATCATTCAACGTTTCGAGGAACGCATTGGTCAGTCTATCCGAAGTTCGATTGTGTACAAGCGCTCTTTTGCAGTGAAAGAATTTAAAGAAGAATACCATTCTTTTAGAGGCAATGCCTATGGATTGGCAAATACATTATTGCAAACAGCAAATTTAAAACCAAGTTGTAAGAGTAAAAAAGTAAATAACTTATATTACACTGGTCAATTAACAGTGCCTGGTCCTGGCGTGCCACCAAGTTTAATTAGTGGCGAAGTAGTGGCTAAACTTGTTAATCAAAAACATAAAGCATAATTCGACATGTCTTCATTAACATTATACAACGAAGTAACCGCACAAAGTAGTAAGTCTACTACTTTACTGTATAGTTCTAGTTTTTCTTCTGCCATTGGATTATTGGACAAGTCATTACATCAATCTATTTATGATATTTACGGATTTGTGCGATTTGCAGATGAGATTGTAGATACTTTTCATGAGTATGATAAAGCAACATTACTTGCAACATTCAAAGCAGATACTTATGCAGCATTGGATAATGGCATTAGCTTAAATCCAATCTTACATCGTTTTCAATTGACCTATAATCAATTTAATATAGACAGGGCATTACTTGATGCATTTTTATACAGTATGGAGATGGATCTTTCACAGCAGTCCCATGATCAAGCAAGTTACAACCAATACATTTTTGGAAGTGCCGAAGTGGTGGGGTTGATGTGTTTAAAAATATTCTGTAATGGTAACGATGCGCAATATGAAGCATTGAAACCTGCAGCACAAAGCTTAGGTGCTGCTTTCCAAAAAGTGAATTTTTTAAGGGATATCAAAGCGGATTTTGTGGGCATGGAGCGCATGTATTTTCCAAATTGTGATTTTAGTAATTTTAGCCTTTCGGATAAGCAACAAATTGAAGCGGATATTCAAGCAGATTTTGATGCAGCTTTAGACGGTATCAAGGCCCTTCCGGTTCCTTGTCGCTTTGGGGTTTATGTAGCGTTTAAATACTACTATGCTTTATTTAATAAGATTAAACAGACCAACCATACTGCTTTATTAAGCACCAGAATTAGGATACCAGATTACGCAAAATTATTTATTGTTTTCAAAGCAAAAATTAGAGCAAGCTTAAATTTGTTATAGTACCTTTACATCCTAAACGTTCCTTTATGATTTTCTTAATTTCTATGTTATTGACTTTTGCGATTATGGAAGGTGTTACATGGTTAACGCATAAATATGTCATGCATGGTTTTTTATGGTACTTACACGAAGATCACCATCAACCTACTGGACATTTTTTTGAAAAGAACGATGCCTTCTTTTTGATTTTTGCGATTCCAAGTATGGCTTGTATTTTTTATGGCACATTCAATGCCATGCCATGGTTATCTGGTATTGGAACAGGTGTTGCTATGTATGGATTTGCCTATTTTATTGTGCACGAAGTGATCATTCACCAAAGAATCAAATGGTTTACAAAATCTAATAATAGATATATCAAAGCCATTCGTTGGGCACACAAAATGCACCACAAACACTTGGGCAAAGAAGATAGTGAGAGTTTTGGTATGCTGATTGTAGCTAAAAAATATTGGGATAAAGTTAAGCGTGACGAAATGATACAAAACAACGGATAACCCATTGCAAGTCGAAAATAAATATGATTATATAATAGCCGGTGCAGGTTGCGCCGGCTATTCTTTGTTATACCATTTACTGCAGGATCCTATATTAAGTACAAAAAGGATCCTGGTGTTGGATGCCAATTTTAATAAAGGGAATGACAGGACTTGGTGTTTTTGGGAAGATCAAGCTGGACCCTTTGAATCCATTGTTTGTAAAAAATGGTCCAATATAGAAGTATTAAAAGGGTCGATGCATCGTTCTTTACCAACTGCGCCTTTTGAATACAAGATGATTCAAGGAATTGATTTTTACCAATATGTTAGTGATTTTGCAAAAGGTTTTGACAATGTAGAATGGGTGGCGTCTAAGATTTTAAGCATTGACTCTATCAATGCTAGCAGTGCAAGGGTCAATTGGGAAGGGAGCAGTGCAAATGCAGAATTTGTATTTTCAAGTATCAATGGGGAGCGCATCCAATCAAAACTTTGGCAACATTTTAAAGGTATTGTAGTGGAATTTGACATCGCTGTTTTTGATGATACTGTTGCTAGATTAATGGATTTTAATGTGCCTCAAATGGATGCAACAGCTTTTATGTACTTGCTCCCATTAACAGATAAAAAAGCATTGGTAGAGTATACTTTATTTTCTCCAACGATTTTAGCATCCGCCGAGTATGATCATGTTTTGGATGCATACATGGAGGAGCATTATAAAGGAGTAGCATATCAAATTCAACATACAGAAATGGGTGCTATACCTATGACTTCTAAAAAATTGACTTCCAATGATGGTGCGGTTGTTTCAATAGGCACCATGGGGGATGCAGTCAAGGCAAGTACGGGTTATGCTTTTCAATTTATCCAGAAGCAAACCCAACAGATAGTAAGTCAATTAAAATTAAATCAAGCCTTGAATTCTGCTGTGCATCACAGAAGGCATCAATTTTACGATGCAGTTTTATTGTATATTCTTGAACATCAAAAAATGGCAGGCGATGAAATATTTGCACGCATATTTAAAAAGAATACTGCAGCCACTGTGTTTAAATTCTTATCTAATACATCTACCTTACTAGATGATATCAAGATCATGACCAGTTTGCCTACACAAATTTTCCTGCCTGCGGCTATTAAAGTATTATTTCGACGGTAAGTTATTGGCGCAATTTCATAATTTTGTTTATGGCCTTGTCGTACAATGGTTAGTACAAGCGTTTCCGAAGCGCTAAATCCCAGTTCGATCCTGGGCTTGGCTACAAATAGGACTTTAAATAGCGATCCAATTACCAATAATTATTTCATAGCTTTTTCCGTACCTTAGGATTCTTGAAAAAAGTGATTGCCATATTTTGTTTTGCGGCCTTGTTATTATCAACAAGTAGCCTAAGCTATTTTTATTGGCTTCAGGAACAGCTACATGAGCAGGAAAGATTCGCGAGTATTGATGCAGGTGAGTCCATCGAGCAAGCAGATCAAATCACACTCACATTAAAAGATAAATCCATCTTACCCGAAGGCTATCACTGGGAGGAGAAGGGCCGTGAATTTAGTTACAAGGGGATGTTCTATGATATTGTTTCCATAAAGCAAACTAAAGAAGGCTGGGTGATTAAAGCAGCATCGGATGAAGAGGAAGCAGAAATTGTTGCGAATCAACATAAACTAAATCGTTTGGATAAAGAGGCGCAATCTAAATCCAGTTCTTCCAAAATCAAATTGAACCTAAGCCTTGCAGTATATGAATGTCCTTCATTCAATACCCAAGATTTTTTCAACAATACTTTACTAAAAAAGAAGTATCCATTATTGACTACGCCAATTTTAAGTAGTTATTCAGGAGCAATCTCACATCCGCCAGAAACTGTCTAATACATAAGACAGGGCTATTAAATTTTATTTTATTTGATAGCAATTCATTTTCATTTAAAAAAATTAAGCATGCGTTTAATATTTAGCGTACTGTTATTTTTTGGGATGAGTCTGGAACTTTTGGCGCAATCTGATACTTCAAGTAAGCAATTGCAAGATGTAGTGATTTATGCCAATAAGTTTCCAACGCTCTCAAAAAACATCGTACAAAGGGTGGTTGCCTTAACCGATAAAGTATTGTTGCAACAGCAAGCGAATACGGCAGATATCTTAACAGCTTCTGGTCAGGTTTTTGTACAAAAAAGTCAAGCAGGTGGTGGAAGCCCTGTAGTGAGAGGATTTGAGGCGAGTAGGGTTTTGCTAATGGTAGATGGTGTACGTATGAACAGTGCTATTTTTAGAGCCGGGCATTTACAAAATATCATCACAGTGGATAATATGATATTAGATAGAGTAGAAATTATTTATGGACCAAGTTCTACTTTATTTGGTAGCGATGCACTGGGTGGTGTGGTGAATTTATTTACCAAGCAGCCGCAATTGTTTAAATCCAATCTTGTTTCTAAAAAAGCTCCATGGAAAACAAATGGCAATCTAGTCTATCGGTTCGGTAATGGACAAAATGAACAACGTCAACACGTAGACTTCAATATTGCCAATAACAAATGGGCTTTTCTGACTTCTGTCACCAAAAGTAATTTCGGTGATATGCGTCAGGGAAATAAAAGATCAGCTGCTTATCCAGACTTTGGTAAAAGACTATTTTATGTTGCTCGTGAAAACAATACAGATGTTATAAAAGACAATAGTGCATTTGTAAACATTCAAAAATTAAGTGGTTACAATCAAATAGATTTATTACAAAAAGTATTGTTCAAACCTAATGATAATACGGAGCATTTATTGAATGTACAAGTCTCTAATTCTTCTGATATCAACAGATATGATCGTTTAACCGAAACTAGTAATGGGTTACCTATATTTTCTGAGTGGTATTATGGCCCGCAATTGCGCAATATGATTGGGTATAAATTAACTAAATCAAATTTGAATGGTTATTTTCAAAAATTAACTACAAACATCAATTACCAGCACTTGGAAGAAAGTAGAATCACTAGAAGATTTAAATCTAATAACAAAGATTATAGATTCGAGGCGGTGGATATTTTTGGTTTGAATATGGATTTATTGCACCAAGGAAAGTCTAGTACTTTAAATATTGGAGTAGAGTCATATTACAACGATGTTAGCTCAACTGCGTATCGTAATAATATTGCTACGAATCTGCGCAGTGCTATTACTACAAGGTATAGTGATGGGCCTACCAATATGTCTAATTATGCATTGTATGCACAGCACACTCAATTTTTGAAAGGCAATTGGGTGTTGAATAGTGGGTTGCGTTTAAATAATGTTCAATTGAACGCTAATTTCAAAGACACATCACTCATGCGTTTCCCATTCACAGATGCCAATCAAAACAATACTGCTTTTACCGGTAATTTAGGTATGGCCTATAATGGAGCAGATGGGCTCAGGGTTAGTTTTGGTGTGAGCAGTGGATTTAGAGCACCGAATGTGGATGACTTAACCAAAGTGTTTGATACAAGAACTGGTTATGTGGTAGTGCCTAATGAGGATTTAAAACCTGAGTATACTTACAATGCCGAATTGAATGTTTCAAAAACAACTTCTAATTATAGCATTGGTGCTTCACTATTTTATACCTGGTTTAGAAATGCATTGGTGGTAGATAAGTTCAAATGGAATAATGAAAGTTCTATCCTATATCAAGGTATCATGAGTGATGTGTATGCCACTCAAAATAAAGCGAAGGCTGTTGTTTATGGATTTAATGTCAATGGTTCTGCTAATTTATCGCCTAATACTACTTTGGCTGCTACCTATACTTATACAAAGGGCACCTACCAAAATGGTTTAGTAGAAATGCCTTTAGACCATATTCCTCCAACCTATGGTAGAGTGGGACTAAAGCATGATGTAAAAAAGTTTTCTGCCGAATTATTTACTTTATTTAATGGATGGAAGCGTATTGAGGACTATAATTTAAATGGCGAGGATAATGAGATTTATGCCACCAAAGATGGTATGCCTGCGTGGCAAATTTGGAATATCAACACAAATTATCAGCTCACTAAAAAATTAAATTTCAGTTTTCAAATCGAAAACATCGCCGATTTAAATTACCGTTATTTCGCGAGTGGTATCTCTGCTCTAGGAAGAAATTATATTGTACAAGCTAGGTATTCTTTTTAGCGTATCAGTGCTCCAACATTGCTAGAGAATATTTTTACGGCAATGGCTAAAAGAATAACACCAAAAAATTTACGAACTGCTAGTAAGCCTCCGGGCCCTAGCAGTTTTTCAATAAAATTCAGCGATTTTAAAACTATGTATATAACTACTAAGTTGATTATAATACCTAGTGCTATATAGAGTTCATCATAGTTTGCCTTTAAAGACATAATCGTAGTAAGCGTTCCACTTCCGGCAATAATAGGAAAGGCAATGGGCACCACAGCTCCAGACTGTGCGTTTTTATCGCCTTTAAAAATTTCATGGCCCAACACCATCTCAAGTCCTAATAGAAAAATCACAATAGATCCACCTACTGCAAATGATCTTACATCCAAGCCCAATAATTGTAAAAAAGGTTTGCCTAGGAATAAAAATAAAATCATTAAGCCTCCGGAAATAAGGGTCACTTTAAGTGATTTAATGGCACCCGATTTTTCTTTCATCGCAATTAATAGAGGGATAGAGCCCACGATATCAATTACCGCGAAAAGTGTAAAAACAATTGTTAATAGTTCATCTATTTTGAATGCCATAAAAAAAGCTTTGTATGAAGATACAAAGCTTTTTTAGATTTACTAACCCTTTAAATTGATCAAGTTGTGAGTTGTTATTTTGGTAACAACCAAGTTTTAATTCAAACGTATCCCAAATTGAATCATTCTGCCAATAGCATTGTAACCATTGACTTCACTAAAATTATCGTTCAATAGATTTTGTCCATTTGCAAATACCACAATGCGTTTACTCCACTTGTATTGAATGTTCGCATTCAATAGGGTATAATAACCCAAGGTTACATCTGGTTTAGCATAGCCGCCAACATCCTTACGTTCGCTAATGAATCTTCCAGTTAAACTTGCATTCCATTTGCGATTAATTGCATAATTCCATTGTGCGTTCAAACTATGTTTTGGGCGCTTTAATAAATAATTATAAGTAATGGTATCTGTTGTGGTGATCCTGTTTTGATTGGTTTCTTGTCCATTCATCAAAGTATAGTTCAATGAAAATTGGTGCTGCTCGGTGATGGGATGCTGGATTTCAATTTCTAAACCATTCACTTTTTGTTGGATAAAATTGAAAAAATTATAGTCTATGTAATTATAGTCAATACCATTTTTAATATTTCTGTTATAGTAAACGGCTCTTGCAAATACTTGTCCTTTTCTGAATGAAATACCTAACTCGGTATTAAAAGAAGTTTCTGCTTTTAATTTATCATTGTAGCTTAGCTGATAAAGTGATGGTGCTTTAAATCCAGTAGATACACTCGCTATCAATCTTACTCGATCTGTTAATGCATAAGATGGGTTGAATGTAAATGTTTGGTTATTGCCAAAACGATTGTGGTTATTATATCTGGCACCTAATTCAAGCAACCATTTTTTTGCATTGTCATTGATCAAGACAGAGGTATATAAGGCATTCTGAAATTGAAAAGTATCTCTAAACACATCATTGTATGGTCCCCATTTACTGATAGATTCGTAGGTTTGATTGTAAGAGCCGTATCTAAAATCACTCCCAACAATCCATTGAATATTTTTATTGATTGGTGTAGATAAAAAGGCATCTGCAAAATGAGTTGTACCTGCATACTGATTGTTTTCATAGATCAAGTATGTCTTATCTGCACTGTCATTTAAATAGGTCCTGTCTTGAGTGGTATACTGATATTGTAATTGAAAATTAGTTTTAGCCTTTTTATATTTTAAGACCAACCCACTCATCGTAGTGGCATTTTTAAATTCATTGTCTTTGTCGTCCATAAAGCCACCATAATCTATCGCAGCTTTATAGGCAGTCATTCTGCTAGACAATTGTATATCCCAAAGTGAATCAATCTGGTATTTTGCTTTTACAAAAAAGCTATTGTTTTGATAGCCATCCTTATCAAAATTTCCTTTGTTAGTGATATCCTTTGCTGATGAAAATCCATCTGCATTTTGATTTTCAAAACCAATAGTATAGTTCAACTTATTAATACTGCTGTTAAACTGCAAATTACCCTGCTTGGTGCCATAACTTCCATAGCTCAATGCGCCAGAAACAAAAGGTTTTCCTTTTGATTTTGTAATGATATTAATGACACCACCAATGGCGTCCGATCCGTAAAGTGTACTCTGCGCACCTTTCAAAATTTCAATACGCTCCACTTGGTTGAGTGGGACTAAGTTTAAATCAAATTCATTGCTAATCATAGATGGGTCACCTACCGGGGCGCCGTCTAATAAAATCAAGGTTCTTCCGGAAGCTGCGCCGCGCATATAAATACTGGGAACGGTTCCTAAATTACTTAAACTACCTGGCAAGCTTAATCCTGCTTGCTCATTCAAAACCTGTGCAATGGTTCTGCCGGCGTTTTGTTGAATTTGAGCTGCAGTAATAACAGTGATGACTTTGCTAGTTCCATTTTGTTTCTGCTCAATTTTATTGGCAGTGACAATGACATCCTCCAGCTGTGTGGCAGTTGAATTTTTTTGAAGACTGTCTTTTTGTTGTCCAAAGACGGAGGACATGGTGGCGATAAGGCACACCGAGAGCGTGATTAATTTT
>Ga0082207_1001305_pt1 | contig 12044 bp, 9 predicted proteins | sample LakMenEpi10Aug09_FD_71540 | JGI IMG/M metagenome (GOLD analysis project Ga0082207, IMG submission 71540) | reverse complement strand
GAGCGGCCCGCGGCGTTGGCGTCCGGGGTGTGGGCTCCGTTGCGTCTGCGCCCGCCCGCGGTTCTGCGGGCGGACGCCGACCAAACTACCTGCGAGCCGCTCACCGTGGGCAGCCCGCCGCGGGCCGCGCCGGTTGCCGCCCGGGCGACGGAATTCGCCGCCCCGGCCTGGCGGCGATTCACCGCCTGGCTGCGGAGCGGGAGCGTGATCGGCTGGGGCGATGCCGAGGCCGAGGGCTGGCTGGCCGCCGTGCTCCCCGATTCGATCCAGGCCGACGCAGTTGCCGGTCCGCTCATGTCGAAGGACGGGCCGCTCGGTGTGCTCGTGCTGGTGGCCACGTCGGGCAAGCAGTTTTCGCCACTCGACAGGCGATCGATGCACGAATTGCTCGAGCCCTTCGCCGCCGCGCTCGACAACGACACTCGCCTCCACGAGCTTCGCGCACTTCGCGAAGCGGCGGTCGCCGATCGGGAAACGCTGCTCACGCGGCTCGGCCGTCAGGATGTCAACGAAGAGGTCGTGGGCAGCCACACGGGCTTGCGGCATGTGATGGATCGCGTCGAGCTCGTCGCGAAGTCCGACGTGCCGGTGTTGATTCTCGGTGAGACGGGCACCGGCAAGGAGGTTGTGTCGCGGGCGATCCACACGCGGTCGCCCCGGGCCGCCGGCCCGTTCATCCGCGTCAACTGTGGGGCGATCCCGCCGGAGCTCGTCGATTCGCAGCTCTTCGGCCACGAGAAGGGGGCGTTTACCGGCGCATCGGCTCAGCATCAGGGCTGGTTCGAACGGGCCGACCGCGGCACGCTGTTTCTCGACGAGATCGGCGAACTGCCGCTGCCCGCACAGGTGCGGCTCTTGCGGGTGCTCCAGGATCATCAGATCGAGCGGGTCGGCGGCAAGTCGCCGATTCACGTCGACGTGCGGATCGTCGCCGCGACCCACCGCGACCTCTCCGCGATGGTGAAGGAGCGGACGTTTCGTGAGGATCTCTGGTATCGCATCAACGTGTTTCCGATCCTCCTGCCCACGCTCCGCGAGCGTCTGGAAGACATTCCCGCGCTCGTGAAGCACCTGGTGCAGCGGGCGGCGACGCGGTTCGGCCTGCCCGCAGTGCAGCCCGCGGCGGGCGACCTGCGGCTGTTGGGCGACTATCACTGGCCGGGCAACATTCGCGAACTGGGCGCGGTGATCGACCGGGCTGTGATCCTCGGCGGCGGCCGCACCCTCGACGTGGGCACCGCGCTCGGCCTCGGCCGGCAGCCGCTCCCGGCGCCGGCGGCCGACGCCACCATGTATGAGGTGATCCCCGAGACGATCCCGCTCGAGCAGGCGATGAGCCGCCCTGCGGCCGGCGACATCATGCCGCTCGCGGCGGCCATGAAGCAGCACATCGAGCGAGCGCTCGCCGCCACCCGCGGCCGGATCGAGGGTCGCCGCGGCGCCGCGACGATGCTTCAGATCAACCCGCACACGCTCCGCGCGCGGATGCGGAAGCTCGGCATCGATGCCGAGCGGTTTCGCGACTGACACGGCCTGTCGGCGGGGGCTGTGCGCTGGATGGCTGGCTGTATAGACTGCGGTGACTTTGAGGACGGTAAAGAGACCGTCCGAATAAACGATTTTCCGCGTTGCTGACCGGACCGCTTGGAGGCGCGCTTGCTCACTCGGGAGCAGGAGGCCTCTATGGCGGTGTATGCCGACAATGTCGATGCAATCGGTCGCACGCCGCTCGTGCGGATCAACCGCCTCACGCAGGGCCTCGATGCCCGTGTGCTCGCGAAGATCGAGGGCCGCAATCCGGCCTACAGCGTCAAGTGCCGCATCGGCGCGGCGATGATCTGGGACGCCGAGAAGTCGGGCCGGCTCAAGCCCGGCCAGCACGTCATCGAGCCCACGAGCGGCAACACGGGGATCGCGCTAGCGTTCGTGTGCGCGGCCAAGGGGTACCCGCTCACCCTCCTGATGCCTGAGTCGATGTCGGTCGAGCGGCGGCAGTTGCTCAAGGGGCTCGGCGCGCACATCGTGCTCACGCCGGCCGCGGAGGGAATGCGCGGCGCCGTCGCTCGGGCCGAGGAAATGGCGAGCGACTCGCAGTATTTCATGCCGCAGCAGTTCAAGAATCCCGCCAACCCCGAGATCCACTTCAAGACGACCGGCCCCGAGATCTGGAACGACACGGAGGGGAAGGTCGACGTGTTCGTGGCGGGCGTCGGCACCGGCGGCACGATCACGGGCGTGTCGCGGTTCTTCAAGCAGGCTCAGGGGCAGAAATTGCATACCGTGGCCGTGGAGCCCGAGGCGAGCCCGGTGCTTTCCGGCGGCAAGCCGGGCCCCCACAAGATCCAGGGCATCGGCGCGGGCTTCGTGCCCGACGTCGTCGATCGCTCGCTCATCGACGAGATCCTCACGGTGAGCAACGACGAGGCGATCGCCATCGCGCGGCGGCTCGCCAAGGAGGAGGGGATCCTCTGCGGGATCAGTTGCGGAGCCGCCATGCACGCGGCCCTGCGGGTGGCCGCCCGCCCCGAGTCGGCTGGGAAGACGATCGTGGTCGTGCTCCCCGACTCCGGCGAGCGCTATCTCTCCACCGGCATCTACGAATCCTGACACCGCCCCCGCATCCCCCGGAGACATCCCGATGAGCGACAGCCTGCTGCAGCGCAGCGTGACGACGGCGGTGGCCCGCAACCTGGCCACGACGTCGAAGACGCGGCCGATGATGATGTCGATTACGCCCCGGCACCTGCTCCACCTCTTGCCGTGGGTGCAGGTGGAGGGGGGCACCTACCGCGTGAACCGCACGAAGGTCGAGCTATCCAAGGCTGAGCGGATCGAGATCAACGCGCTTGCCGAGGGCCTGTCTTTCGCGCCGGGCGGCCTGCGCAGCGTGCCGCTGTTCGCCAAGCTGCCCGAGCCGGTGCTGGAGCGGATGCAGCAGCGGTTCCGTACCGAGGAAGTGTCGCTCGGCAGCGATCTGCTCATCGAAGGTCAGGATCGGAGTACGTTCTTCGTCATCGCCCAGGGGCAGGTGGAGATTCTCTCCAAGGGGGCGCATGGCCGCGACCTGCGGGCTGCGCTGCTCACGGAAGGCGAGTTCTTCGGCGAGGTCGATCTCGTCAGTGATCGGCCGAGCGACATCACCGTGCGCACCATCACGCCGTGTGTGCTGCTCACGCTTTCGCGGCGGGATCTCGACGCCGTGCTCGACGACGTGCCGAATCTCCGCACCGACTTCCAGAAGGCCATCGCCGAGCACCTGGAGCTGCGCAGCACGGTGAACCGCTACGGCGAGCGCAACATCGACCTCGTGAGCGGCTTCGCTGAAAACGTCGAGATCCCCGAGACGTTCGTCGATTACGCGGCGAATCCGCGGGAGTATTCGCTGTCGGCGATCCAGACGGTCGTGCGGGTGCACACACGCGTGTCGGATCTCTACAACGGTCCTTACGACCAGCTCGAAGAGCAGATTCGGCTCACGATCGAGGGGATCAAGGAACGCCAGGAGTGGGACCTGATCAACAGTCAGAAATTCGGCCTCCTGCATTCCGTCGATCCGGCGATGCGGATCAGCACACGCTACGGGGCGCCCACGCCCGACGATCTCGACGAATTGCTCGCGCTGGTCTGGAAGAAGCCGGCCTTCTTCCTGGCCCATCCCAAGGCGATCGCCGCCTTCGAGCGGGAGTGCACGCGGCGCGGCGTTCCACCCCCCACGACCACGCTCCACGGCACGCCCGTGATTCTCTGGCGGGGAGTGCCGCTCGTGCCGTGCGACAAGCTCGAGGTGAAGAGCCGGTCGGGGTTCAGCCAGTCGTTCGGGACGACGAGTATTCTCCTGCTGCGCGTCGGCGAGACCGATCAGGGCGTGGTGGGGCTTCACCAGACGGGTATCCCGGGCGAGATCATGCCGAGCCTGTCGGCGCGGCTGATGGGGCTCGACAGCCTGGGGGTGGCGTCGTATCTGCTCACCAACTACTTCTCGCTGGCCGTGCTCACTGACGACGCGCTCGGCGTGCTCGAAAATGTGGAGGTGGGCTACTACCACGATTACCGTTCCGACGGCCGGACGGCATTTGGTGAAGGGTCGGGCATCTGATGTACGGCGCGGACGACATCGCCGCGGCAGCCAAGCACCTGCTCGCCGACGCCGTCGCAGCGAGCGGGCCGGCGGTGCCCGCCGCGGCGATTCAGCACGACGCCTTTGCGTCGCTTCTCCCTCCGGGAGAGGCCGGCCGAAGGCCGGGTGAGGGTGCCCCGGAAATCGCGCAGATTCCCAGCACCCTCACCCCAACCCTCTCCCAGCGGGAGAGGGTGACAACTGGCACCCGCCGTGTCGAACAGCCTTGGGGGGCGGCTGCGCCGCCGGTCGCCGACCTGTCGGGCGTGCGGGCGTTCGTCGGCCGGATTCGCGGGCTCGATCATCTGCAGCTCCCACCGGTGCGGTTCGATCGGCCGCTCGCACCGTCCGCCGCCGCTGGGTCGATTGGCCACTTCAATCATGGCCTCTTAGACGTCGATGCAATCCGCCGTGATTTCCCGATCCTCCGTGAGCAGGTGCACGGCAAGCCGCTCGCCTGGTTCGACAACGCCGCCACGACGCAGAAGCCGCAGGCGGTGATCGACGCGATCGCCCACTTTTACGCCCACGATAATTCCAATATCCACCGTGGCGCCCATACGCTGGCTGCCCGGGCGACCGATGCCTATGAACACGCCCGGCAAACGGTGGCGACGTTTCTGGGCGCGAACGGCCCCGACGAGATTCTCTTTGTGCGTGGCTGCACCGAGGGGATCAACCTCGTGGCCAACATTCTCGCGCCCGGGATTTCCCGCGGCGACGAGATCCTGCTCACGGAACTGGAGCACCACGCCAACATCGTTCCCTGGCAGATGGTGGCGGAGCGGACCGGAGCCATCCTGCGAGTGGCCCCGATCGACGACCGTGGCGAGGTGATCCTCGAGGCCTACGAGGGCCTGCTTGGGTCGCGGACGAAGGTCGTGGCCCTGTCGCACGCCTCCAACAGCTTGGGCACGATCCTGCCGGCGGAACTCATGACGGCCATGGCGAAGGCCCGTGGCGCCCGCGTGCTCGTGGATGGCGCCCAGAGCGTGTCGCACTTCCCCGTCGACGTGCGGCGGATTGGGTGCGATTTCTACGTCTTCTCTGGGCACAAGATCTTCGGCCCCACGGGCATCGGCGCCGTCTTCATGAGGAAGGAGGCGCAGGCGTCGCTGCCGCCCTGGCAGGGGGGCGGTAACATGATCAAGGACGTGACCTTCGCCCACACGACCTACGCCGAGCCGCCGGCCAAGTTCGAGGCGGGCACCCCCAACATCGCCGACGCGATCGGCCTGGGTGCAGCGCTCGACTATGTCACGCGGCTCGGTCGCGAGCAGATCGCCGCCTACGAGCACCATCTCCTCGACTACGCCACGGGGAGACTCTCGGGGATCGACGGCCTGCGGCTCATCGGCACGGCGCGGGAGAAGGTGGGCGTGCTCTCGTTCGTGATCCCGGGGCTCGATCCGATCGAGATCGGCAAGGCCCTCGATCGCGAAGGCATCGCGGTCCGCGCCGGCCACCACTGCGCCCAGCCGTCGCTCCGGCATTTTGGTGTCGAAGCGACCGTCCGCCCGTCGCTCGCCTTCTACAACACGACCTCCGAGATCGACCGGCTGGCCGACGCCGTGGTGCGGCTGGCCCGCCGTCGGCTCTAAAACCGCCAGATGAGCGGTGCCAGGAGCACCGTGATCGCCATCACGATCAGGTTGAGCGGTCCGCCGAAGCGGACGTAGTCGCTGAACTTGTAGCCACCGGGCCCGTAGATCATGAGATTTGTCTGGTAGCCCATCGGCGTGGCGAAGCCGCAGCTGGCAGCGACGGTGATGGCCATCACGAACGGCATCGGCTCGACGCCCATGTCGGCCGCAGTCTGCCAGGCGATGGGAAAGATCAGCACGGCCGCTGCGTTGTTGCTCATGAGTTCCGTGAACAGCATCGTCACGAAATAGATCGCCGCCAGCACCATGCGCGGATCGTTGCCGGCCGCCGCGATCGTCGAGCGGGCGATCGCCTCGTCGAGCCCAGTCTTCTCCATCGCCTTGGCGAGACCGAAGCTGGCGGCGATCAGCAAGAGCGATTCCCATTCGATGCTGCGCCGGGCCTCGCTCGACGAAATGCATCCGAAGCCCACGACGACGGCCGCCCCGACGAAGGCCGCCGCCACCATCGGCACGAGTTCGAGGGTGGCCGCGAGCACCATACCGGCGAGCACCGTGCACGCGATCCAGGCCTGGTCGTGCCGGGGAGGCGTCGAGCCGCTGACCTCGCTCACGAGGTAGAAATCGCGGTTCGACCGTTGCTGCTCGAGAAAACTCGGGCTCGCCTCGAGGAGCAGCGTGTCGCCGGGCTCGAGCACGATGTCGCCGATCTTCATCTGGAGCCGCTCGCCGTTGCGGGCCACCGCGATCACGACCGCGTCGTACGTCGAGCGGAACCGGCCGGCCCGGATCGTGCCGCCCACGAGCGGGCAGGTGTTGGAGACGACCGCCTCGAGGAGCACCCGCTCCGACCGCGGGCCGTCGAGTTGGAACACCTGGTTGGTCGCCGGCCGCAGGCCACGGATTTTCTGGAGCTCGACAACCGAGTCGACCACCCCCACGAACACGAGCCGGTCGCCAGCCTCGAGCCGCTCGGTGGGCGCCACGGCCGCCATCACGTGGCCGCCGCGGTCGATCTCCATGAGAAACAGCCCCTCGAGCCCGCGGAGCCCGGCCTCCTCGATCGAGCGGCCCACGAGCGGGCTACCCGGCTCCACGACCATCTCGAGCGAATACTGCCGCGGATCGTCGCTCTGGCTCATCGCGGGCCGGCGGTCCTTGAGTAGCCAGGAGCTCTTGCTCGCCACCAAGAGATAGACGAGGCCCGCTACGAGCAGCGGCACGCCGAGCCAGGTGATTTCGAACATGCCGAGCGTGTGGCCCGTCTTCGCCGCCACGAGGCCGCTCACGACGACGTTCGTGCTCGTGCCGATGAGCGTGCACAGTCCGCCGAGGATCACCGCGGCGTTCATCGGCATGAGGAGCTTGGAGACACTCAGGCGATGCTTCTTGGCCCAGTCGCGGATCGCTGGCACCATCAGGGCCACCACGGGCGTGTTGTTCATGAACGCCGAGAGCACCGCCGGAGCGATCATCGTGCGTCGCTGCGCCGAGCCGAGCGACGTCGGCCGGCCGAGCGCACGATCGACGAGCGACGCAAGCGCTCCCGTCCGCTCCACCGCCGCCGCCACGACGAACAGCGCGGCCACGGTGAGCATGCCCTCGTTGCTCATGCCCTTGAACGCCTCGTCGGGCGTGAGCACGCCGGCCGCCAGGAGCACGACCACGCCGCCGATCATGGCCATGTCGGGGGCCCGCTGCCCGAAAAGCAGCCCGCCGAGTGTGACGAACACCACGGCCGCGGTGAGTGCGGCCTGCCAGTCGCGGAGCAGGGGTTCGAAGAGAGAGGGCATGGAAGAACAATGGGCTGCGAGCCGCCGACCCGCACCGTTGTGCCGCCGTCAGCCGCAATCCGCAAGGGCAAATCCCCTCCCCGGCCCTCCCGCCGACCACATGTCTCGTGATAGCCTTGCCGGGAAAAGATGCCCCCGGAAACCCTCTGCCTTGATCGACGTGCTCGTCGATGGCTGATCGGGACCGGCGGCGCCAAGCCTGACCGCCCTGGCGTGAGGACCGACCGATGACGCACTCCGCCCCCGACAGCGACCGCGAGCGGTTCGAGGGCTACTACGCCGCGCAGAAACCGCCCTGGGATATCGGCCGGCCGCAGCGGCCGTTCATGGAGGCGGGCGATACGATTCACGGCCGCGTGCTCGACAGTGGCTGCGGCACCGGGGAGCTCGCCCTGTGGCTGGCAGAGCGGGGCTGCCAGGTCACGGGAGTCGATTTTCTCGACGGGCCGCTGGTCGCCGCCCGGAGCAAGGCGGCGGACCGCGGGCTCGACGTGAACTTCCTTCAGATGGACGCCCTCGCCAGTGGCGAGATCCCGGAACGCTTCGACGCCGTCACCGACTGCGGCCTGTTCCACGTCTTCGACGATGCCAGGCGGGCCGCGTACGTCGCGGCGCTCGCGAGGCTGCTCGAGCCCGGTGCCCGCGTGTTTCTCCTCTGCTTCTCCGATGCCGAGCCGGGAACGAATGGCCCACGGCGGGTGGGCGAGGCGGAACTGCGCCGGGCGTTCGGCTCGGGCTGGGTCGTCGAATCGATCGAACCGGCACGGTTCGAAGTTTTGCCGGGAATCCCTGGGGCCGAGTTCACCCCCGGCGGGGCCAAGGCCTGGTTCGCCACCATCCGGCGAGCCTAACTGTCGGTGGAAAAAGCCATCCATGGCTTTTCCCACGGGGTCGCCGCATCGTGCAGCGGAATCGCCCCCGCGAACCGTCCACCTCAGAACGCCGTAGAGTTCCCACGAGCCCTGAGTTTTGATCGGAAAAGAAAAAAGGAGCGAATCATGACACGGTCTTTCATGCTGATGCTCATGCTGGTTGTTTTCACCTCGGGCGTGGCGGTGGCCCAGCAGGTGGTCGTGGCCCAGCCGCAGGTCGTGCGGATGGCACCGCAGGGCACCCCCCAGCCGGTGCGGGCGTACCGGAGCTACTCCGTGACTCCGTCGGCACCGACCGCCGCCACCATGGGCGACGTGCGGCCGACCGGGCGGCATGCCGGCGAAGCGAGTTGGCGGCACGCCACCGCCAAGGCTGCCGGCCACTACAACGGCGGCCGGTAATCGGCTCGACGTTGAGGAGCCCGGCGCGACGAATCGCGCCGGGCCCTCGGCGTTCACGTCATCCGATCACAGGGGCAAAGCCCGCTCCGGATCGGACTAGTTTTTGGCGTCGTTGAAGCTCAAGGAATGGATGGGGGGCACCTCCTTCCAAGCGGAGTCGAAAACGTCGGACATCTCGAGCCCGTAGTGGCGCTCGAAAGCGGCAGGAAGGTCGCCCGACTGGGCATCGGCGACGAACCGAATGAAGGTGGCGGCATCGCGGCGGGCGATCAGCCAGCGGACGAGGGCTGCGCTCTGGCCATAGAAGACCCGCTGCCTGGCGGCGTCCACGGGATAGTGTTCGATGGCGAGCAGGTCGGCAGCCGAGAACGCGAGCCCGCGGGAGACCGCCGTGCGAAAGTCGGCCTCGTGCCCGGCTTGCTTCGCGATGCCGTCGAACAACAGCGCGATTCCCTCGTCGGCCCAGCGCGGCGGCGCGGCGGCAGTGAAATGGTCGGCGAGCACCACGTGAACGAGCTCATGGGCCAATGCATCGGGAATCACATCCGGCCCGTCTCCCATCACGTCGATCCGCCGGCTGATCACGCGATCGGGCCCGAATTCGAGGGATGTCGCACCGCGGGCCGTCGCCGGCGGGCCGCCCACGGCGGCCGCGAACGAAGCGGGCGTGGCATGGACATGGATCGCACACCGCTCGATCCACGGTCGCGGCCGCGGCTTACCGAGAAGCTGTGCAAAGGCCGTGCGGCGGACTTCTTCGGCGTGGTCGGCGATCGCCGTCGCCCGAACTGGGCTGGCTCCCAGCACGACGACGCTCGACGCGGAAGGCTCTCCGGCCGGTGCTCCGCCGCATGTCAGGATCACGCTCCAGATGACGGCGGCGACGACCGATTGCTGACGCGACATCACGCAGGCTCGCAGAGGTGCAGTGAAACGATGATGCACGCCTCGTGCCACTCGGGTCTCGAAATCCGGTGTCGGGCATGAACCTTTGAATTTCCGCAGCGTCGTGGGCCTTGCGCACAAGCCAGACAACGGGCGTGCGCCGGTCGGCCGGGTTGCCTGCCTGCAAACGAAGCACCGCGTGCCCGAGCACACGGCAGCGACGCCCTACACTGGCGGCATGCGACTGTTTCCCTGCGATCGGTTTCCGCTGCCACTCCCGGACGGCCACCGGTTTCCGATCGACAAATATTCTCTCCTCCGCCGTCGGCTCGAGATGCACGCGGCGGCCGGCGAACCGCTGGAATTCATCGAGCCGCATGCGGCGACCGACGACGAACTCGTGCGGGTGCACGATCGGGGCTACGTGGGCCGCGTCCTCTCGGGCGCGCTATCAGCCGGCGAGGTGCGGCGGATCGGGTTTCCCTGGAGCGAAGCCCTCGTCGAACGATCGCTGCGGAGTACGGGCGCCGCGGTCGATGCCGCGGCGGCGGCCGTCGAGGACGGCGTCGCGGCGAGCCTCGCCGGGGGGACGCATCACGCCGGCACCGACTGGGGCGAGGGATACTGCGTGTTCAACGACACGGCCGTGGCAGCCCGTGAACTGCAGGCCCGCGGCGCCGTGCGGCGGGTGCTGATCCTCGATTGCGACGTTCACCAGGGCAACGGCACCGCCGAGATCTTCTCGGGCGATCCCACCGTGTTCACGATGTCGATCCACGGAGCGCGGAATTTTCCGGTTCGGAAGCAGCCGAGTTCGCTCGACGTGCCGCTCGAAGACGGCACCGGCGACGACGAGTATCTGCGCCGGCTCGAGCCGGCGGTGGCGGAGTCGATCGAGCGGGCACGGGCCGATCTCGTGCTCTACATCGCCGGCGCCGATCCCTACGCGGGCGACCGGCTGGGGCGGCTCGAGCTCACGAAGGCCGGCCTGGTCGCCCGTGATCGCCTGGTGCTCGATGCCGCACGGGGCAGCGGCCTGCCTGTGGCGATCGTCTGCGGCGGCGGCTACTGCCCCGACCTGGAGGCGATCGTGGACATTCACGCCGCCACGATCCTGCTGGCGTCCACCTACCGCGCCGCGCCCTGACGGCCCGCATCTCCCGGGCCGCGGCCGTCTCCCCGCACCATTGCGGGAAAGAGCGGCAGCACGACATCGATCGCGGTGCCCTTGCCTGGCGCGCTTGAGATCGTCGCCTCTCGGCCGAACAGCCGGGCCCGCTGCCGGATGCCCTCCAGGCCAAACCGTCCCTCGGGAACGCTCCGCACGTCGAAGCCGATTCCGTCGTCGGCCACCCGCACCGCGACATCGGTGTCGCCTCGCGGCTCCAGCACGATCTCGACACTTCGGGCCGTCGCATGTTTGCGGATGTTGGAGAGCGATTCCTGCACGATCCGGAAGATGGCCGTTTCCACGTCGGGGTCGAGGCGGCGCAGCGGCTCCGGATGGAGGTAGCGGATCACGGGCACGACGTCATGCATCCGCTCCACGAGCGACTCGACCGCCTCTTCGATGCCGAGCTCGTCGAGCATCGGCGGACGCAGGCCGTTGATGAGCCGTCGGGCTTCCGCAGCGGCGGCGCGCATCAGTCGCAGGCCCTCCGTGCAGGAGCGGATCACGTCGTCGAGCCCGGGATCGCGGCGCGACTGCATGCTGTGGAGGCCGGCCTCGAGCTGCATGATGGCCCCTGCCTGGTATTGCGCGAGCCCGTCGTGAATCTCGTACGAGACGAGCTGCCGCTCGCGCTCCTGTGTGCGCAGCATCTGCTGCAGGGCCTGGCGTTCGTTGCGGAGGGCCTGTTCGGTATCGTGCAGCAGCCGGGCATCCATTGCCGTAGTGACGACGGCCACCACCTGCCCACGCTCTATCACGGCCGACGCGCGGACGGAGTACGACACCACTTCGCCGTGCTGATTCGCCGCCGCAGCCTCGTAGGCGGCTGCCTGTCCGGTGGCGAACACCTCCGTGAGGATGCGCTGCACGCGATCGCGGTCTTCCGCCACCAGGAATTCCGTGAGCGGCAGCCCCACGACCTTCTCCGCGGCCGCGTGGCCGACGTCGGAGTGGTTGAGAAATCGCAGCCGCAGGTCGCGGTCGATCACGCTCACGAAGCCGTCGATGCCGGAGGTGAGCGCGTCCCAGAGCAGCCGGGCGTCGGGCAGCGGCGGGGCACGCTCAGGCGGCGGTGGCTCGGACGGTCTGGCAGGCATGAGGGGGTTCGACCCGCGGTTCGATGATTCCCCTGCGGCCCCGCGGCTCGCGCCATGCGAAGGATCGAATACTCCCGACAGGGATCGAACCTGTAACCTTCAG
>Ga0082207_1001302_pt1 | contig 12063 bp, 9 predicted proteins | sample LakMenEpi10Aug09_FD_71540 | JGI IMG/M metagenome (GOLD analysis project Ga0082207, IMG submission 71540) | reverse complement strand
CTCGGCACCGTCCCCCCGCTCGGCAAGGGCCAGCGCTGCCTGGTCGTCGCCCCGCCGCGCGTCGGCAAGACGATCATGATGCAGAATATTGCGAAAGCGATCAGCGCCAACCATCCGGAATGTTTCCTGATGGTACTGCTGATCGACGAACGCCCGGAAGAAGTTACCGACATGCAGCGTACGGTGAAGGGCGAGGTGATCTCTTCCACCTTCGACGAGCCCGCCACCCGCCACGTGCAGGTGGCCGAAATGGTGATCGAGCGCGCCAAGCGCTTGGTGGAATTGAAAAAAGACGTGGTGATCTTGCTGGACTCGATCACCCGCCTGGCCCGCGCCTACAACAACGTGGTGCCCTCTTCGGGCAAAGTGCTCTCGGGTGGTGTGGACGCCAACGCCCTGCAGCGCCCCAAGCGATTCTTCGGTGCGGCGCGCAATGTGGAAGAAGGCGGCAGCCTCACCATCATCGGCACGGCGCTGATCGACACCGGCTCCAAGATGGACGAGGTGATCTACGAGGAATTCAAGGGGACCGGCAACTGCGAAATCCACCTGGATCGCCGCATGGCCGAGAAGCGTGTCTACCCGTCGATCCTCATCAACAAAACCGGCACGCGGCGCGAGGAGCTGCTGCTCAAGCCCGAAATCCTGCAAAAGACCTGGATCCTGCGCAAGCTGCTCTACAACATGGACGAGATCGAGGCGATGGAGTTCGTGTTGGACAAGATGAAGCAGACGAAGAACAACCTCGACTTCTTCGACATGATGCGCCGCGGCGGTTGAGTCCAGCGGCAGGCGCGTCGGCGTGCCAGGCGCACACCGCCTGCCGGCTTCTTGCAATTGCCGTATAATGCGCGATTACCCGTTCCACGGAAAGTGCGCCGCCATCCCGTGATGAAGCAGCGTGGCTTCCAGTAACCCCGAACAAAGGTTCCCCGATGAAAGAAGGCATCCACCCCAACTACCGCGAAGTGTGCTTCGTGGACCTGTCCAACGGCTTCAAGTTCGTCACGCGTTCGTGCGTGCAGACCAAGGAAACCGTGAAGATGGACGACGGCCGTGAGCTGCCGCTGATGAAGCTGGAAACCACCAGCGAGTCGCATCCTTTCTACACCGGTACCCAAAAGAGCGTGGACAACCTCGGCGGCCGCGTCGAGAAGTTCCGCAACAAGTTCGCGCATCTCAAGAAGTAAGCACCGTGCAGGTGGCGCGAGCCTCGAATCAAGGGCAGCCTGGGCTGCCCTTTTTTCTTGAATGCCGCTGTCTTGGCATGATGCACCCATGATCACCACCCCCGCCCTGGTCACCCGAGAGGCTGCGCAGCGCCTTCCCCGGTTGGCGCTGTGGCTCATGGCGGCCTTCTACCTGCTGCCCGGCCTGTTCGGACGCGACCCCTGGCGCAACGCCGACCTCACGGCCTATGGTGTGATGCTGGCCATGGCCGAAGGCCGCACCGACTGGTTGGAGCCCACCTTGGGACAGGTTGCTGTACATGCCTCGCTTCCGGCTCATGCCCTTGGGGCCATCTTCATCGCCGCGCTCACCCCTCTGGGCGTGTATGCACCATTGGCCGCTAGGCTGCCCTTCGTGCTGCTGTTGGGCGCGAACATGGCGCTGATCTGGTACGCCACCTATCGCTTGGCCCGTACTGAAGCGGCGCAGCCGGTGGCATTCGCCTTTGGTGGCGAGGCGCAGCCCACCGACTACGCCCGCGCCCTTGCCGATGGTGCACTGCTGGCCTTCATGGCCACGCTGGGCCTGCTGCAGCTGGGCCACGAGACCACGCCGGAGCTGCTGCAACTGAGTTCGGTGTGCCTGCTACTGTGGGCCTTGGCCCTTCCGGCACAACGCGGTTGGAAGGCCGGTGTGGTGGCCCTCACCGCCCTTGCGCTGTTGTCGGCATCTGGCGCGGCGGAGCTCGCCCTGGCCTGCGGCGTGGCCGCGGCATTGGTGTGCCTTCGTTCAGAAGACGCCGCCCTGGCGCCGATGCGCTGGTGGGTGGCCGGTGGCACCTTGCTGGCCCTGCTGCTGGGAATGGGCTTGCACACCTTCCGCGCCACCTTGGATTGGCCCGAGGAGGCCGCCGACCTCGTGCAACTCGCGCGGCTGCTGGTCTGGTTCACTTGGCCCACGGCACCCTTGGCCCTGCTGACCCTGTGGCGGTGGCGGCAACAGCTGTTGCGCCGCCATGTGGCCGTGCCCCTGCTGCTGGCCCTGCTGCCCCTGCTGCAGGCCATCCTCGTGGGTGGCTCAGACCGCACCCTGCTGCTGGCCATCCCCGGCATCGCCGTGCTGGCGGCTTTCGCCCTGCCCACGCTCAGCCGCAGCGGCAGCGCCGCCGTGGACTGGTTCTCGGTCTTCTTCTGTGGCGGCCTGGCCCTGGCGGTGTGGGCGGTATTCCTGTCGCTTCAAACCGGCTGGCCTGAAGCCCCGCTGCGCAATGCGATGGCCGTGGCGCCTGACTACCGTGCGGAGTTCCAGCCGCTGGCGCTGGCTCTGGGCCTGATGGCCACCGCCCTTTGGCTGTGGATGGTTCGCTGGCGCACCGCACGACACCGCAAGGCACTGTGGAAGAGCCTGGTGCTGCCGGCCGGTGGTGTGCTGCTGAACTGGACCCTGGGCATGACGCTGCTGCTGCACCCGCTGGACTACACCCGCAGCCTGACGCCCTGGGTGCAGGCCTTGCGCGCCCCCCTGGCAAGCGCGGAGTGTCTGGCCGCACCCGGTATGCAATTGGCCTATGTGGCCGCGCTCGAGGCGCAGGGGCAATGGCGTATCGACGCCCGACATGATGCTTTGGACACCACCCCCTGCCCCATCTTGCTGCTTACGGAAAGCCGTGACGGTGGTGTACCCGAGGTGGCCGGTTGGGTCTTCAGTGAACGGGTTCGCCGCCCGACAGAGCGCTACTTTGCGACCCTGGTGTATCGCCGCTCAGCAAGTGCTGGCGCACCCGAGCGGCCGGCAGGCGCAGACTGAAGCGGGAACCTCGCCCCAATTCGCTGTCGATCAGCAGCTCGCCGCCATGGCGCTGGATGGCATGCTTGACGATGGCCAGCCCCAGTCCGGTACCCCCGGTTTCGCGCGAACGGCTGGGGTCGACGCGATAAAAGCGCTGTGTCAAACGCGGAATGTGTTCGCGCGCGATGCCGACGCCGCTGTCCTCGACGGCCACCACCGCATTACCTTCGGCGTCCATGGCGGCCTCCACACGAATCTCGCCCCCTGACGGCGTGTAGCGGACGGCATTGAGCACGAGGTTGCCGATGGCGCTGTGCAGTTCGGACTCTTGGCCCGCCAGCGCCAGCCCCGTGTGATGTGGAAAGACCAGCTGGTGGCATCCGCCGGAAACGCCGCGCACCTCGGCCTCTATGCGCGACAACAGGCTGTCCAGATCGACCCACCGATCCACCGGCGGACGTGGGCTGCCCTCGAGTCGGGCCAGCACCAGCAGATCGGACACGAGGCTTTGCATGCGCTGCGACTGTTGCCGCATGAGCCCCAGGATTCGGCCTCGCTCGGCCCGGTCCAAGTCGATGGATTCCAGCGTTTCCACGAAGCCCGACAGCACCGTCAAGGGTGTTCGGATCTCATGCGAGACGTGAGAGACGAACTCGCGGCGCATCGCATCAGCCTGCTCGCGTGCCGAGACATCCTGAAGCAGCACCATGCTGCGGTCTGCCGCATAGCGCCGCACCAGGATACTCAGGCTGCCCTGGTGCCGTGGACTGCCCATCAAGAGCGGCTCGTCGTGGTCGCCGTTGAGCAAGTAGTCCACGAAGAGAGGCTGACGCACGAGATTGGTGATCAGTTGGAGGTGGTCGCGAACGGGATCCAGTCCGAGATGGTCGGCTGCCACCCGGTTGCACCACACCACATGGTGGGCGCCATCGAGCAGCAGCACCCCATTGGGCGTCGCCTCGAACGCCTCCAGGAACTGCGCCTGATCGGCATGGGCCATGGCCAGCTCGCGTTCGCGCTGCCTTAGCGCCTTCTGGGCGTGGTATGCCACGTCTGCCCACCGCCCAGGCAAGGCGGGTGCGGGCGACTCCGAATCGCGACGCAGCCAATCGATGAGCCGGCGGCTGCGCCACTCCTCGCGCAGCGCCCACAAGGTGGCCACGGTGCTCAAACCCAACAGGCCACCCACCACGGGCACGCCGAGTCGAACACCGACCACCTCGCCGGTGGCCGTGGCCACCACGAGGATGAGGATGCGCAGAAACAGCCGGCCCCAGTTCACCTGATGCTCAACCCTGCGCCACCACGTCGGCCAGGCGATGGCAGCACTGGTCCACCAGCTGGGCGTCACTCGCCTCCACCATCACCCGCACCACGGGTTCGGTGCCGGAGGGCCGGATCAGCACCCGCCCGCCTTCGCCCAGCGCCGCCTCAACTTGGCGAACCGCCTCTTCCACGTGGACCGAAGCCTTCCATGGGTGCGGCGCCTGCAGGCGGACATTGATCATCTTCTGTGGGAAGAGCGCGGCACCCTTCAGGCATTGCGAGAGGGTGCTCGCCCGGCGGCGCAGTGCTTGCAGCACCTGCAGGGCGCTGACCAAGGCGTCACCGGTGGTGTGGCGGTCCAGCACCAGCAGATGACCAGAGCCCTCACCGCCGAGTTGCCAGCCGCGCTTGACCAACTCCTCCAGCACATAGCGGTCACCGACCTTGGCCCGCACCAGCTCGATGCCTGAGCGCTTGAGCGCCAACTCAATGCCCAGGTTCGTCATCAGCGTGCCCACCACACCGGGCACGGCCAAACCTGCGTTCAGACGGTCGAGGGCCAGCACGTAGAGCAACTCGTCGCCGTTGTACAAGCGCCCTTGGCCATCGACCATCTGAAGGCGGTCCGCATCACCGTCAAGCGCAACCCCGAGGTCAGCCTGGTGCTCAGCCACCGCTGCCACCAGGGCCTGCGGCGCGGTGGCACCCACGCCATCGTTGATGTTGCGGCCGTCCGGCGCACAGCCGATGCGCACGACCTGGGCGCCCAACTCGTGGAACACGGCAGGCGCCACGTGATAGGCCGCCCCGTGGGCGGCGTCGACCACCACCTTCATCCCTTCCAGGCTGAAGCTATCCGGTACGCAGGCCTTGCAGAACTCGATGTAGCGGCCCGCCGCATCGTCCACCCGACGCGCACGGCCCAATGCGGACGAATCCACCCACTGCGGGTCCTCATCGAGCGCCGCCTCGACCTCAAGCTCCCAGACATCGGGCAATTTGGTGCCGTCCGCCGAGAAGAACTTGATGCCGTTGTCACCGTAGGGGTTGTGTGACGCACTGATCACCACGCCCAGCTGTTGGCGCAGGGCGCGCGTGAGGTAGGCCACACCCGGGGTGGGCAGCGGCCCGGTCAGCAGCACGTCCACCCCAGCCGAATTGAATCCGGCCTCCAGGGCGCTTTCGATCATGTAGCCCGACACGCGTGTGTCCTTGCCGATCAGCACGCTGGCGCGCTTGGCATGGCGCCGCAACACGCGGCCCACGGCATGCCCCAGGCGAAGCATGAAATCGGGGGTGATCGGGTCGTGACCGACAGCGCCTCGGATGCCGTCGGTGCCGAAGTAGCGTCGGCTCATGGTTGGGAAGTCTCGGTGCTCGCGGGGTAGGAGGTTTGGGGGCTTGACCCGCTATTGTCACCCCGGGCGGGAGCCAACCGTCGGGGGGATCCCGCCGCTTGCGGCCGCCTTCCACACCCGCAGCGCGTCGACCGTGGCCGCCACATCGTGAACCCGCAGCACCGAGGCTCCCGCCTGGGCCGCCAAGACGGCTGCGGCCACACTGGCCGCCACACGTTGCTCGGCGGGCCGACCGGTGATGAGCCCCAGGGTGCTTTTGCGGGACCAACCGATCAGCAAGGGCCGGTGGACGGCCAGCAGCTCGTGCTGGCGCTGCAGCAGGGCCAGGTTCTGCTCGGGCGTCTTGGCAAAGCCGATGCCGGGGTCGACGGTGATTCGCTCAGCAGCCAGCCCTGCCGCCTGCACGGTCGCCACGCGCTGTGCCAGCCATTGCCCGACCTCCTTCACCACATCGTCGGCATAGAGCGTCTGCGCCTGCATGGAGTCGGGTTCCCCACGCATGTGCATGAGGCACACGCCGGCACGCCCTTGCTGGGCCAGAAGGGCCAGTGCCCCGGGAGCCTGCAAGGCCTGGACATCGTTGATGATGTCGGCACCCAGGTCCAAGGACTGGGCCATCACCTCGGTGCGACGGGTGTCCACCGAAATCGGCACACCCCAGGACAGCAACTCAGCCAACACCGGTTGGATGCGCCGCCATTCTTCTTGCGGGCTCACTGCGGCCGCGCCGGGCCGCGTGCTTTCGCCGCCGATGTCCAGGATCTGCGCCCCCTCCTCCACCAGTTGCCGGGCGTGGGCGATCGCCGCCCTCGGACCGTGGTGCTGTCCCCCATCGGAAAACGAATCAGGCGTGACGTTGACGATGCCCATGACCAGCGGTTCGGTCAGGGCCAGATCAAAGCGTCCGGCGCGCCAATACCGCACAGGCACCAAAGGCGATGCGGACGGCGGCCACGATGCGCCGGCAACACGAGGCTCCTCAGCGCGGCTCAATGGCACTCCCCCGACCGTCGCGCAGCCGCAGAAAAAACGGGGCCCGAGGGCCCCGTGATGTGAACGCCAGGATCACGATCAGGCGGTGGCCGTGGCCTCGCCCGGGTTGACCGTGGGCGCCGAGGGCGGCTGGCCGCCCCGGTTGGTGGGCGTCCAGTCCTTGGGCGGCCTCGGCGGCTTGCCCTCCATGATGTCGTCGATCTGCTCAGCGTCGATCGTTTCCCACTCCAGCAGAGCATTGGCCATGGCGTGCATCTTGTCCTGGTGGTCTTCGATGAGCTTGCGTGCCCGAGCGTACTGCTCGTCGATGATCCGGCGCACCTCGCGGTCCACCTTCTGCATCGTGGCCTCGGACATGTTGGTCGTCTTGGTTACCGAGCGACCCAGGAACACCTCGCCCTCGTTTTCCGCATAGACCATCGGCCCCAGCTCATCGGTCATGCCGTAGCGCATGACCATGTCGCGTGCGATGGACGTGGCGCGCTCGAAGTCGTTACTGGCGCCGGTGGTCATCTGGTTCATGAACACCTCTTCGGCGATGCGTCCGCCGAAGAGTACGCTGATGGTCGACAGCATGCGCTCCTTGTCCATGCTGTAGCGGTCACCCTCGGGCAGCTGCATCGTCACGCCCAGCGCGCGGCCGCGCGGGATCACGGTGACCTTGTGCACCGGGTCGGTCTTGGGCATCAGGCGTGCCACCAGCGCATGTCCGGCCTCGTGATAGGCCGTGTTCTTGCGTTCTTCCTCGGGCATGACCATGGACTTGCGCTCGGGGCCCATCATGATCTTGTCCTTGGCCTTCTCGAAGTCGACCATCTCCACCACGCGGGCATTGCGCCGAGCAGCGAACAGGGCCGCCTCGTTGACCAGGTTGGCCAGATCAGCGCCCGAGAACCCGGGTGTGCCGCGGGCCAGGATGTCGGCCTTGATGTCCTGGCCGACGGGCACCTTGCGCATGTGCACGTTCAGGATCTGCTCGCGGCCCCGCACATCGGGCAGGGTCACGTAGACCTGGCGGTCGAAACGGCCCGGACGCAGCAAAGCCGGATCGAGGATGTCGGGCCGGTTGGTGGCAGCCATCACGATCACGCCCAGGTTGGTCTCGAAGCCGTCCATCTCCACCAGCATCTGGTTGAGGGTCTGCTCGCGCTCGTCGTTGCCACCACCCAGGCCGGCACCGCGGTGGCGGCCCACCGCGTCGATCTCATCGACGAAGATGATGCAAGGCGCGCTTTTCTTGGCCTGCTCGAACATGTCGCGCACGCGGGCAGCGCCCACGCCGACAAACATCTCCACAAAATCAGACCCGGAGATGCTGAAGAACGGGACCTTGGCCTCGCCCGCGATGGCCTTGGCCAGCAGCGTCTTGCCGGTACCCGGGGGGCCCACCAGCAGCACACCGCGTGGAATGCGGCCTCCAAGCTTTTGGAACTTTTGCGGATCCTTGAGGAAGTCCACGAGTTCCTTGACCTCTTCCTTGGCCTCGTCACAACCGGCCACATCGGCGAATGTGGTGGAGTTGTTGGCCTCGTCGAGCATGCGGGCCTTGGACTTGCCGAAGCTGAAGGCGCCGCCTTTGCCACCGCCCTGCATTTGGCGCATGAAATACACCCAAACGCCGATGAGCAGCAGCATGGGGCCCCACGACACCAACAGACTCATCAACAGGGACGGCTCTTCACGCGGCTTGACATCGAACTTGACGTTGTTGTTGATCAGGTCGCCCACCAGGCCACGGTCGAGGTAGGTGGCATTGCTGCGGATGCGGCGGTCATCGTGCGTGATGGCGATGATCTCGGTGCTGCCATTGCCCTCCTGCAGCGTCACCTGACGGATGCGCTTGGCCCGCACCTCGTCCAAGAAATCCGAGTAGGCGATGGTGTTGCCGGAGCCCACGCTGCGGTCGAACTGCTTGAACACGGTGAACAGCACCAGGGCGATCACCAGCCAGACAGCCACCTTCGAAAACCATTGATTGTTCACCTGTGCTCCTTGGGCAGAGACGCGATGCGGTCTCCCAACCCTCAATATGCGCCCGATTCTAGGAGAGTCAAGCCCTGTGACCGTATGGCAACACACCCCGGACGCAAAAGGGTCTCATCCAGCGCAAGCGACCGTCACCCGCTGCCACACCGGATCGCGGTGCCGCGGCGGCTCAATCAATCGCCTTTTTCGGATGCAGACCCACCAGAAAGGTTTCCGCTGAGCGGTCGCGCGAGGCTTTGGGCTTGATCTTTTTCACAATACGGAAATTTGTCTTGAAGTGCTCGACCAGTTGGCTGTAGCCGCTGCCATGGAAGGCCTTGCACACCAACGCGCCGTCAGGCTTGAGGTGCACCTGACAAAACTCAATGGCCAACTCGATCAGGTGGGCAATGCGGGCTGAGTCGGACGACTCAATGCCCGACAGGTTGGGCGCCATGTCGGACACCACCACGTCCACCACCCGACCGGCCAACTCGGTCTCCAACTGCCGCAACACGGCCTCCTCGCGGAAGTCGCCCTGGATGAACTGAACCCCTTCGATGGGCTCGAAGGGCAGGATGTCCAGCGCAATGATGGTGCCGTTGAGCGCGCCCACCGCCGCCCCACCCGTGCCGGCTTCCTTGGGCGCGAAGCGCCGGCGAAGGTATTGACTCCAGGCACCCGGCGTGGCCCCCAGGTCGACCACCACCTGGCCCGGGCGAATGAGCTTGAGCTCTTCGTCAATCTCCTTGAGCTTGTAGGCCGCGCGTGAGCGGTAGCCCTCACGCTGGGCCATCTTCACATAGGGGTCGTTGATGTGGTCGGCCAGCCAGGCCTTGTTGACTTTCTTGCTTTTGGTGTTGATCTTCATGGTGCACCGATAATGCCGCAATGCCTGCGATCCAACTCACTCCCGCCCAGCGCAAGGAGCACCGCTCCGCTGCCCATCACCTCGACCCGGTCGTCATGATCGGTGCCGAAGGCCTGACCGCCGCGGTGCGCAAGGAGGTTGACGCTGCGCTCAAGGCGCACGGCCTCATCAAGATCCGCGTCTTCAGCGACGACCGCAGCGCACGCGAGGCAGCCCTGGCCGACCTGGCTGAGAGCCTGTCGGCGGCCCCCATCCAGCACATCGGCAAGCTGCTGGTGCTGTGGCGTCCGATGCCGCCCAAGGAAAAGGCGGTCGACGAGGAGCGGATGTCGGGTCCGCGCGAAGTCAAGATCCTCAAGTTCAGCAAGAGCGGCAACCATCGCCCACAGGTGAAGAAGGTGCGCGTCATGGGCAATGAGCGCGTGACCGCCGGCGGCATGATCAAACGGGCCAAGAAGCGGCAGACCAGCACCAAGAAGGCGTGAGCCGTCTCCATTGGCGCCGTCTCGGCGGCGTCGACCGTGCTCAGAGGTAACGCACCTCGATCACTTCATAGCTGCGCTTGCCGCCCGGGGCCTGCACCTCGGCCACGTCTCCGGCTTCCTTGCCGATCAGCGCCCGAGCGATGGGTGAGCTCACCGAGATCAAGCCCAATTTGAGATCAGCCTCGTCGTCTCCGACGATCTGGTAGGTCACCCGCGCCCCGCTGTCCTCGTCCTCCAGGTCCACCGTGGCACCAAAGACGATGCGCCCGTCGGCGTCCAGTGAACTGGGGTCGATGATCTGGGCGGCCGCCAGCTTGCCTTCGAGCTCGAGGATGCGGCCCTCGATGAAGCCCTGCTTGTCCTTGGCGGCGTCGTACTCGGCGTTTTCCGACAGGTCCCCTTGCGCACGCGCTTCGGCAATGGCCTGGATCACGGCATGGCGCTCCACGGTCTTCAGGCGGTGCAACTCTTCCTTGAGCTTTTCGGCGCCACGCTTGGTCAGCGGAATCGTCGTCATCGGGGTCTCCATCAATGAAAACCGCCGCCCGGCTTGCACATCAAGCCCTGGGCGGCGGTGGTGAAGCGCGAAGTTTAGTGGAGTTGGCGGTGCAGTTCCTGCACCGACATCACCGTGAGGTCTTCTTCGTGCTTGAGCGCCTCAGTGGCAGCCTCACAGCCGGCCATCGTCGTGTAGTAGGTCACACGGTTGGCCAGGGCTGCCGTACGGATATAGCGCGAATCGGCGATCGCGGTACGCGTTTCGTCAACCGTGGTGAAGACCAGCTGAATCTCACCGGCCTTGACCATGTCGGCAATATGCGGCCGGCCGTCCTTGACCTTGTTGACCACCTTGACCGGCGTCCCCGCGGTGGCAATGGCTGCGGCCGTACCCTTGGTGGCCACGACCTGAAAGCCCAGCCCATGCAGGTCGGCAGCCACCTTGGCTGCACGGTCCTTGTCATTGTCCTTGACGGTGATCACCACCGTGCCCTTGGTGGGCAGGCGTGAGCCGGCGCCAAGCTGGCTCTTGAGCATGGCCTCGCCGAAAGTGGCGCCCACGCCCATGACCTCGCCTGTGGAGCGCATCTCGGGGCCGAGGATGGGGTCCACCCCAGGGAACTTGTTGAAGGGGAAGACGGCCTCTTTCACGGTGAAGTACGGCGGGATCACCTCGTGGGGGGGGCGGCCGCCCAGCCCGGTCTGGTCGGCGATCTTCTGCCCGGCCATGCAGCGTGCGGCAATCTTGGCCAGGCTCTGCCCGGTGGCCTTGCTCACATAAGGCACGGTGCGCGAAGCACGCGGGTTGACCTCGAGCACATAGACGACAGCTTCAGCGCCCTCGCCCTGGATGGCGAACTGGACGTTCATCAGGCCCACCACCTTGAGCGCCTTGGCCATGAGCGCCGTCTGGCGGCGCAGTTCATCCTGCAGCGCGGGACTGAGCGAGTAAGGGGGCAGCGAGCAGGCACTGTCGCCCGAGTGGACGCCGGCCTGTTCGATGTGCTCCATGATGCCGCCGATCATCACGTCGGATCCGTCGCAGATGCAGTCCACATCCACCTCGATGGCGTCATCCAGGAAGCGGTCGAGCAGCACGGGTGACTTCTCGGACACGCGCACGGCCTCACGCATGTAGCGCTCGAGGTCCTTGTCCCCGTGAACGATTTCCATGGCTCGGCCGCCCAGCACGTAGCTCGGGCGCACCACCAGCGGGTAGCCGATCTCCTGTGCCAGCCGCAGCGCGGCCTCCTCGGTGCGCGCCGTGCGGTTGGGCGGTTGCTTCAGGCCGAGTTCGTGCAGCAACTTCTGGAAGCGCTCGCGGTCTTCGGCAATGTCGATGCTGTCGGGCGAGGTGCCGATGATGGGCACCCCATTGGCTTCGAGGTCCAGCGCCAGCTTCAAGGGCGTCTGGCCACCGTACTGCACGATCACGCCGGCAGGCTTTTCCTTGTCGACAATCTCCAGCACGTCTTCCAGCGTCACCGGCTCGAAGTACAGGCGATCGGAGGTGTCGTAGTCGGTGGAGACGGTCTCGGGGTTGCAGTTGACCATGATGGTTTCGTAACCATCTTCGCGCATGGCGAGGGCCGCGTGAACGCAACAGTAATCGAACTCAATGCCTTGACCGATGCGGTTCGGGCCGCCCCCCAAGACCATGATCTTCTTG
>Ga0082207_1001301_pt1 | contig 12068 bp, 11 predicted proteins | sample LakMenEpi10Aug09_FD_71540 | JGI IMG/M metagenome (GOLD analysis project Ga0082207, IMG submission 71540) | reverse complement strand
TGTTTTGCAATACCATCCAAGATGTAGCGATCTGTTGGAAAATTTGCTGCATCAGTAATAATTGTTTTGCGACCAGGGCGTGCATGTATTGCTGCCAAACATAATTGGTAGAAGTTAACTGAAGTTGTGTCGCACACTAGAACTTGGCCTGCCGCGGCCCCGAGTGCAGCTTCGCCCAATAAATCACCTGTTGGCTGCGCCTCATCAACCCAGTGGCTCCAACCAGTTACAACTTCTGGACCCCATTCCTTGGTCATAAAGTCATTGATTGCTGTGATCGTTGCTTTTGGTAAACGACCCAGAGAATTTCCATCGAGATAACACATGGTGGGGTCGCCTACAACAAATTGGGATTTGAAATGAGCCAACGGATCATTTTTATCTAGCTCTTCAGCGTATTGGCGGTCAGTTACCTTCATGAGGGAAAGGTACGCTCTCCTACCGTGGCGCGCAATGTTGTAAACATCGAAGATGTCTCTAAAGCCTTTGATATCAAAGAGCTATTAATAGGCGTCTCACTTGGCGTCTCTGAAGGCGATCGAATCGGAATTGTTGGTCGCAATGGTTCGGGCAAAAGTACTTTGATGAAGATAATGGCAGGAATTGAATCACCAGATTCGGGACGCGTAACAAAATCAAATACGGCAAAGATCGGTCTGCTGTCACAGGTTGATCTTGCAAATCCTGAAAGCACAGTTGGTGAAGTTGTTTTAGGTGATGCAGCAAAACATGAATGGGCAAGTGATCCAAATATCCGTGAAGTGTTTACTGGATTGTTCGGAAGTTTTGATGACCACATATTTGATCGCAAATTTGGTCAACTCTCTGGCGGAGAACGCAGACGAGTTGGTTTAGCGAAGCTACTAATCAACGAACTTGATCTTATTTTGCTGGATGAGCCAACAAACCACTTAGATGTCGAAGGCGTTGCTTGGCTTGCAACCTATTTAAACAATCGTCGCGGCCTTGCGGTAGTTGTTGTTACACATGATCGCTGGTTTTTGGATGCGGTGACAGATCGAACATGGGAAGTTGTAGCTGGAAAAGTCGAAGAATATGACGGCGGGTACAGCGCTTTTGTTTTGTCTAAAGCCGAACGTTCTCGCCAAGCTTCAGTGATGGATCAAAGACGAAACATGTTGATCAAAAAAGAACTTGCTTGGCTACGTCGTGGTGCACCTGCTCGCACTACTAAACCAAAGTTTCGTGTCGATGCCGCAAATGTTTTGATCGCAGATGAACCAGCACCGCGCGATCAAGGTGAGTTACTTAAATTTGCGTTGAACCGCCTTGGCAAAACAGTGTATGAAGCACATCATGTACAGGTAAAACTTGGCGATAAGGAACTTATCGATGATCTGTACTGGAATGTTGGCCCAGGGGATCGAATCGGCATTGTTGGCGTAAATGGTGCGGGAAAAACAACGTTGATGAAAACTTTAACGGGCGAGATCGCACCCACAGCCGGAAAGCTCGTAACTGGTGTAACGGTTAAAGCAGCGTTTTTAACCCAGCATCTAGATGAACTTGATCCAACTTGGCGGGTACTTGAGGCAGTTGAAAAGGTGGCTAATCGAGTTGAAATCGGTGGTGGCCGCGAACTTTCGGCTTCTCAGTTGTGTGAGCGCTTAGGTTTTGATCGCGAATCTCAATGGACTCCAGTAGGAGATTTATCCGGTGGAGAGAAACGACGCTTGCAGTTAACTCGATTGTTGATGGATAGTCCAAATGTTTTGTTGCTTGATGAGCCAACAAATGACTTTGATATTGAAACGCTTACCGAACTAGAAGATCTTCTAGATAGCTACGGCGGAACATTGATTGTTATCTCACACGATAGGTACTTCTTAGAACGAGTCTGCGATCGCTTTGTTGGTTTGCTGGGTGACAAGAAAGTTCGCGATCTACCTAGAGGTGTAGATGAATATCTAGAACAACGCGCAACTGCCTTGTCATCAACAGTCACAGCCACTAAAGAAAAGAAAAGTTCAAATGCGGCAGAACAACGACAATTAAAGAAAGATTTAGTTCGACTTGAGCGCCAGATGGAAAAATGTAGTTCTGCAATTGCAGCATTAACTGCAGAACAGGAAAGCGCTGCCTTTGATGCCGATCGATTAGTAGCAATTGCGTCAGAGCTCACCGCTTTGGGTACGGAAGCTGCCAAATTAGAAGAAGAATGGCTACACGTCACCCTTTCACTGGAAGCCTAAGTTAGGATTTTCTATGCGCTTAGATTTACTGGCAGCTCTTTCTGGGGCAATGATTGCTCTGCAAGCACGAGCAAATGGTGAACTTTCGCACCGTCTAGATAATGGTTTACAGGCTGCACTTGTTTCTTTTGGTTCAGGCTTATTGATCATTTTTGTCATCACGCTTTTTAACACGAAGATCAAAGAAGGAATCAAAAACCTTCGCCAATCAGTTGCCAAAAAAGAAATCGCACGTTGGAAGTTATTTGCTGGGGCTCTCGGAGGCAGTTTTGTTGCAATTCAAACCCAGATCGTCCCGTTGATTGGTGTGGCTATTTATTCAGTTGCATCCATCGCTGGGCAAACTGCAATGTCATTAATTGTTGATCGAATTGGATTAACTGGTGGTGGCAAGAAGCTGATATCCCCAAGACGTGTATTGGCAGCGTTTTTAACGGTTCTCGCCGTTCTTGTTTCGGTGTGGGATCGTATTGATGCAAATGATTTATCAATGCTGGCAGTTACTGCCGGTGGCATAGCTGGGGCCATTGTTGGGGTGCAGCGTGCATTAAATGGTCAGATCAACGAACATTCACAACAGAGTTTTACTACCTCACTTTTAAACTTTATGACTGGTACCGCATTCCTATTGATTTTGATAATCATTGGGATGATTCTGGGTAGGAATCAACTTTCTCCATTACCAAGCGGTCCTTGGTGGATATATACCGGTGGCGTAATTGGCGTTATCTACATTGCCTTTACTTCAACAATTGTTCAACATCTAGGTGTACTAACTTTTACTTTGTTTAGCGTAGGCGGACAACTTGTTGGCTCACTGATTATTGATCTTGTCTCACCGACAGATGGCGTAAGCGTCAGCGCTTACTTAGTTACAGGAATCGTTATGACTTACGCCGGCGTTGTCGCCGGTGGCGTAAGTAATCAACGAGTGCGTAAGTAATCGAGGCAACAATGGTGAATGCGGCAATCGAATAAGTCCAGGTTTCTACCCACGGCAAAGTCGCTGTGTAATAGCCAGCTAAGGTAATTCCAACTCCCCACACCAAAGCGCCAAGTAGATTTGCAGATGAGAAACTGTAGTAATTCATCTTAGAAGCACCAGCGATCGTAGGAACAAAAGTTCGCACCCATGGAATAAATCGTGCGGCGAAAACTGACCACCAACCATTTCTCTTATAAAAAACTTCAGAACGAGCAACTACTTTTTGAATCCTTGGATCCTTGTACTTATCCAGCAAAGGTCGCCCGATCTTTCGGCCAAGTGCGAAGCCAACCTGATTGCCACTGGCAGCGGCCATGAAAATCACCAATGCAACGTTGAAAATACTTACATCTTTACCGGTTGAAGCAACTAAGCCTGCACTGAAAGGAATCGAGCTTCCGGGTAGGAAAAATGCCGGCAAAAAAGCGGTTTGAGCAAAAATGATTCCACCGGCAAGAAGATAAACAAAAATAGGTGCGATGCTGGCGAACTGCTGTTCAAATGTTGCGGCGAGCTCGATCACACTGACTTCTTAACCGCCGCTGCCACAGCCTTAACAACATTGGGATCAAAGACACTTGGCACAATAAATGATGTGTTGAGCTGTTCAGGTGAAACACACTCTGAAATCGCTGCAGCAGCTGCAAGAAGCATCTGATCTGAAATCTTATGTGCATTTGCATCTAGCAACCCACGGAAGATTCCTGGGAAGGCCAAAACGTTGTTAATTTGATTTGGTTGATCGCTGCGTCCAGTTGCGACAACAGTTGCATACTTTCTTGCAATCACGGGATCAATCTCAGGATCTGGGTTTGCAAGTGCGAAAACAATTGAACCCTTAGCCATCGATGCAACATCAGCTTCAGTTAATACATTAGGAGCGCTTACACCAATGAATATATCTGCACCGATCATGGCTTCAGAGATCTTGCCTGTAAAATTAGTTGGATTACTGTTGTTGATAAACCATTGCTGCATGGAATCATCAGATTTCATATCGTTGTGAATCACTCCGTGATGATTAAAACCGATGATGTTGCTTGCGCCATCTAAAGTTAACAAACGCGCAATGGCATTGCCTGCTGCGCCAACACCACTTAGAACAATTTTTGCGGATTTCAAATCTTTTTTAACCAATTTAAGGGCATTACGAAGCGCAGCTAGAACCACAATCGCAGTACCGTGTTGGTCGTCGTGGAAAACCGGGATATCTAATAGCTCGCGCAGACGTGCTTCAACTTCAAAACAACGGGGAGCAGAAATATCTTCAAGGTTGATGCCACCATAGACGGGTGCAATTAACTGAACGGTGCGAACGATTTCATCAACATCTTGGGTATCTAAACAAACAGGCCATGCATCAACATCGGCAAAGCGCTTAAATAAGGCGGCCTTACCTTCCATCACAGGTAGTGCCGCTGCTGGGCCAATGTTTCCAAGGCCTAAAACAGCTGATCCATCGGTTACAACGGCCACGGTATTGCGCTTAATAGTAAGGCGACGGGCATCTGATGGGTCAGCAACGATCGCTTGGCAAATACGAGCAACACCTGGTGTGTATGCGCGGGATAAATCATCACGGGTTTTTAGTGGCACCTTTGAGGCAATTTCAATCTTTCCACCAAGGTGCAAAAGGAATGTTCGATCACTTACTTTGCGAACAGTTAAATCGGAATTGAGAGAGATGGCTGCAGTAATTTGCTCTGCATGTTCAGCATCAATAGTGTCGCATGTTATATCGATGACAACTTTTTCAAGAAGAGATTCAACAACGTCAAGTGCAGTAATTGTTGCACCGGCTCCAGTAATAACTGTTGTTGCTAGTGCTACGGGGTTTGAATCAGGTGAGCCTTCGACACGGATCGTAATTCCGTATCCAGGAGATGTTGACGCCATTTACACAACACCATAAAGACGATCGCCAGCATCGCCTAAACCAGGAACGATGTATCCGTGCTCATTTAATTTTTCATCCAGTGCGCCAGTCACAATTGTGATTGGTACCTTGCTGTTTGCAAACTCTTTTTCAACTGCCGCAATTCCTTCAGGGGCTGACAAGATACAAACCGCTGTGATGTCGGTTGCGCCAAGATCGATTAAATAATGAAACGCCATGATTAAAGTTCCACCGGTTGCAAGCATTGGATCCAATACGAAAACCTGGCGACCTGAAAGATCATCAGGTAGGCGATTCGCATATGTGCTTGCTTCTAAAGTTTTTTCATCTCGAACCATTCCGAGGAAACCAACTTCTGCTGTCGGTACTAACTTGCTCATCCCTTCAAGCATTCCCAAACCTGCCCGAAGAATTGGCACCACAACCGGACGCGGCTCAGCTAATTTCTGGCCCTTTGTCTTTGTGACAGGAGTTGTAATCTCAACTTCATGTGTTCGAACATCGCGGGTGGCTTCGTATGCCAGAAGCGTTACGAGCTCTTCGACTAGACGTCGGAAGGTTGGTGAATCGGTGCGTTCGTCGCGCAAAACCGTCAGTTTGTGATTGATAAGCGGGTGATTGGCGACGTGTACTTTCATAGGTAATACCTTACAGGGGTTTTATTCCCTGCAAATGAGTGAAAGTATGGCCCCATGTCCGAATTCGAAGATGGCCTCAACGATGAGACCGAGGAGATTGAATCCTTCGATGACATACGCGATGAAGTGCGCGACCTCACAAGTGAAATGGATTTTGCTGTAGCGGCTTGGCATGAAGATGGCCGCTGGACCTTGGCAACCTTGCCTGACCCATATGACATTGCACAAATTATTACCCGACTGAAGTCACAACAAACTAATGGTGGCTCGATTGCACTAATTGCAATAGATGAAGAATTCTTTATTTTGATACGCGTACTTGGTGCACATATTTCTTTGTTCCTCAGTGATGCAACCGCAGCTTTAGATTACCCAGTTGCTGAAGAGTTAATGGAAATTGCCGATCTTCCTATTCCAGAAGATGATGAAGAATCTGGCCCTGTTGGACACCTAGAGATTTTGGCTGACCTTGGTTTAAATGGCATGGAAATTTCTGCTCTGTGTGATGATGAAGAATTATTTCCTGATGAACAATTAGAAGCAATTGCAGCTCGACTTGGTTTTGGAGAAGAGTTCTCGGAGCTATTGGATCTGTGAACGATATTGAAATGATGCGCGTTGCTTTAGATGCAGCTCGCAGTGCAATTGCAAGTGGTGATATTCCAGTCGGAGCTGCGGTATTTAATAGCAACGGAGAAGTTATTTCAATTGGTCACAATGAAAGAGAACTTCGCAACGACCCAACTGCACATGCTGAAATCGTTGCGGTTCGGCGTGCTGCAGAAAAGTTAGGTGATTGGCACTTAACCGAACACACACTTGTTGTAACTTTAGAACCATGTGCAATGTGCGCAGGTGCTATCGCGCAATCTCGTTTACAAACCGTTGTCTTTGGGGCGTGGGATGAAAAAGCTGGCGCAGTTGGTTCTGTGTGGGACTTATTGCGAGATCCACGCAGCACATTTAGAACTGAAGTTCGTGCGGGCGTAATGGCCGATGAATGCGGTGCGTTAATTAAGAGTTTTATACAAGAAGTTCGTAAGAAGGATTAAGAATCACCATAGATCCTTCTTCCTCACCAACCATGCCTTCAGCACGCAACTGAGAACCAACTTCAAGTCCGGCAATTTCACGTCGGCCCAAGAATTGCAGGGAAACTCCACCGGTCTCATCCCAAATCTCAACCTCTAACACCGGAGCAGATCCACGTGGAGCTGTCTTAATTGATGTTACTCGTCCCTGAACTTGTGCACGTTTGCGCCATTCAATCTTGCCGATCGGAGTCAAATTTTCTGCGTAATGACTGACTGGTTCAACATCTACAGGAACAACTTTCTGGACAGTTCTTGGAGCAACTACTGGAGCTGCAGGTGCGGCAGGAACAAATGATGTTTTTCCAGAGGCGATGCGATCAACATCAAAGGGAACGATCGTTGCAACAACTCGTGGAAGCTGTGAAATCGGAGCAGCAATTTCTTCTGCAGTTTGATCATGTAGCAAACGGCCTAAGAATCCGGAATAGGCGCGACGTGGAAGCAGAAGAGTTAATTCAACATCTTGTTTTTCAGTCATTCGGATTGAGTAATCCAATGCTGCATTTGCAAGTCGACGATCAGGGCAATCAATCAATTCAAGGGTTACATCATCGAGAGCATCCGACGCTGCCCAAGCCCGTTGGATATCTTCAGCACGACGATCATCAATAACAAAGTGAACCGCTGACAAGTTGCGAGGTTTTAGGCTTCGCGCATATCGAATCGCACCCACTGTTGCGATATCAACATTGTCTACAAGAACTGTTACATCATGTCGTGCAATTGATGTCGCACGTTCTTGATGCTGTTTAACTTCTAGCGCTTCTTGTTCGCGTGTGTACTGATTGTTAAACTTGAGCATCAATAGAACCACTAGCGGTGTACCAATAACAACAACCCATGTTCCTTCTGAAAACTTAAGGAGGGACAGAACAATCACCGTAAATACAGCAATTCCTGTTGCAAATCCATGCAGAATTACTTTTCGAGTTCGATTTGGAGCATCGGAATTGAAACTTCTTTTGGTCATACCAGCACCAGTAAGAGCAAAGCCAACAAATACAGCTAGCGCATAAATAGCCGCAAGAATGGTGATGCTTGCACTAGTCACGATCACCAAGAGAGAAGCAAATCCGGCTATGAAAAATACTCCGTTAGAAAAGACTAATTTGTGACCACGCTGAGTCAGGCGTCTTGGCAAGAATCCGTCATTAGCAACCATATTGACCATATTTGGGAATGCACTAAAACATGTGTTTGCGCCAGCAAATAAAATTAACATTGTTCCAAGTTGGGTTAGAACAAATAAAACATCCCCAATGAAACTGGTACCGAGCGCAGCTTTTGCAACAAGTGAAATAACTGTTGGTGTTCCGTCTGCGTAAGGTACTGCTTGAGTTTCTTTAGCTAGCCATGCAATTCCCACAATTAAGGTACCAAGAGTAAGGCTCATCAATATGAGAACTTTTCTGGCATTTACATGTTCAGGAGTTTTAAAGAGTGGAACACTGTCAGAAATAGCTTCTATTCCAGTTAGTGAAGCGCTTCCGTTAGCGAAAGCCTTCAAAATAAGAAGCATTGCAGCGACAGAGAGTAATCCTTGTGCCTGACCAATTGGAATCAAACCCTCGGTATCGACACTGTATACAGGTAGCGAACCATCAAAATATCTATAGATTCCAAAAATGAAGACAATGAACATTGCACCCATGAATAAGTAGGACGGAATAACAAAGAAGACTCCTGCTTCTTTGACGCCTCGTAGATTCACGTAAGTTAAAATTAAGACAATTAATATTGTTAGCTGAACTTTAAATGAACTTAATTCAGGAAATGTTGAAAGCAATGCCGCCACACCCGCTGCTGATTGAATAGCAACTGTAATGATGTAGCCAAACATCAATTCAACGGCAGCAATTTGAGAAACGACTCGACCAAAGTTCTCTCTGGAGACCAGATAAGCACTTCCAGATCGTGTGTACGTACTAATCACATCTCGATATAAAAGAGTGATTGCAACCAACATCAATAAAATCACGCCAATCATGGGCGGGAATATTGTGAAAGCAGCAAGACCGAAAGCGGGAATCAAAGCGACAAGTATTTGTTCTCCACCATAAGCTGATGATGAAATGCAATCCGAGGAGAGAATTCCAAAAGCGTTTCGCTTGTTAAGTCGCTGAGCCCCCAGCGTATGTCTATTTAATGGTGTTCCCAGTAATCGGCGTTTAATTACATAAGAGAGCGGATCCTTTAAATGAGATTGCTCTTGCATAACGACAGGAGACGGGGCCCCATCAGTCCACGACTTAGGCACTTAAAACTCCTCTTTTAATTGCAATCAATGCAACTTAATAAGCATCACTCTACCTCAGCCCGCACAATCTTCACTGTTTTAGGCGTAAAGCGTATGCTTCACCCATGCATACACAGTTATATATCGATGGCCAATGGGTTGATGGAATCGGAAAGCTACCTGTTTACGATCCCAGCGATGGGTCAGTAATCGCCGAGGTTTCCCTTGCCGGAGATGCACACTGTGATGCCGCAATCGCTGCAGCTGATGCTGCTGCAAAGGCGTGGGCTAAGACAGCACCGCGTTACCGCTCAGAAATTTTGCGTAAAGCTTTTGAATTAATGACGGCAGAAAATGAAGTCATCGCAACTTTGATCTCTCGCGAAAATGGCAAGGCAATGCCAGATGCTCGTGGTGAAGCAACATATGCTGCTGAATTTTTCCGTTGGTTTGCCGAAGAAACAGTTCGTACACCAGGCGACTTCCGTAAATCACCTTCAGGTGACAAGCGAATTCTTGTTTCTCATGAACCAATTGGTGTATCAATTCTTATAACCCCGTGGAACTTTCCAGCAGGTATGGCTACTCGCAAGATTGGACCAGCAGTTGCTGCAGGTTGCACAATGATTCTGAAGCCAGCAGGTGAAACACCCCTAACTGCGATGTATATCGTTGATTTAATGGAGCGCGCAGGATTGCCAAAGGGTGTACTTAATCTTGTGCTTCCAGAGAAAACCGGTCCAGCAATTTCAAAAATGCTGCATGATCCACGAGTTAAGAATCTTTCATTTACAGGTTCAACAGAAGTCGGTCGCATCTTGCTAAAAGAAGCTGCAGACCGCGTTATTCGCTGTTCAATGGAACTTGGCGGAAACGCACAAGTTGTTATCCATGATGATGCGGATTTAGCAGTAACAATCCCGCAGCTTTCACTTGCCAAGATGCGCAACGGTGGTGCTGCATGTACGTCAGCAAACCGCATCTTTGTTCAACGCGGAATTGCAGACAAGTTCATTGCTGAAATGACTAAGTCCATGAGCAGCTACGTCATGGGCCGTGGAATAGAAGCCACAACAACGCTCGGTGCTTATGTTTCAATGAAGGAACGCAACAAGATCGCCGACATTGTTGATGAATCAATTGCAGCTGGTGCCAAGGTTGAAGTTGGTGGAGTTAAGCCAGCAGGCGAAGGTGCTTTCTACCCAGCAACGGTGTTAGTTGTTAAGAAAGATAACCCAATCTTGCTCCATGAAATCTTCGGACCTGTTGCACCGATCGTCATTTTTGATACTGATGAAGAAGGAATCGAATTAGCTAATGACACCGAATTCGGTCTTATTAGTTATGTCTTTTCATCAAACCTCACCCGCGCATTGCGCACCGCAGAGGCGATGGAATCCGGAATGGTTGCGATCAATAAGGGTGTTATCTCAGACCCAGCTGCGCCATTTGGTGGCGTAAAGCAATCAGGCTTGGGCCGCGAAGGCGGCTTTGATGGAATTCACGAGTTCTTGCAGACCAAGTTCATTGGCGTCGAGATCTAAATATTCTTACAAGGTGTGTAATTTTGTAAGAATTTCTTTGTCATTGGTTTTCATTTTATTCACCAAACCAACGATTCGACCTCTGCCGTTAGAAAAATATCTTAGGTCAAAGTAGGGGTAGGAAAGGATGCAATAACTCCCTTCTTCTTGAGGATTTCTACCTTGAAGAGGGTAATTCCAAATCACATCAACTTCAGTTTGAGCGAAGAACTTGATCAGTTTGTTAATCCGAAGTTTTGAAATATGACTAAGTTTTACTTGGCGGAGATCTTCCTGGTATGCAGTAGATCCACTTTTCCGTGCAGAATAACAAACTAGATTGCCCTTGAGAGAGTAGAAAATCTCACCATTTGCAATTGCGTTTCTTAATTCACCCGAATTCAAGAGTTCAAGGGCATCAGACTTGTAGGTGTTGCCCTTTGTCTTTAAAAGAAATTTATACAATGCCAAACGTTCATGTTCATGCAGGTGCTGCCCAAGCGTGAGAAGCTCTTCATAAAAACTCATAACCCTATTTTGCACTAATTCGGCAGATTAAGGGCATGGGTTTATCAGATTCGCCTGAGACAGGAACTGCTCGATTATCTTTCAGATGTATCTGCCCAAATGCTTTGCCAAGATATTCAGCCTGTCCTTTGCTGTTGCAAGGAACTGTCAAATTCTCGATCAGGACATAGTTTTCGCGTTCAGGTTTGGGTCGAGCGACAATGTTTCGAACTGTTTTCACTATGTTGCTACCACCATTAGGTAAAACTTCTTCAAACTTAACGGTGAGTGATGTGTACGCCTGGGGCACGTCACACAGAGTGCTTATTTTGAGCTTCGCCTCACTTAGATTTTTGAATTCAAGCGAATACGTTGATTGATGAACTCTTTGGACATTGATTCTGCAATTGGGCTCTGTCGGCTGACTCGCACTATTGATTGCATACTGAGCAGCCAGTGCGCCTACCAAAAGCCAAACTGGGACCCTTGCCTTGATTAAAGTTGGAATCAAAGTCTTCGGAATTGGTTGAAACATTTCATCAAGTTAATGAGAATCGCCGTAGGCGTGAATCGGGATATCCCCAGCCGACAAAGTGAGCAGGAAGTGAATCTGGCGGAGGATGAGGGATTTATCCTCTTCAACCTGGGTAATTCCCCGTTTTTTAGGTAAACGGGTCATAAAGCGACAGGGTAGTGCGCAAACTCGAACCTGTAAACAGTCAATTTACTAGAGGGAAGGTGAAACTACGATGTGACCGCTGGCTTTGCCGGATGCAAAGTGCTCAACAGCTTGAGCGCTAAATTCCAATGGGAATTTTTTATCTATCACAGGATTAATCCGCTTCCTCGCCAAATCTTCAAGCAGTAAGGGCAGCTCATCTTTATCTTCAGATTGAATAAAAGACTTGATCGACTCCTTAATAAATAAGGAAAGTAAAGCTGTCGCAACAAGCCGACTAAGACCACTTGAGCCGT
>Ga0082207_1001299_pt1 | contig 12074 bp, 8 predicted proteins | sample LakMenEpi10Aug09_FD_71540 | JGI IMG/M metagenome (GOLD analysis project Ga0082207, IMG submission 71540) | reverse complement strand
ATTGTTTTTTATGTTTTTTTCTGTGTACCATACAGAGGAGGGAGATTAGTTTGATAGTTTGATGGCGAGTCCTCTAGTGTTGAACTTTGGTACTACTAGGATGGTTGCCTGGTCGTTCATTATTGGTTGAGCTCCCCCTCCGGGAGAGGATTAAGAGATTTGACCGCGGCCGGAAATGACCCCCCCCCCTTCCCCCTCTCATCACATACACACAACACATTTTACACCGGCATATACTGTACATAGGTACTGTAGTAGATGGTATAATGGTTTGAAACGGGGGACAGTAATTGAGCCGACATTTCGGACATAATGTTTAGAGTTTTGTATTAGTTTACATTGATTGGGATATTTGTGATTTTCATGGCAATTATCGCAAGGGATGACTATTACTTTTATTCTATGCTGTAGTTGTTCAGTTTTTCCCGGGTATTGGTAGTTTTCTAAGACAAATTTGTATGCATTGACGCTTTTCTTATTCAGAGCATGTAATTCTTGTGAAAGGAAATATCCGATTCATTTTAATTCTGAAAAAAGATTTAGTGAACAAAAATGGTAGTATTATATTTTGTTTCAAAGAATAACAAATTATTGACAAAATTGGATAAATAAATCACATTAACCATTGTTTTTTCTCAATATTTGTTCGTGATTTTAACATTTAAAAGTTTTTGTAATATTTTTCAACCATTTAAAAGAGTCTTGTTGATGTTTTTGTTTAACAGTTCTTTTGTGGGTCCAAGGAGTTAGGTCTTCATGACTGAAAATAACACAGATGGGCCCATTTTCTCCAAATCGGTAGGTCACTTCTTTTGGGTCTATCCATAGCATAAACTCAGGAAAAGTTTCTTTTAAGAAGACAGCGGACAGACCACATGCTTCTCCAGCTCTAATTATAAATGGGTCTAATTTGTCATAGCATCGAATGCAACGGTATCCAGAACCTTTCTGAGGTTTTTCTGGAAACCAGTGGTCACGATATCGGATTTTCAATTCATTAATGAGACATTTGCCGAATTTAAAAAGTTTTCCTTCACCGATGTTGTTTTTTTGATTCATGCGTATCAAGTGGACAATAAAATTGGAAGCAGATTCAAGTTCCAGTTTCATGATTGAGAATGTTATTTAACTTTGGATGAGAGTATTCTAGAATTGTTTTTTTTATGGATTTTATAAGTTTAGGGATGTCTTTCTTCTCTGACAGTTTCAGGAGCTGTAAATTGTGGGTGTGATCTGAAAAAGAAAAAGAAAAAGAAAAATTACTAAAGTGGTTTATTTTTTTGATAAATTTCACATGTTCACTTATATAGCGGGCACGATTTGTTGTGTAAGGGCATAATTTACAATGATAGCGTACATTTTCATGAATACTTTTAATATTTTTAAGATTGCGCTCTCTTGGTGTTTTTGTACATAGTTGCTATATTTTGTTTGCATAAGTAGTTGGTACGAGTTGTGTTATAAGAACACAGATTACAATGACAGCGAAGATTTTCATGTATACTTTTTACGTTTTAAGATTATAATCTTGATATGCTTTATAGTCATATTGAGGACATTTTCAGTCATATGTATTATAATGGGGGGGTTTTCATGTGCTTTTAATAGCGGTTTTTGGTTGGTTGGTTGGTTTGAAAATCACAAAGTGAGCATGTATGCTTTGGAATAGCCGGTTTTTTATTGATATTGATATTGATATCGAGATTGATATTGATATTGATGTTTCTTCTTCTTCTTCTTCTTCTTCTTCTTCTTCTGGTTTGGAATTTTCTTCCCGCACTGGAAGGTGTAGAAAGTAGTATTTTAGTTTATCATTTGGTATTAGTATGTTGTATAAAAGTACAGCATCTGAAATTTTTTTACGGATATTTAGTCAGTACAGCCGCTAAAGAAGTAATTACTAATACAGGAAAATTAATAACGGCATAGGTACAAGATGGAATCGTGAATGCTATTTGTTTGTCAGTTATAAAAGCAGGACTTCTATGAGGTAAGGTGTTTGAAATTTCTTCGTATTGTATTGTATTGTATTTTAAGAACAGGTGTAGGACTGTCTTGACATGAAAAATTGTAGAAGAAAGACTATAGGATTTCGGGTTGTTCTGTGGAATTTCTAATGAATGAATCCAAAAGTGCGGTATATTCAGTTTTTTATAAATAATGTTTCAATCACATTATTTATAGAGGGGTCAGCACAAGTCTATTTTAAGAGATAAGTAGTTGACATTGGTGGTAGTAATTGTAATATCTGACCGTAGAGGGTAGAAATAACTAGCTGTCAAAGGCTTGTGGTCGTTCTTCTTCTTCTTCTTTTTCTTCTTCTTCTTCTTCTTCTTCTTCTTCTGGCATTTTTATATTCTAAAAGAAAAGTTCAATTGTTAAAATTTAGTACAGTTGTATATTGGTCAGTATTAAACTTTTTGCGTAATATTAAGTATGAAAAATAGTTTATTATTAAACAGCAATTATATTATGTTGAAGCAAATGAGTTGTTTGACAAATATGGAAGGCGTTTACATTAAAAGCTTTTCCCAAAGGATCATTGTGAACCATACAAAGATTTACATTTCTTGGATCAAATAAATCATCTTCGTAAGATTCAAAATATTTTTCCAGATACATACATATTTCATTAAATTTAAAAGTGCGTTGGTGATGAGGGAAGGAAGGCATTCGCTTTAAGGCTCGTTTGAGTAAAGGCTTTAGCTTATAACTTTCAGCTTTTTTGAAAACTCGTTGGCTCATTTGCTGATCCATTTGTTTAAATTGAATTTCCAGTTTATTAAAATAACGCCGGTTTCGGTCACTTCTGGTTTCAATAGCATAGTATGGATTTTTAAAAGATGTTTGGTAAGGCACTATACATACAAGTTGACTTAGAATATAGTGTTTTAAATCTGTAACTCTTAGGGCTTTGAGATTTAAAGCAACTTCTAAATCTGAATCACAGAGAATAATATCTGGATTTAGCGGATCAAAGAGTTGTTCTTTGTTTATGATACCTCCTAAATCACTTATTAGATTCTGAAGTGTAAATGTAATTGTCGGAATTCTATATTTTTCACGCATTTTAGTTTGAAGATATTCTTGTAGTGGCGATCCTCGTTTGAATTGATATTTAGCCAATATTATTTTTAAATCAATTTTGACCGGTGAAGATGAAGAAGATGAAGAAGATGAAGAAGAAGAAGAAGATGATGATGATGATGATGATGATGATGACAGCATCGTTATATCTAAGGGTATAAAAGTTGATAAGAATCAAATATTTTTAAAATTAATACCAGATTTTTAATTTTATATGATAATATATATTTTTTAATATTACCTCCTTTTTGTTGATTTCTAGAACAGTTGAGTAATTGGGCAGATGTTTTAATCTGAAAGCATATATTTATATATATACAGGAATGATATACATTGTTTTTTTTAATAGTTAGATATCAACGGTGAGTATTCACCATGTCCAGTGCACTGGAAATTGTGGCGTCTCATACCAAAAGGTAATAAATGGTTTTGATGACATTCGGGAATGTTTTCACATAATGTTTTTGGTAAGATATTTTTTGATGCGTCTAGATTATGATTAAGTTTATGTTGAGCAACACTTGAAAGGCTTAGATCAAAAAGGGAAGGAGGTGTATTTTTTTCGCATATAATATAGTATTGCCGAATAATAGGATTGCTACATTGTACAGAAATCAGGTTATATTCTGAAGTTGAATAGAAATAATAATTGATGTATTTAAATGGATAGCACACGCAAAAAAAAGTCCATCCATGGTTTAGATTACACAGAATTTGTTTTTTATCTGTTTCACGGTGTATGTTGATGATGAGGGGGCATTTTGTAGGGTTAAATATACAATATCTACTGATACAATTTTCACTTCTTTGACTTTGGGTGACATTTTTAAAAAGTTCTTTTTCACTAATGATTTTACCCGTGCCGTATATGAGTCCAGGAAATTCACCATAAATTTCTCCTAAAGTTTGTCTATTATAAACATATATTAGTTCATCCATGTTGGCATTAAATAAATGGATGGTTTGTATTTGTTTTCTTTGGTCGTAGACTATTTCACAGTAGTGGTTATGGCAAGCATGATATTCGTCGCAATTGTCGCAGAGCACAATCATCACATGTTCTCGAGGTTTTATTTGAAATGATGTTCCATGGTATCTATAATGTTCAGGCCAGAAGTAATCACCTCCGTTCTCGTTCTTTTTTTTCATCCCAGATATTCTTGAAAAATGTTTTACTTCCATTTTCACCTATTAAAAATAATAAAAAATGAAATAAAAAAATTATGTATTGTATAATTTATGCCATATTTTGGTGCGATGTTCTAAAGCAAATATCGGAGAAAGAAGTCTGTCAAAACGGGCAGCATCCGCTTTTCTTTGCATAAAGTCACTTTTTCGGGCTTCTTGTAAATCTTGAGCTTTATCATCGGATTCATTTATTATAAATGGTGTGAGATTGAATCGAACACTTTTACGTTCAATATTGAAGCTCATTTTAGTTTATTCTGAAAACAGTATAAATTTTGATAAAGTGATGTTGATCGGTGAGTGAGCTTTTGAGAAAAAACAATGACTGATCACGGTTACACGGCGAATAAATGTTGAGATAATAGACAAGCGAAAACAATGAGAGAAGGTGGGGGATGTGGGGGATGAAAGATATGAGAAGATGGATGAAAGTTATCTAAATAATACGCATTTATTTTTTCTTTTACAGTTACATCAATTCATAATTACATTTTACAATACACTCATCCATTTTGCTTTCACCGAGACTTTTTCCGTTTTCTTTATTGCTTTAGCTCTGCGGGAAAATACCTCCCTGAGCCGGGATTTGAACCCTGACCTGCCGTACAGGAAGCCAGCGTGCTACCAACTGATTTTTGTGGCCCTCTACTGAGCTGGGCTAAAAAAATCAATGTTTATTTAAAAAAACGTGTTCAGTATATTATCATATATGTATTTAATTTTAGCTTTTCCTATCGGTGGACGGAAATATCCCATGAAGGCAAAGCCGTTGATGAAAAAAACATGTTGGGGGAATTTTAATCTTCCTTATGATTTTTGCTCCATACAAATTTAATATTCTCATGTGTGGAGGGGACTTATCAATTTTTACACTTCATTATAAACTCTTCACTAAAAAGACAATCTTCATACAGTTTGTTGCAATTGCCCATCATATTGAAATGAACCATTGTCCTGATGATTTTCGCTCCATACAAAGTTAATATTCTCATGTGTGGAGGGGACTTATCAATTTTTACACTTCACTATAAACTCTTTATTAAAAAGACTGTCTTCACACAGTTTGTTACAATTGCCCATCACATCGAAATGAACTTAGTTTAATTTTCTTACAAGTACAAATTAAACTCACCTGAAGTTTCCCAATGTTCACTAATATTATCTTCACTTGATTGAGAGGACTAAGAGAAGTCCATAGAGGTTCTCTGGAAAAACTAGCAGTGTGCCCTATCAGTTACCCCTTTATATAGGGATAGGGATAGGGAGGTGGGGGTAGGGGGAAGGGGTTGCTCGTACCGGTCTGTTGGGGGAAGGGGTTTGATGCGCCCCCAGCGTCCACTCAAGTTGCGCATGCGCTCTCAGCATCCTTTTGGGGGGAAGGGGTTGCTCGTACCGGTCTGTTGGGGGGGAGGGGGGTCTGATGCGCCCCCAGCGTCCACTGATGTTGCGCATGCGCTCTCAGCATCCTTTTGGGGGAAGGGGTTGCTCGTACCGGTCTGTTGGGGAAGGGGGTGCTCGTACCGGTCTCTTGGGGGAGGGGGCTGATGCGCCCCCAGCGTCCACTCAAGTTGCGCATGCGCTCTCAGCATCCTTTTGGGGGAAGGGGTTGCTCGTACCGGTCTGTTGGGGGGGAGGGGGTTTGATGCGCCCCCAGCGTCCACTCAAGTTGCGCATGCGCTCTCAGCATCCTTTTGGGGGAAGGGGTTGCTCGTACCGGTCTGTTGGGGGAGGGTGCTGATGCGCCCCCAGCGTCCACTGATGTTGCGCATGCGCCCTCAGCATCCTTTTGGGGGAAGGGGTCCTCAGGTGTGGGGGAAGGAATTTTATAAAAGGGGGGTTTCATCCATTCTCTTCCTCAGTTGTTCTGCGATTATTCTGCTCACCCAGATAATTCTTCAGGTGTGTGACTTGTGAACTTGTGAACTTGTGAACTTGTGATATTTCTCTTGTGAAACACAGTGAATTTTTTGTGATCTTTCCCAAAAGTAAAGTAAAGTAAAGTGAATATTATAAAACACAAGTGTTAACAACCCTTACATAATATAATTTGAACTCATCTCTCTATCAACGTAAATTTAACGCTTAAAAAAACTTATAGTTTATTAGTTTAACCAGAAATTATTTGACAAACGTACCATTTTTTGTGTGAAAAAATTCTTTCTATTTGATTTTAAAAATTTTTCTTAAGATCATCATGGTGTCCATCCACTTTTGTCCTCCCCCAGTTCATCGTTTGCGAACTTCTGAAACCGTACTTGATTGCAAACTGTTCCAGCAGTCTATGTCTGGTTTTCCATCCGACCGACATGCTTATCATTTAAAATGTTTTATGCATCCCATGAGGTATTGTTTTTCTTCTTCTTCTTCTTCTTTTTATAAGTTTTTTATAAGTGTCCAGACTTATATATTTTATGTTTAGCCAGGGAAGGCTTCCCTATCAAATCAAGAATTTCGTGAAATATATAAGGTTAGATCCCCCCCGTTCTCATTACTAAATACTAAATACTAAATACTAAATATTAAACACATGTAACAAAAACTACCACATTATTTCTTATAGGAATATCGACTCCACTTTGTTAACGGCTGAACCAGGCTCCCTAGGTTTCTATTATCATAATAAAATAAAATAAAATAAAAAGGTCGAAAAAAATAAAAATAAAACTGTGGGTGACATAAAAGGCCTAATTTCAACGTTTTTTCTTTAGTTATATCCCGGCAATATGGGGTAAATGGAGCCGATCCCAAAAGAATTGACACTAAGAGTGTCATCATCGATTTTGAAATTTTTCAACAGATGAGTGATCCAACCTTCATCAAAAATCTTAAAGAAAATACAGACAGTTTTTTACAAAAGCTCGCTGAACATCAAAACTCAGGTAGAACCCCTTACTAAATCTCTTTCTAACTCTTGACTTTAGTGGCATAACATAATAATTTTTAGACAAATCAACCAGCACAGGACGTTGTGAGAATATTTCTTCCTGTGTTGCTGTTATAAACACTTGTGACAGTAGAATTAAAATACTACTTACTATTGAGGTTAGATTTACAATATGAAATTAGAATAAATCATAAAACATTTTTCTTCTATACATTTTTTATTTTCGGCAGCACTACAGACTTTCTGAACTCGGTATTAACACCCCAACAGTTGATGAAAGGTACTGTTTATTAAATTAAAGCAAAAAAAGTTATTATAACTAATTTTTACTTTTTTAAGTCTTAAAACTGTGGGACTGAAGCTCAAGTACCAATTTGATGAAGAACTGATTGAAACTTACATTTCATCGAAACATAAAAACAACGAGGACGATGAACAACCAGCCAAAAAGTTAAAGCTCTATAATAAAAAGAAAATTAGCATTCTAGAATACTCCTGTGTTCAATTACCTCTTGTACCTTTTATCGATTATCTTGAAAAATATTCAAAAACTTTTGTGGACCAATGCCTGACATATAATAACTTTAATGAAACATCCGACTAGTGTATCTCCCAATGATTTCAGAATAAAGAATGTAACGTAGAACTTGTAATGAAATACTTCCGTTTAAGTCAAATAATGCATGTAATAGGTAAGAATAATTTTAAATGTATCTTTTTCACGACTTGTACTTGTTGTCAAAGAATATTTTTTTTCTCATCTGAATCGGAAAGTCAAAAATTTATCAAACAGATTTCCACTCATTGTCTCGGCAATAGTTTATCAAATTATATATTGACTACTCATCATGTTTTTCTTTTTTTCGGCTCAAATCAGGGATATGATGTGATAATATATTTTTTATTCTGAGAGCCGCCCCATGCAAAAATAAATTAAACCTCCTTCTTGTTCGGTTCACTGTTTGCCTAGAAACATGAACATGTCTTCCTATGGGCTGGCGTACTAATAGTTGAATTTACGTCTGGTGCGTGACAGGCGGCAACAATGCTATGGTACATACATATGATATCAGGCAAATATATTATAAAAATATATTCACGTAAATTTTTTTCATTAAAAATGATGAATGAGAGAATGTTTTGAAAACATCTACAAAAAATCATGTGGGTCAGCAAATACTTTTGTTTGAAAACAATGGCGTAGGAAGAGATTGTTTTTTTCTACAAGTCAGTTGCCCAATATCTTTTTTAGTCTAATTGATTTAAAATAGCTGTAAACATACTAAAAAACCCGAAAACTCTATTTTAATCATGAAACTTTTTGAAATGCAATTGTAAATGATTGGATGGCAGGGCGATGCTCTAAGTGGTATTTTACATGGAACTTTAAGTTATATAGCGCTCCAGGAATCAGGTCCGTAACATTATGTTCCTCATTTTTTCTCACATTTAAAATACAAAGAGTACCTCTAAACTATTTCTCCTTTATGTGTTATAAAAAACCCAATTCTGAATCTACTATTTTGTCTATGCTCCGATAGGATATTTCATAGAATGGATTTTCCCTTATAAAGGAGATCTTTGTCTTAATAAAGTTTTAGAATTTAGCTTGTATGACTTTCAAGTGTCAGATAAACAGCAATTTTTATTTTACACGCCGCTTCTTTAGTAACAAAGTTAAAAAGGATTTGCTAATAAAAATTTGTTTTTCATAAAATACATGTTTTTAAAAATTCTTGCAGAAAAAAATGGATACGGAGCAACAAAAATCAAGTGAAACGCTGCTGTACAATTTTGATTATCCTATGGTTACAGAATGTGGAGCTGTTAAAATCACTGCCGATCGTGTTATATTACAGTTTCCAGAAAAACCAACAGTTTATGTCGAAAATTCGGTAACACTTCGACGAAATGTAACACTGAGAATTGAAAATTTTCCTGGGTTTTCTATTGACCGGATACCTATACATACAGGGACAGATTTTTTTCGTGTCAAAGAGATGATTGAAAAATGTCTTCAGTCCTATAGTTATTTAATTAGTAAAACATATTTTTCGCCTCACTCCGATTGGTTTAATTCGATAAAATATTATAAAACCCTCTCCACTGAATTTTTTACATCCAATACTTTTCATCTCAGTTGTTTTGAACACACTTTCATAACTTGTATTGAATTGTCTGTAATTAACAAGGAATGTGACGAAAAAGAAATACCCCTTCATTTTCAACTATGTATTGGAAAACATGTTGTTTTTTGCACCGAACGCGATTTAAAATGTGTGACTCAAGCTGAAACTGTACATTTTATTGTGCGATTTATACTTCAAAAGTTGTTAAACATTTTACTTTTATAATTTCAGACTATGTACTCTTCCTATAAACTAAACACTTTTGGACCTCAGCTACAAGAAATTCTTTATGAAGCTCAGAAACATTTAGGTAAAATATAATTTGTATTCGTTTGTCCAACTTAAAAAAATAATAATAATAATAATAATAATAATAATAATAATAATAATAATAATAATAATAATAATAATAATAATAATAATAATAATAATAATAATAATAATAGTAATTATAAACTTTACATATCTAGATCAATGCCGTACATGTGATCGGAACGGAGGTCCTGCTAAAGAATCCATAGACCACATGTATGTAGACTTCATAGAAGAAGAACTTCTACCGGAGATTAACAGTTTGGCTGAAAAGTATGCCGATTGGTGGACTTTCAAACCCTCTTCCCCTTTAAAAGCATACCTCAGTGATCGTGAAATTGTGATGGACGAATATTTTAGCCTAGAGGAATTACGATACCGAGTTATGAGTATACTCGAACATGCTGCTCAATTTCTTAACAGCGATGTCATTGTGCTTGCGGACCAAGAACTACAAATGGTATTTGATTCCTGGTATATTTTTGTGCCTGATATTATCGAGAACCATCTATTGTCTCATGTAATTCCTGCTCCAGTTGACATATCAAATGATCTGCAAAATAAACATATGATTGAAGATTTTTTCGTATATTCCCCCGTGGACATTATTTATAAAGACCCATCCTCTGTTTTCTGGATACATCCTTTCGTTGATTTTGCCATGAACCGGTCCACTGGTAATGTCGGCTCTTGGAACAAATTACTTTTTATGTTTACAGAATTTTGTCTTAATAATACAACTTACTTTACTCGCTTCAGCGACAGCATCATAGGCATCAATGTAAACACATCTTTGACTTCGCTCTTTGACTTTAAATTCTTTCACCTATCACAAGTTGAAACTTTATTACAACAAATTACAAAATTTCTCGGCAGAAAAAATAGTATGATTCAAAGCTGTCATTTTATAACACATAATCCGACATTTGATTATATAACATCCATACATCCAAATGTTTTCACATTTATTGATTATATTATCAATAATCATAATGATATGATGCCTGATTTCAAAACAGGAATTTTTAATATTTAAAACTATTTTCAGAAAAAACTAAAAAACATGCCTCTGCTGCTGCTGCTAATGCACGCAACATTGACATTCTAGTACACAATCCACGACGGATTTGTCTCATGTCGAATATAATTGAACAAGAACATGACCGGACCTCTGGATTCCCATAAAGCTGACTGAATTATAGAATCGAAAGAGTCCCACACAAAATCAGTTGGATTCCTAAAAACAAATTTTTATCCAAATTGTCTCCCTCGTATAATCAAACTGAGTGTTATTACATCAATACCCTACATTGTCAAGCTAAATTAAATTAAATTAAATTAAATTAAATTAAATTAAATTAAATTAAAAAGAAGAAGAAGAAGAAACTAATAAAATCTTTCTATTATATATATATATATTTTCATAACATTTTCTTCCAGATCAAAAATGTCTTCGACGTCTTCTGCTGACCTTTCCCATTTACAGAACCTTGTGCCCCGCGTGGTAACAGGCTGAGGGGAGGTAACAGCGATCCCCATTATTCCCAATCAAAACACCCAGCTCAACATTAAATTTACACGACGTCCCGCTGCCAATCTGCTTAACTACATTGAATTAAGGTAATTACTTCTCTTCTTTAGATTTATCAATATTATGACAAACTTACACAGTTTTCTTTATAAATTAGAACACTAGGCTTTTACTAAATGGTCCTCTTAGTCTTAGTCTTAGTATAAAATTGTGACGCTAGAGGACTCGCTCTCAACTGTCAAACCGATCTCTTCCCTCTGTATAATTAGTTTAATGACTTCGTTGGCAATTTGAATTTGCTTAAAGTTGCATTCGTTGCACTGACGGAATGCTCTAGTTTTTTGTAACTACAGTCTTTCTTTTTAAACAGAAAGGAAGTAGTATTTTAGAACACTAACAAAAACAACATTTTGATTATCAAATACCATAACCATTTCCTCCATTTTCCGCTCGTTTGCTTTTATTCTCCACAATAAGCACCGCTAGAGGACATGGCGTCTTCTTAGGCTTAGTACAAAATTTTGCCGCTAGAGGACTCGCTCTCGCATAAATCAAACTAATCTCTCTCCTCTGTATGGTACACAGAAAAAACACAAAAAAACAATAAAACTCTTTTCATTTAAAAACATCAAACATAAAAATCTCTTTTAACAATTTGCTCGAACCAACTAAGTAACCAAAGGTTTTTTCATATTTATTTGTATTTACTAATTACATTAAATTTAAATCGCACTAAAAGTTTCACGGCCTGTTTTTAGTTTTTGTAGCTACAACCTTTCTTTTTAACAACAGAGAAAAAGATGTAGTATTATAGAACACTGTGTGTGTGTGTGTGTGTGTGTGTGTGTGTGTGTGTGTGTGTGTGTGTGTGTGTGTGTGTGTGTGTGTGTGTGTGTGTGTGTGTGTGTGTGTGTGTGTGTGTGTGTGTGTGTGTGTGTGGGTG
>Ga0082207_1001298_pt1 | contig 12081 bp, 10 predicted proteins | sample LakMenEpi10Aug09_FD_71540 | JGI IMG/M metagenome (GOLD analysis project Ga0082207, IMG submission 71540) | reverse complement strand
AGCGCGTATTTTTCTGGCCGCGCAAGGTTTGCCCAAAGCGGGCGCCACGGGCCTGGATGGGCTGAAAGACCAGTCCTCCATGACCACCAGCCAGTTCATGGAGCAGGTCAAGGTGAACGCCGCCATGGAGCAAGAACTGGCACGCAGCATCATGCAAATTGGCAGTGTGCAAGGTGCCCGCGTGCACTTGGCCACGCCCAAACAAAGCGTGTTCGTGCGTGACCGCACGCCCCCTAAGGCTTCGGTGGTGCTGGCCCCCTACCCCGGCCGCGCTGTGTCTGCATCACAGGTTCAGGCCATCGTTCACTTGGTCTCGTCCAGCGTGCCTTACCTCACACCCGACCACGTCACGGTGGTCGACAACGTGGGCAAGCTGATGACCGAATCGGCCACCGAACAAAAATTGGGCCTGACTTCGGCTCAGGAGCAGCACAAGCAACAAATGGAAGAGGTCTTGCGCAGCCGCATCATGCAAATCCTCTCGCCCATGGTGGGCGAGGCCAATGTGCGCTCGCAGGTGAACCTGTCGCTGGACTTTACCCAGGTCGAGAGCACGACGGAAGACTTCGACAACCGAGACAAGGGTCCGCGTACGCGGTCCGAAGTGCTGAGCGAAGAGCGGCAGGCGGCCCTCAAGGCCGAAGGGGTCCCGGGCGCCTTGAGCAACCGCCCTCCGGAAAACGCCGCCGCCACGGCCAATGCACCAGGCGCTGGCGAGGCCACGACGCAGTCGTCGCGCAGCACGCGAAACTACGAGATCGACCGCACCGTTCGCCATGTGCGAAATGCCATGGGCAAGGTGGAACGCCTGAGCGTGGCGGTGGTGATCAACGAACGTGAGGCGCCCACACCCGCTGCAGGTGCACCCGCCGCCCCGGCGGCACCGGCCGCTGGCGCTGCTCCTGCCGCAGGCGCTGATACGCCCAACGTGGGCTACAGCCCGCAGGAGGTCGAGCGCATGCTCAACTTGGTGCGCGGTGTGGTGGGCTACGACGAGAAGCGCGGAGACGTCGTCACGCTGATTCCGGCCAAGTTCGGCCCGCCGCCGGTGATGGACACCGGCGCACCCTGGTGGCAGGACAGCACCGTGCAGACCATGATCAAGAGCGGACTGGTGGCCTTGGGCTTCCTGGTATTCCTCTTGGTGGTGGCTCGACCGGTGGTGAAGTCCATGATCAAGGCCAATGAGCCGCCCGAGTTGGCTGAAGATGAGAAGAAGGTGCTGGGCGACGGCGAACTGACCGAGGAGGACATGAAGATGATCCAGATCGGTGAGGGCGAGACGCTCGAGGAGATCAAGGCCAAGCTCAAGCCTAAGAAGAGCGCCATCTCGGCCGAGATGCTGGACACCGCCAACACCTATGACGACAAGGTGGCACTGATTCGGATGCTGGTGGCCGAAGACTCCTCGCGCGTGGCCAGTGTGCTCAAGAACATGATCAAGATCGGTTGAGGCCGCCGAGTCGACGGCACCTAACCTTTCCACCAGCATCAGGAGACACCGAACATGGCAACCAAAGAGGACGTCAAGGAAAAAGGAGCGGGCAAGGACGACAAGGCCGCACCGGCTGACGCGAAGCCTGGAGAAGTCATCAATGCCCCTGACCTCGGCCCGATAATGACCGAGGCGCTGCGACAAGAACTGGAGATGCTGTCCAGCACCCAGCGCGCCGCCGTGCTGATGCTGCTCCTGGGCGAGCAGCAGGCCTCAGAAATCCTGCGTTTCATGAACCCCAAGGAAGTGCAGGCCCTGGGCGCAGCGATGGTATCGGTGGCGGACTTGTCGCAGGAGGCTGTCAACTTCGTGCTTGACGAATTCGTCATGACGCTCAAGAAGCAGACGAGTTTGGGTCTGGGTACCACGGACTACGTGGAGAAGGTATTCAAGCGTGCGCTGGGCGAGGACAAAGCCGCATCGGTACTGGGCCGTATCCTGCCTGGGCAGGGCAGCCGCGGACTGGAGATCCTGCAGTGGATGGATGCGCGCTCGATCGCTGACATGATCCGCGGCGAGCATCCCCAGGTGATTGCCATCATTCTGAGTGTGCTGGAGTACGACGTGGCTGCTGACGTACTGGTGTTCCTGCCGGCGAGCGCACGGTCGGAAATCGTCCAGCGTATTGCCAGCCTTGAGACGGTTCAGCCTTCGGCCATGAGCGAGCTCGAGGCCATCATGAAGCAGCAGTTCTCGAACAACTCTTCGGCCAAGAGTTCAAGTTTCGGCGGCGTCAAGAGTGCTGCCAAGATCATGAACTTCGTCAAGACCGACCTGGAATCCCAGATCATGGGTGGCCTGGAGCAGCTCGATGCGGATCTGATGATCAAGATCCAGGACAACATGTTCACCTTCGACAACCTGGCGGGCTGCGACAACCGATCGATCCAGACGCTGTCTCGAAACGTGGAGCCCGACATGCTGATGATCGCGTTGAAGGGCGCCAACGAGGAAACGAAGGAGAAGTTCCTCTCCAACATGTCCTCTCGCGCACGCTCCATGTTCATCGACGACATGGAGGCCAAGGGTCCGCTGCGCATAACCGACGTGGAAGATGCACAGAAGGCCATTATTCGCATCGCGCGCAAGCTGTCCGACGCGGGCGAGATGATGCTCGCCGGCCGCGGCGACGACTTCGTCTGACGACGTGCTTGACACAAGATGAGCGCCGCAGCCTTCCTTCCAGATCCCTTGCTTTCTCGGGTGGCCAAAACGTCAGGTGCTGATGGGTTTGACATTGAGACGCTGCTGTCGCCGGTTCAAGCCCGATTCGCGCGTGATCGGTTGCTGACCCCATGGGAAGAGCCAGTCGATTCGGTGTTGCCGCTGGGCCTCACTGCAGCGGATGCTGCCGAGGCACACATGATTGATCAAGATCGCGATGACTCGGTGTTGGATGAAGCACGCGACCCGTCTTCGTCAGCGGCCGAAGAGTCGGCGATGCATCCGTCCTCCGAGGCGATGAGTCTGTCGCCAGAGCTGCAGGCCCTTGTGGAGCGGCGCTACCGGGAGGGCTTCGAAGAGGGCATCGCTGAAGGCACACGGCTGGCCCTGGATGAGAGCGGTGTTGCCTTGAAGCATGAGCCCGCCGCTGGATCCGATGGCGGTGCGGCTTCGGCCTCGCGCGACACCGTGCTCCTGCTCGAGTCGCTGTCCCGTGCGCTTCAACCCTTGCTGCTGCCAGACGATGCGGCCACCCGCTTTGAGCCACTGAAGCGCCTGGCGCTGCACTTGGCCACGGAATTGGTTCGAAGCGAGTTGACCGTCTCGCCCCAAGTGGTGGAACAGCTGGTCCGTCGCAGCATTCATGCCCTACAGGCGGGGGACGAGGCGCCGCTGACGGTGGATCTGAACCCCGAGGACCTTGCCCTGCTGAAGGCAGCGTGGGACGACCCTGTGACCGGATTGCCCGTGGACTCGCCATTGCTGAACCGTGTGGCCTGGCGCGAAGACATGGAGCTTTCGCGCGGCTCGGTCCGGGTGCGCAGCGATGCATCCACAGTGGAAGATCTGATAGAGCACCGGCTTGCATCGATCATGCACGACCTGCGGATTCAGGCCTCGAAGTGGCAAGCGGACGAGCTGAAACTTCAGCGCCAATTTGTGCCGACATCTACTCCAGCCACTGAGTCCACCCATCAGCCTGCCCAGGCATCTGATCCGGATGCCCCAGGCGACACGGGGGTGGCCGATGCTTGACTTTGCCGATGAGGTCCCCCGTCCCCTCGACCGCGTTCGGGCGCTCGAGCCGCAACGGACCGGGCGTTTGATTCGCCTGGTCGGAATGACGCTGCATGCCAAGGGCTTGATGGCACCCGTGGGTGCACTCTGCGAGGTGGTGGGCGCCTTTGGCGACCGGCTTGAAGCGGAAGTGGTTGGCTTCAATGATGAAACGCTGTACTTGATGCCCTATTCGGAGCCTCACGGTGTGGGGCCCGGTGCCATGGTGCGACTGTTAGAGCACCGCAGCCAGGCGCGTGTGGGACCGGCCCTGCTGGGGCGTGTGGTGGACGGTCGCGGCCAGGCATTGGACGGTGGCCCAAACCCGGTCTGCACCGAGACGGTTCCCCTACTGGGCGACGCGCTGAACCCCATGGACCGCGGGCCCATCCATGAACCGCTGGATGTGGGCGTCAAGGCCATCAATGGAATGATGACCATCGGCCGCGGACAACGCTTGGGCCTGATCGCCGGATCTGGCGTGGGCAAGAGCGTGCTGCTGGGCATGCTCACGCGCTTCACCCAGGCCGATGTGGTGGTGATTGGGCTCGTCGGTGAGCGTGGACGCGAGGTTCAAGCCTTCATCACCGAGACCCTGGGCGAGGAAGGGCTGCGCCGCTCGGTGGTCGTGGCTGCACCAGCCAACGTGTCGCCGGTCATGCGATTGAAGGCCACGCACCTCACGCACGCGGTCGCCGAGTACTTCCGCGCGCAGGGCTTGAACGTGCTGATGCTCATGGACAGCCTGACGCGCGTGGCCCATGCGCAGAGAGAAATCGGCCTGGCTGTGGGAGAGCCGCCGACGTCCAAGGGCTATCCGCCTTCGGTGTTCTCGCTGCTGCCCAACTTGATCGAGCGCGGCGGGGTGGGGCGGGGCGGCTTTGGATCGATCACCGCGCTTTACACGGTATTGGCCGAAGGCGACGATGCGCAGGACCCGGTGGTGGATATCGCCCGGGCATCGTTGGATGGGCAAGTGATGCTGTCGCGCAAGTTGGCCGATGCCGCGCACTACCCGGCCATTGACCTCAACGGTTCGATTTCCCGTGTGATGCAGAACCTACTGAGCCCCCTGGACTGGCAGGTGGCCAACAGGATGCGGCGTCTTTGGAGCCTGTACCAGAACAACGCCGAGCTGATTCAGGTCGGTGCGTATCAGGCGGGCACGAATCCGGAACTGGACGAGGCCATCCGTCTGCATGAGCGGCTGAAGGCCTTTTTGCAGCAGGACATGCACCAACGGGTCGATATTGACCAGACGCGGACCGAGTTGGCCGCCTTGATGGGAGCCACATGACGCGTACCGAACTCTGGGCCTTCCTCGAGTCGCGGGCGACCGAGGTGCGCGACACCTGCGCGCGCCAGTGGCGGGCGGCGAGCGATGACACCCAACGGCTCCAGGCTCACCTGGAGCGGCTCCGATCGCTTTACCTGGAGTACGGTGAGCGGCAGAAGGCCACCCAGGTCGGGCTGCACCACGTGCACCAAACGACGCCCCTGCGACACACGCTGTCGCAGTTATTGGCGCTTCAGGCGCGCGTCGGTCGGGAATTGGAGGCGGCTCAGGCCCACGAGGCGCAGTGCCGTCAGCGGCTCGACCGTGCCGAGGTCGAGGTGCTCAAGGCGAGGACGGTGGCTGAAAGCGCCCAGGCGGAAGCCCGTAAGGCCGAAGCCAGGGACCTGCAGCGCCAGGTGGATGCCACCAGCGTCCAGCGGCACTGGTTGGCTCGAATGGGCGGGACCTAGGCCCGATCAGCTGGCCATGCGGTGCTGGACAGCTGCCGCTGGCACCAGCGACGGCACTTGCTGCCAGGCGCTGCGGATTTCGGTCATCATGGAAGACACTTCATCCAGGGCCTGCAGATCGTTGTACGCGTTGATGTCGATGATGCGGCGCACCACGTAGGTGTAGAGGTCGGCCAGGTTGCGGGCGAGTTCGCCGCCGCGTTCCTGGTCCAGGGCGTTCTGAAGGCCCAGCACGATGCGGGAGGCGCGCTGCAGTGCACGGCTCTTCATTTCGATCGAGCCATGCTGGATGTGGCCACGCGCCAGGCTGAGGCTCTCGATCAGGCCGTCGAACAGCATCATGATCAGCTCCACGTTGTTGGCGGTGGCCACCCCGGCCACTACCTTGACGCTGCCGTAGCTGTTGAGGGCGCGATGGGCGTTCATCTGATCATCCTTCCAAGTATGCGGTGTACTGCGTGCTTGGATACAGGATCGGATCGGGGCAAGGGAACTTGAGGTCCCCACCCAAGCGGCTCAGGCGGGGGGACGCGCAGCCGTTGCAGGCGCGGGGGCGGCCGCTGGAGCCGCCGTGCTGGCACTGAACATGCCGCCGGTTGGCAGCGAAGGTGGCTGTGGTTTAAGCGAACCGGCCGTCGCTGGCTCGAAGTCCGTGGCGGGGGCGGCTGTGGGAGCTTCCTGGCCAGGATCACCAACGCTGGGCAAGTCCCCATCGCCCATTAGACGGGCCGATATGGGCTGCAGGAGCGTCAAGCCGGTTTGGGCGTACAGAATCTGAGCCGTTTCGTCCAGGGTCATCCGGGCGCGCTCAGACTCATAGATGTCGGACTTGGTCGAGTCCATGCCCGCGCGGTACAGCGCGTTGGCGTGATTCAGTGGAATCCAGGACTGCACATTACCCCGCGGTGAGGCCAGGGTCTTGACAGCGGTGGGCTGTGTCGCAGACCCGCGCCGGGCATCGGCCTGACCGGCGCGGAACAGGCTCTCAATGTGTTGAGACAGCACGCCTTCGTAACTCAGGCGAATGGCCTCGATATCGGCCGCCCCCAGGTGCGAGGCGCCTTGCTTGCCACACATGCAATCCCACAGCCCCTTACCTGTCAAGCCTCGCCAGGTGTTGTCGTCTGCGCTGCCGATGCTGCTGTGGGCACCGGCCCAACCGGATCCCATCGGGGCCGATGCCGAACGGCGCTCGAGCTCATTGACCCGGTCGTTGAGGTAGATGACCACCACCAGCAACGCCAACAGCGCCGCGCCGACGAGGGTGAGGAAGATGAGCATCAGCTGCCGGATTTTCCGGGCTTGCCATCCGCGTCGGGTTCGGTGTCTTCGCCCAGGCCCAAGGCTGCGGCGCCGCCACCAGCGGGAATGTTGACGGTTTCGCCGGCCGCTTCCAGTTCGTCGCGCAGGAACTGCAGCGCCTTGAAGGGAGCATCGAGCTTGAGGTCCTTTTGGCAGATTTCGTCGGCAATGCGCTGCACCATGGCGATGGCCTGATGGGCGTCGATCTGGACCGTCTGGTAGCGCGAACCGATGCCAAAAACCTCATCAGTGAGTTCTTCGGGGATCCACGTGTAGGTGTGGTTCTCAGTGCCCTGCGTCTTGACACGGTGGAAGTAGGAGGGCGTGGGCGCTTCGGGCTTTTCCTGCCCGTTGGCGATGGCCAGCATGCACAACTCCTGCCAGGTGCCGGTGCGTTCGGCGCCTTCAATGAACACGCTGTCCAGATGCGCCTTGGCCAGCAGCGCGATACGCACGCGCATGCTGGCCGACTCTCGGCTGGTGGACTTCAGTGCAGCGGCCTTCTCGTAGTTGGCCTTGGCTTGCGCCTTGAGCTGCTCGGGTGTCTCTTTCTGGAAAAAGCTGAACATAGGACCTGGGATCGCCGATCAAGCACCAGGCCCGGTTCACTTGCCGCCCGGGCCCACCTTCAATTCCAAACGCAGCTTCTTGACCACCGAGGACAGAAGCTGGCTCACGCGCGACTCGCTGACCCCCAAGACGGCGCCGATTTCCTTGAGGTTGAGCTCTTCGACGTAATACAGGCTGATTATCAACCGTTCCCGCTCGGGCAGGGAATCAATTGCATCCGTGACCGCATCCATGAACTGGGCTTCCTCGACCGCCTCGTCCGGGCGCTGGATGGCGGTATCGGGCATGGCCAGCACTTCTTCGGTCATGTCCTCGATCGAATGCGTCTCGAACACCCGGGCTTGACCCCGTTCCTTGTGGTATTCCTCGATCGACAGGCCCATGTGATCGGCTAGCTCCCGGTCATTGGGCCGGCGGCCCAGGCGGTTGGCCAGGGCCTGGGTGGCCTCGGACTGTTGCCGGTTGAAGGCCACGGCTGAGCGGGGCAGGGCGGACAGCCGACGGACTTCGTCGAGCATGGCCCCGCGGACGCGGGCATGGGCGAAGTTGTCGAAGTCGATACCCTTGGTCGGGTCGTAGGTGTTGGTGGCTTCCAACAAACCCATCATCCCCACCTGGATCAATTCGTCCACGTCGATCACAGGGGGAATCCGCGTCTTGAGGTGCAGCGCCACGCGCCGCACCATGCCCTGGTTGGCCAGAACCAGGGCATCCCGGTTCTTCATGGCCACGGCCGCGGCTGCAGCCGTGGCACCGTAGAGTTCGATGGCGGCATTCATGGCTCAGCCCCCGGAAGTGCCTGCGGTGGCCTGGGTGGACCTTGCGCGGCGGTTCATGAAGAAGCGGCGGGTGGCCATACCCTGCGGGGCAGGCCACTCCGTCGTGGCGTGTGCCAACCGGCGGTAGTCCCGAGCAGCGGCGCTGCCCGGGGCGAACTCCACCACGGGTTGGTACTTTCGGTGTGCCTCGAGCACCAACTCATCGGCTTCGACCGATCCCAGGTAGGCCAGGTCAAGGCCCAGGAATCGCCGGCAGACATCGGCCAAGCGTTGGTGAAGTTGTTGACCGTGGGCTTCGCTCTGCACCTGGTTGCACACGAGGTGAATGTCGCGAAGTCCCTGATCCTGGTGCATCACCTTGATGATGCCGTAAGCGTCGGCAATCGATGAGGGGTCGTCCTTGACCACCACGATGCGCCGGGTGCACGCCCCCATGAAGGAGAGCACGCCAGGGGAGATGCCGGCTGCCACGTCCACCACCAGGCAGTCAGGTGACGATTCGATCTGGTCGAAGGCGTGGATGAGGGCTTCGGTTTGGTCCACACTGAGCGCAGCCATGCTGCGCACGCCCGAGGCGCCGGGTATGAGGTGCAAGCCATGCCGTACTGGAATCATGATCTCCGGCAGGCGCTTGACGCCGGCCGATACGTGGCTGAGGTTGAACTCCGCACGAACGCCCAGCGCCAGCTGGGCATTGGCCAGGCCGAGGTCGGCGTCCAGCAGCAGGACCTGTCGGCCCATCTGGCTCAGCGCCATGGCCAGGTTGGTGGACAGCGTAGTCTTACCCACGCCACCCTTGCCGCTGGCCACGCCGATCACTTCTACCGGCTTGGTTCCATGGGTGTCAGGCATGGGGGGCTCCGGTGCGCGAGCGTGTGGGTGCGCCCTTGGGTGGTGTCCCCGCACTGCGGCCACTGCGGCCGGCCTGGCGTGGCGGCACCGTGGTGGTGATGTGGTCGATGGTGGGGATCTCAAGCCCCATCCCGGTGGTGCCTGCCAAGTTGGTGGCCGGCTCGCCGCCTTGCGCACCCAACACAGTGGCCAGCACGCTCATGCCATGGTGCAGCAGGGCCTGTGCGTCGTAGGGCAGGCGCAACTGGTTCAGCCCGGTGCCATCGCTGGCCATGGCCGGAGCGATTTGGTGTTCGCAGCAGGCTTGCAGCAGTGGCCACGGCTGCGCGGATTCGTCCAGTCGCGTGACCAGCACATCGGACCAGGTAGGCGCTTGCGCACCGACCCAGCGGCGCAGGGTGGCCGCATTGGCGTCGGCCGGCATCACGAGATGGTGATGGGCGTTCAGACCCTGTACCGCCGCGCTCAGGATGTCCGGTTGGCTCAAACCACTGTCCACGATGATCAGGCTGCCGCGGTGTTCCTGCAGAAGCAGGTCCAGTGTGGCGGAATCGGCAGCGCGGAACGCCGCCACGCCAATGCGCGAGGCCCACAATTGCAGCTGTCCCCAGGCGCCGGGTCGGTTGTCGTTCCAACTCACCAGCACCACACGCTCCACACCCAGCCGCTGGGCAGCCTCGTGGGCCAGGCGGGCGGCCATGGACGTCTTGCCACTGCCGCCGGGGCCGCTGAGCACGTGCACGCCGTTGGTCCAAGCCAGTCCGGCTGCCCGTCGGCCGCGGTGCGCACGAGGCCGGGGCAGGTTTTCCGTCATCTGTTCCTTGATGGCTGCCAGCGCCTGCTCGTCATCGAAATCATTGGATAGACCGGACATCAGCAGGGCGCGCATCGCGGTGGGCACACCCACATCGGCCAGGGCCTCATTCCATCGGTGCGACGGACCTTGTGCAGCCCAGGCGTTCAACTGCTGGCCCATGCGCACTTCCTTGCGCAGTTGCGCAATCTCGGCGCGGATCAATTCGGTCAAGTCATGGGCGCGCTCGCTGTTGATGGGCGCCGTCGTGATCGAACCACTCTGAGGTGCCAACAGTGACGGTGGCACGCTGATCACGGGCAGTGGTATGGCCACCTGGGCGTTGAGGCTGAAGTGTTGCCCGAAGTGCAGCACGGGCTTGCGGTCCGTGCGCGCTTCAATGGGTGATTGCGTTTGCGGATGAGCTGCCGGGGGACGCAACGGTTCGCTCTGTCCCAATGACTGGGCAGCCGCGCGCTTGGCGGCTTGCATCAGGGCCATCTGCGCAGGCATGAAGTCTTCTGAAGGTGTTGCCGCCAGGTCGGCCGTCCCGTGGGCAGGAGCCTGGGGCTGGGCTTGTGCCTTCACCGCCATCGGCTGCGGCGATGCAGAGGAATCCGACGGTGTGGCCTTGAGTTGTTGGCGCAGCGCCGACTCAAAAGGCTCGCCACCGCCGCGCGGCATCATGGGAGGGGGCATCTTCTCGGGCTCCACATCAACGGCCACGATGAGCTCGGTCATCCCGTTGACCCGGTTGTTGGAGACCACCAGCACATCGCGCCCGTACTTGGCGATTGCCTGTTCATTGGCACTGCGGGAATCCTTGGCCAGGATGCGTTGGAGTTTCATGTTGAGTTGCTCCTATGCGGGCGGTTACGGCCGGTTCAGGCCTGGACCTCAGCGGTCACGGTGTGGATCACCTTGACAGCCTGGTCTTCTGGAATTTCGCTGTAGGACAGCACGGTGAGGTCGGTGATGCGATGACGCACCATGCGCGCCAGCCAAGGCCGCACGCCGGGGGAGACCACCAACACGGCGGGGTGACCCTGTTCCTCGACAGTGCGTGCACCGTCGCGCAGTGCGCGGAACAGGCGATCGGCCAGTCCCGGCTCAAGCATCAGACCCTGGCCGGGCTGGCTGTGCTGCGACACGTTGTGAAGCATCTGCTCCAGCGCGGGGTCCAGTGTCATCGCCAGCAGGGTGTCTTGCGGATCGATCAGGGCCTGCATGATCATGCGGCCAATCTTGGGTCGCACTTGCGCGGCCAGTTGCTCGGGGTCCTGGGTGCGGCTGCTGGCGTCGGTCAAGGCCTCGGCGATGCTGCGCATGTCACGGATGGACACCGATTCGGTCAGAAGCTGCTGCAGCGTGCGCGTGATGACGCCCAAAGACAGCTTGGCCGGTGTGAGGTCTTCCACGAGCTTGGGCGCGCGGGCGGCCAGCTTGTCAAGCAGCTGCTGCACTTCGTCGTGGCTCAGCAGGTCGGCCGCGTTTTCGCGCAGCACCTTGTTGAGATGGGTGGCGATGGCAGTGGCCGGATCGACCACCGTGTAGCCCATGGAGCGGGCGTACTCACGCTGGGCAGGGTCGATCCAGACAGCCTCCAGTCCGAAGGCGGGTTCCTTGGTGGCCTCGCCTTCCACTTGGCCATACACACGTCCCGGATTGATGGCCAGCTCCTTACCGACCTTCACCTCGGCGCGACCGCGCACCACACCATTGAGAACGATCTGGTAGCTGTCGGGTTCAAGACTGAGCGCGTCCCGGATTCGAACCGGTTGCACCAGGAAGCCCAACTCAGCCGACAGCTTCTTGCGCACGCCCTTGACGCGCTGCATGAGCTGGCCGCCGGTTTCTGCATTCACCAGGGGCAGCAGGCCATAGCCGATCTCCAGGCCGATGAGATCGACCTGGTCCAGGTCGCTCCAGTCGAGTTCCTTGGGGGCGTCAATGAGGGGCTTCGCGGCCTCGGCAGCGGTGGACTCGTCCTGCACTCGGTTGCGCAGCGTCATCCATCCCACACCGGCCGTGCAGGTGGCCAGGGCAAAGAACACCAGATGGGGCATGCCGGGCACCAGACCCAGCAGGAACACGATGCCCGCCGCCACGAAAAGGGCGTTGGGGTTGTTGAGCTGTGAGACGGCCTGCTCGGTCATCGTCTCGCTGGTGGTGACCCGCGTGACAATGATGGCCGTGGCCATGGACAAGAACAAGGCTGGGATCTGGGCGGCGAGTCCGTCGCCGATGGTCAACAGGGTGTAAATGCGCCCGGCCTCGGCGGGCGACAGGTCATGCTGAATGATGCCAATGGCCAGGCCGCCGAT